>Ga0307376_10000332_pt1 | contig 61409 bp, 111 predicted proteins | sample TR2MG_FD_202536 | JGI IMG/M metagenome (GOLD analysis project Ga0307376, IMG submission 202536) | Soil microbial communities from Risofladan, Vaasa, Finland - TR-2 | ecosystem: Environmental > Terrestrial > Soil > Coastal area > Acid sulfate soil | place: Finland: Risofladan, Vaasa | collected...
TTTATTATTATTCGTATCTTATAGTTATGCAGGAATAAATAAAAACAAGGTGGCCATGATGCTCACGAGTTTTTCAGGATCTTATCTCGAATCTACAAAAGAGACAAACCAAAGAACGGACAAAGGATATCATGAATATGCTTATGGCTCGAAGGTTTTACTTTTCGGGACAGGAGTATTGCTGGGTGTTGAGCATTCCAAGGATCACAGTCCTTTAATAACATTTAAAAACGCAGTGGCACTGACCCTGATGAATTGGGTTGTCTGGGAAATGAGGTATGAATATCTAAAACCAGAAGCAGACACTTACAACGGATGGCCTTTTGACGGTAACTGGATCGACCCACAAATGACTTGGGTATGGGATATTGGAAGATTTTTAATGGGATTTATTTTGTATTTAATGTGAGGGAAAAGTGAAAATCAGAAAATGGCAAATAGTAAGAGTTGATAAAAATAATAATATTACTAAACGGTTAAAATGTAAATGTTGCCGAAAATCTCAAGCAGAATTTATTATGGGACAACTGAAGAGGTTGCGGAATGGATTTGATCTTAGGGTTGTTCCCGTTATGACTGAATGGATTGAGTGGGATTGATGAGAGGAATAATACATATAAAAAGCGGGTCATACTTATTTAGAGATGATCATGGATATTCCCCGATTATTTTTGCTTGGGATATTCATGCGCCGATCGAGAATGATCGAGTTGTATGTAGTAAATGGGGGAAACTTCCCAAAAGATATATTGCAGAGTTTTTTAATATAGACAATCCACCGCAGACCGTTAGCTATCAACCATTATTGGGAGATATGTAATAGTGAAAGAACAGATAAAATTAAATAATTTATCTATTGAGGAAACCAATAATATTATACCGCCCCATATGATCATGCTCAATTATCGTGGATCAATAGCACATGGGACATATGTTCCCCAAGAGGACAAGGATTCTATCGATGATAAGGATATATTGGGAATATGTTTTGCAGAACCCAATGTATATCTTGGGTTGCATAACTTTGAACAAAAAGAAAAGAAATATAAGGAATGGGATTCTGTTGTGTATGAGATTCGCAAAGCATTTCGATTGCTGTTAAAACAAAATCCAAATATTCTTAGTTTACTTTGGGTTGATGATATTCATAGAATTTATACATCAGAAGTAGGAAAACTACTTTTAGAAAACAGAGATATGTTTTCTTCCAAACAAGCATATCATTCATTCGTGGGCTACGCATATAGTCAGTTACATCGGATGGAGCATTGTAATTTTAATGGATACATGGGAGCTAAGAGAAAAGCATTGGTTGAACGATTCGGATTTGACGTAAAAAACGCTTGTCATCTTATTAGACTTCTTCGAATGGGGATTGAATTTTTAACAGAGGGGAGATTGATTATAGCGAGACCAGATGCAGAGGAACTAAAAGAAATTAAAAAAGGGAAATGGACATTACAACAAGTTAAAAAGGAATCTGATCATTTGTTTGATTTGGCAAAAGAAGCATATGTAAGATCAGACCTTCCACCCAGACCAGATTATTATAAAGCAGAAGAAATATTAATTAGTATCATAAGGAATTATTTGTATTTAATGTGAGAAGGATGATAGCTTATTGGAAGAGCATGTGCACAAATCCCGGGTGGAAACAATTAGAAACAAGTTCCTGGTGGAAACGCAGGTAATGGTTCGAATCCATTTCATCCCACTCACAATATTTAATGTAAGGGGAAAGTAATCATGGGAGTATTAAATTGTGATAGAGGTAATTGTGGCAGTCTTTTGGTCGAGAGATATTCAGACAATTATGGATGTATATGCAAAGAATGTTTTGAGGAGTTAATAAATTCTAACCTTACAAATATTGGAATTTTCATGAATAGCCCAAGGGGATCATTTAGCGATTATAAAATATCAACTCGCACAAGATTGGAGAGAATATTCAAGAAGTTATAAATTATACAGGAGGGAAATTATAACATGGAATGCAAACATAATTATTTTCCACTAAATCCCGGACAAACATATGATAAAATAGCGAAAGATGAGGATGGCAATAGAACTTGTCTGCACTATGAATGCAACTCATATGCCATGCTTTTCTGTACGAAGTGTGGAACAACAAAAGAAGTGATTGCAAAGGAATTGGAATAATAGAGGAAATAGCAAAGGGAATGTACGAATATTGCAAATTAATAAAAAAGATATGTCCACTATGTAGTGATGATGGAAAACATTGTGGACAACAGACAGGGGAAAATGAAATATTTAAAATGAAGAAATGTCCGAGGGAGAAACAAAGAAAATGAAATACTGTGAAGAGATTGTGGTACAATTAGAGGAAGCAATCAAGTCTGGACTTTCAGATAAAAAGTCTTGTGATTTAGTGGGTATTAATAAAGTAACGTTCTATCGATGGCAAAACAAATACTTACAAGATGATAAAACACCGAATCCTGTTTATAAAAGCAACTTAAGCAACCGGTTAAAAAAAGCACGAGCGGAAAAGTGCAAACTCTATGCTGAGATGATTAAAACTGCAGGCATAGGGGAATTTGAAGCGACTTGTCCGCATTGTAATGAAAAGCATATAATTAAACTTCCACAGAAACAATGGCAAGCGATAGCATGGTTAGCAGAGCGGACAGAGTTCGATGAATTTGGAGCAAGACAGAAGATCGATAGCAATATTGCAGTCAAGGGGCCAATTGAGGTTATCGTAAAAGATGACAGATAATTTTGGCAATATAGCTCATTTCCGAAAGCCGCATGATAAGCAGGTAGAATTTATTGACAGTAAGGCGAAGAGGAAAATAATACGAGCAGGTAGAAGATCGGGGAAAACTGTTGGTGTTGCAGATTTAGCGGGTCGCCGGTTTATATATGATAAACAGCGCATATTATATGCTGCACCTACAGACGATCAGGTCAGTCGTTTTTGGCATGAAATAGTGAGTACATTTTGGGAGTTAATTGAATCGAATATATTATATAAAAATGAGACTAAGCATATCCTTGAAGTGCAAGGGACGGAACAGCGCATACGTGCAAAGACCGCCTGGAATGCTGATACATTGAGGGGGGATTATGCCGATCTTCTTATTCTTGATGAATGGCAATTAATGAATGAGGACGCATGGGGACTTGTCGGTGCACCAATGTTATTGGATAATGATGGTGATGCAATATTTATTTATACGCCTCCGTCGATCAGAACAAGAAGTGTTACAAAGGCATACGATCCACAACATGCCGCTAAATTATTTAAAAAAGCGAAAGCAGATACTACAGGACGATGGGAAGCTTTTAGTTTTACCAGTCATGAGAATCCACATATCAGCGAAAATGCTTTGCAGGAAATAACACAAGATATGACTTCTTTGGCGTATCAACAGGAAATAATGGCGGAGGATATTGAGGAAGTACCAGGGGCATTGTGGACAGTTGAAATGATTACAAAGGCATATATAGAAACAGCCCCAAAACTTAGGAAGGTAGTTGTTGGTGTTGATCCACAAGGGCGAAATATTAAATCAGCAGAGACGGGAATAGTTGTAATGGGACTTGGGGAAGATGATTTGCATGGTTATGTATTGGCGGATAAATCGATCAATGCACGACCCGAAGGATGGGGAAGGCAGGTTGTAGAGGCATATCATGAATGGGAGGCAAATTATGTCGTGGCAGAATCAAATTACGGTGGAGAGATGGTTGAAAGTGTTATCAAGGCAGTAGACAAAGACGTGCCCGTTAAATTGGTTCACGCGAGCAGGGGGAAGATTGTTCGGGCAGATCCGATTTCGGCAAAATACGAAAAAGGACTTATTCATCATGTTGGAAGTTTCCCCAAATTAGAAAATGAAATGTTAACATATATAGGTGACCCAAGATGGAGCCCAAACCGATTAGATGCTTTAGTATGGGCAGGGACTTATTTAATGTTAAAGTATAGAGGACATTCGGACGGATTTATTTTAGTTGAAAGAGAAACAGAGGCGTTACCATTTTAAGGAGGGAGAGCATGAATAATGACATTAAAAAAAAATTAGATGAACTTGAAGTAAGAATTGGTCGAATCGAGTTATTAGTAGATGATGGATATACACATCGATGTCCTATTTGTGGAAGGGGATTGTTAAGATTAGGACACAACCAGAAAGATAGATGTGATGAATGTTATTCGGAAGTCAGGCAGCAGGGAAATGGATTTTTTATTGAAACAATAGCTTCGGATTATGAAATATAATGAACTGGCAATATGTAGAAATGACAGAGAAAGCTGATCCATTTTATAAATGGTACCCAGTAAGTGAAGGCGATCAATACATCCAGAGAAAGTATATCGCAGAGCCAGTCACTTATGTGGCAGCACTGCATTTTGAGACAGCAAATTTCAGGTGGATTCAGGAGCATACGGTTGTTAATTTATCAAAGAAGCTCAATAAAAACCTTGATGAATTTCTGTATATTCCTGATGTTCGATTTTGGCGCAGGCAGATAGGGGAAAATAATTTCGGAATCGCAGAGGTATTGGAAGGATTTATTGAATGGACACAGAACTTCTACTATGAACGAAACGAAAGTCTATCTAATGACCAGATAACAATAGTCGGAGCAAGCGGTAACCGTAACACACTTAACACAAAAGATCCGCTCCAACTATTTACATCTCACGAAGCAATGTGGCAGGCATACTATATGCAGAGAATTCATAATAGGATTTGGAACGGAGAAGATTATATTGAAAGGGGAAAATAATGGACACTACAGAAACTTACATCAAGATGAACCGAGAGGCTAAAGAGATACAGAAATTATGGAAGCCACAAGAAGGGGATAAGTTTCAAGGGATTCGAGGATATTATTCGGGAAAGTTCGAAAATAGAATTGAGACTTTTTCTGACTGTAGCGATCCATATTATGGTAGCATACCAGATGGGTGGGAATCAATACATGATGGTGAACCCGGATGGAGTTATAAAACGCAATCTATTTGGCTTCCCCGTCAAGATCAATTACAGGAGATGCTTGGGGAACATGGATTACAAACAATATGCGCAGAAATATACCAATTTTCAACATCTGAATATGGATCACGATTTGCTATGTATGGTTCTATGGAACAACTCTGGCTGGCATTTGTGATGAAGGAAAAATTCGGGAAACGATGGACAGGAAAAACATGGGAGAAAATAAAATGAAAAAGATTGATGTATTAATGATCGTGTCTATTTTTATAGGATAAAATGAACCAGAGAATTGAAATCATGGACGGGTTTACGTTGGTTATTCAGAAGCGAGGGTATTCTTATGTGGTATCTGGCAAACGCCGGATCGGGCGGAATGTCCCATTTGGGAAACTCCCCTTGCACATTATTGATTTAATTAATGTTAGTTTTTTGCCGTTATATATCAGGGTGTACAAATACATGATCGGAAAGGGAACCTGGGTTACACGAAAAGAGTTAATGGAAAAGTTCAATATGAGTTACGGTTCTACAGATGGGCCGATAATAAGCTTGTCTAAATATGATCTCATTAAAAAATCAAAGTCGAGGTATTCTAAGACGGTATACTACAAAGCAAAGATAATGGAGGTAAAAAATGCCTGAAAAAATAACAGCTAATGCGCACCCCGGATTAATGACAGCAAGGGATGCCAGGGCACTATCTTATGCACGACATAACAAGGGGGTAGAATATATACTGGCGCAAATCCGAACCGCTGCGGTCATGGCTGATTCTGAAAATCCGGAGATGATGCTGAAGGTTCCATTTTCTGTCGACAGAACAGACACGATTGGCAAGAACGAATTTTTAAGGTGTATACCAACGCTCATAATATTAGGGTATGAGGTTAAGTTGGATAAGGACAAAAAGCGCTGGACGATAAGGTGGTGAACGATTAGAAAGAAAGGGTTTTGATAATGACAAAAGAAGAATGCATACAACAAATCGAAGTTATTTGCAGTGAATATAAATATGGTCAGTTGTCAAGTAGCGAGGTTCATCAAGCTATATCATATTATATTAATAATATTAGCATGGAGCAATCAGATGGATTTAACCAATGGTATGGTAAAGATAAATTCCCGGAAAACTGCAAAGAGGTATTGGCGTGTATGGATGAAGATCAAATCTATATAATAGCCAAATACGAAGAAGGCCAATGGTTTGAGTCAAGCGAGGGGGTTTCATTAAAAAGACGTGTTACTCATTGGATGCCATTACCAGCCTTGACAAAAAAAACTTCTTGACATTGTGAAAAAAAGTTCGTATAATAAACTATCTAAAAACCGAAAGGTTCTTAAATATGAATCATAAAATATGATATCAAAATGCTCTAAAAAACTCCCAAAACGTATTCCTCTTAATCGGGCACGAAAATTAGTGGCTGATTATTTATGCCCTCATCCTTTGAATGACCTGACCGATGACTTATATGAGACAATGACCTCCGAAAGTAATATTGACCAGCGACTCGCCTTTGGGTTTGCTATGATCGATCAGGAGAGTTAACCGATGAAGCGCAAGACAAATCTTTTTAAAAGACTTTTTGGAAAACAATCAGCACAGCCAAAGACGGAAAACTCCTTGGCGCAGATTCGAGATTCATTCGCACATCCGTTCAGCGATATACTCGGCGGCTATATTGCATTAAATCATAATCTAAGAATGTTCAAAATGATCCGGGAAGCCATCCCATTTATAAATATAGGAATTCTGAAGCGCACTAAATTAATCGGTGACTATCAGTTTGAAACGTATGGCAATAATGCTCTGAAGGAGAAGTTGGACGACTTCAAGGATAAGATTAGAATCATTAACCAATTAACATCCGGGCTAAATACGTTCATAGCAGAGAACGCAGATTCCACATTTGCGACCGGCTATTGTGCCAGTGAAATAGTTCCCACGAGAACGCTATCGGATGTGTACGGATTGAAGGTAGCGAATTCCGAAGATATTACATTTATGAAAAACAAAGAGACAAAACAGCTTGAGCTTGCAATGAGATCCGATATACACTGGCAGCCAATTCCATTTGAAAATCAGGACTTGATTAATTATTTAGCATTCGACCAAAGAGAGGGACACCCGCAAGGATATTCATTACTGTATGCGCTTCCATTTATTGCGCAGGTTATTATAACGATGGAGCAGTCATGGAAAAATGCAACATGGAGAATCGGAGATCCCACCTATATTGGGATGGTTACTGCGGGAGATGAGGGTGATGATGAAGAGGCTACAAGCCTTAAAAATAGCTTAGCTGCTCAAATGAAGGTAGCAATGAAGGCAAGAAATCTTGGAAAAACATACGATATATTTGGTTCTATCAGTAAGGGCGGAAAGGTTGAGATTGAGACTCTTGGAGCAGATGGGGATGTATTGACAAACGAGATTCCAGTAAGGACATTGTTTGAACAGGTAATCGCAGAAATAGATATTCCGCCTCACATGCTTGGTGTATCATGGTCGGCACGTCAAACAATGGCAAGAGAACAAAGTGATATGCTAATTTCAAATATTAAATCAGAGCGGAAGAAAATAAAAAACAATTTAGTTGGCAGGGTGATTGATACCTTTCTAATCTTAACAGGTGATGCTGGAAAAAAGTGGGACATTATTTGGGATGACGTTAATCTGATGGATGAAGAAAATCAAGCAAAGGCCGGTCTGTGGGACGCTACGAGAGTATTGAAAGTCATTGAAGCCACTGTTCAGTTATTGGAAATGGGTTTTACTGATCCACCTGGGGCGGAAGTATATTTGCAGGAAGAAGGAGTTCTCAAGGGGAAAGCTCCGAAGGGCTGGTACAAGTCATTTCAGGGACGCAGGATGGTGGAGCAAATGGCGTTATCATTTTATAATGAGCGGAAAAATGGGAAAGCGAAAAAGATCGTATTCCCAGTGAGTGTATCATAAAAGAGAAATGAGACAGGAGTCAATCATGGAAAAGCCAGAAGTTAGAAAAATGACCGATGATGAAGTTGCGCAGGAATTAATCGAGATGGCTAATAATCAGGTAATCTTACCTCGTGTTCAAGAGTTATTTTTGCGAGCAGCAAGTATCATCAGAAAACGTGGGGAAGGCGAAGAGAAGTTAGCAAAAAGAGGTATGTTAAAGGGGGCATTAGAAGCCGAGATATATATAGCTATTGAAAAGTTTGAACTGGAAACAAATGTATGTGTAGACGAAATTTTTATATCTCATCTTGAAGGATATGTGGAGACTCCATTGGAAGTTGTGAAGATTAAGTATAGCGAATAATAGGGATCAATCATGGATATAGAAGAAGTAAAGAAATTAAAGAAAAAACTTGAAGAAGTGATGGCGGGAGCGTGTGATGATTTTGAAGAGCAAACGGAGACGACAATTTGTGGAATTTCTCTGAGGGATAGAGGGGCAATAATGGCAAGTGATTCATCGGGGAATATTACCTTGACATCGATTTATGTTAAAATTGATGTGGGGATATTATGAATAGTCGTTGTTCTAAATGTGGTACTGGCAAAAACAAAGATGGGACGTTTACCTTGCCTAAAGACTGGCCAATTAATGATAAGTGTAAGGAATGTGAAAAGAGATCACGTATTAGAATGTTCAAGTTGGGTCAGTCGTGGAGAAAAGAACAAGACAATAGAATACTTAAAACATTAGTAAGTGGAACAATATGACTGCAACTCCACCAAATACAAAACCAGTAAAAGAGCCAGACAAGTTCAATGTCGCTTTTAACTGTATTCATAATGAAGTCTTGGAACATACTGTAATCGACAAGATCGAGGAACTTGGATTTGACAAAACCGACAGAGAGTACAGGCTGAGAGATGGAGTTACGGTTATTTATTTTGAGAAACCGAAAGATAGAAAAAATCGCAGGGGAGAAAAATGATTAAGCATATTTGCGATCAATGCAAACGAGAATGTCTTCCAAGCATAACAATGTCAATCAGTGGAGAGGATACTGTGGCAATAATAAATACATTATTCCCATGTCCAGAAGAACTAAAGGAATTTTGCTCGACAAATTGCTTTTGGGAATATATGAGAAAATATGACCCGGATAATAAATAATGTATGTAGGCACTGACGAAATATACGATGATGTGTTAAAGCACAATTCGCTGGTTAATGGATTAGTCATTCCAGACGACATGGCTTTTTGCGGTTACAAGACAACCACGCCGAGTTTCCACGAATTAGAACTTGCGAATCGCAAGCATCGATGGCCGGAGATGCAAAGTCTTCATATTGATTTTTTCAATAGTTTATTCCGTGAAGTAACCGAGGTTGAGGATGATATTTTAGCAGTATTGAATTTGCCAAAATTAAATGAAGTACGTGAATCGATCATGTATGAAGATGAACAAGATATTGAAAGTGCGTTAAAGTTTAAGTATACTGGCCGAATGGAAAGGGAGCTAACAAAAGAATTTAATGAATGGATTGAGGAATTAATTGGAACAGATTTAGCCAAAAAGGAAGTAACTCTACAGGAGGCGACCTATCCGTATTGGATGGTAAGCGCCGGATCTGTTGGATTGAAAAGAACACAGCAAAAGATCAGGCGATTAATCGGCGATAGAGTTTTTCCTGTTGTGAACAATGATTATCTCAGAGCGGTCATAACAAGAGGCGGGAGTAGAATTAAAACACGATTGGCTCTTGAATATCTTCCTATAGTCAGGAAGCATTTAAAAGTCATGGCTAAAGAAGGTCGCAATCCCATGCAAGTTGCCCGCTGGATTCATAAGAATGTTGGAGAGGGTCAGGCATGGTATTGGAATCGAATAGCGAGAAGTGAATCTGGGCTGGCGGTAAATGGAGCATATAACGCAAGTGCCGAGAGAAACAATATCCCTTATGAACAATGGAGCGCAGCATCAGACGCTTGTCCGATATGCGCATATCTGGACGGGAGGATCTGGGAAAGAGGTAATGGGCCGGAGCCAGTATCATCCTCCCACCCTTTTTGCCGTTGCGACCGAAGTCCGATATTTGTTCCTGAAAAGTTAGTCGAACAACCGTGGAGACGTACAACACCATACGATAGAATGTACACTCCGCAGGAACTTGAATATTTTAGGGTCAATATAAATTCATAAAAGAGACAGGAGACAGAGATGGAAACATTAAAAATTTTAGGATGGTTTCTTGTTTATAAATTGCAAGAAATAGGAAAAGGTATCGGGATGGTGATACTTGGGATTGTAGGGATGTGTTTGCTTATTGCTGGTATTGGTGGAATACTTACTGGACTTGGGTGGGTTATATATCAAATTCATCCATTCGAGAATTTAACGGAGGCTACTACATTGGAATGCATAAGTAGTTACGCAGAGGCTGGATTTATAATGGTATGGATTATTATTGGAGCATCAGCTTTGTGTTATTATTCTGTAAAATGTATAAAATTAATTCCCTCTTGGCTAAAAAAGAATTGGCGAGAAGCTGTATATAAAGTAAAATATGATTCATAAAAGAGACAGGAGAAATAATCATGGGAAATAACGGAAAAGAGCCACTGAAAAAAGAAATACTGATAACCTCTGCGATGCTTCCAAAGATTCCCGAAGAGATCGACACAAACGAAAAGAATCAGGAATGGGTGCAAAGTGGAGAAGCCGAGACATGGTTGAATGAGGATATGAATCGATTGATCGCTTGGAATTTGCACGCAGTATTCCAGCGGTTGCAAATAGTGACAGGAGAAATCCGATTGAACCTTCCGCCTCCGAGTAATCTTGTTGTTCCGGGAAGGGGAATGCAGATACATCGCAGGAAGAATTGAAATGAATAGACGAGACTTTTTAAAGATAGTAGGTGCGACAGGTTGTATCGTTATTGCACCGTCTATAGCAATTTCTAAAAGGGCTGGTGAATATGATAAGATTGAAATTCTTTCGAGTATCCCAATAGATCATGTTGATATAAGTGCGCCGTGTCAGATTCGCTGTCTAAATGGTTGGTTGTGGAATATAACATATAATTATCCTAATGGCAGTGATTATGCAACAGCAACTCGTTGGAATCCATTTTGGTTGACGGGGGATTATATTGAAGAACAAACCGGAATAAAATGTCTTTACGGGATTGGGATTAGACTTGAAAAAGAAAATCATTTAATTATTGTAAGTGGCGAAGATACTGGTAATGCTTATATTGTAGGCCATTATTCAAAATTATTAAAAATAAAACAGTTTCCAGATAAAATATTAAAAGAATTGGAAGGAGCCAAAAATGGGATTGTGTAAATGTGGTAATACGTTTTGTTATGCAAAGGCAGACTTAAAAGCGGGGAAGATCAAATATCCGGATAGGTGTCATTTTTGCCAAAAGAGACAACGAAAGCTAAAGGTCGGAGAAGTTGACAAGATTGGATCTATCGCAGAGCCGGAGGAAAAAGAATTTCAAGGTGATGAGATCGAAGGAAAAAAGGAAGCGAAACACAAAAAAAGGTCAATGTTTTAATGAGACCGCTTTACTGTTTAGGGAAAAGAAAAAAGCTGTACAAGGGATTATCTGTGTGCGGTGCGAAACTGTTGATGTATTCTAATGGGACTACGGGCAGAATCGAAATCAAGTGTCCGAAATGTGGATGTATTTACAAGGCATTTTTCACAACAGCGTCAAAGGTTGACGAAATTAAAACTGATTACAAAATAATATTTACAGGAGAATAATCACAAAATAAAACATAACATTTTTGAGCTTGCACGACAGGCCAGTTACTATTAAAAAAGTAATTGGCCTTTTTTTATTTGGAGGTAAATATGAAGAAATTATCGTGGTATTTAAAACAGATTATTCCATTAACCTATTGGTCTGCATATGGGGTCGACAATAAAAGACAGGTTAGCATTTGGAAGATGTGGTTTGGGAGATGTTATAATGTTAGAATTTTATTGTTTTTGATTTTAATGATTCTAACAGTTACGGCTAAAGGTTTGGGACAGTCGGCACAAACGACTTTAAATGAAATGTGGACAAATGATCCGTTTAATATTGGAATGGAAAGCGTGAGCGGTAAAACACCAGTTCGATTATCCGGCCACAATCACGCACTTGCGGCAACCGCCGAAGTGGTCGGTCACATATCAACTGTTCAGGGATATGTAAAACGGGGAACTATTCTTGCGATCAAGGCGGCGAGTGCAAGTGACGACACATCCGGAACAGGTATTCGATCTGTTAAGATTACTGGTTTGGATAGCTTATTTGCAGAACAAAATGAAACGATTATTTTGCAAGGTAGTGATTCTGTATTAACTACAAATAAATATGTTCGGGTATTTTCAGTGGTAGCAATGACTGCTGGATCAGGCGGAGTGGCAGCAGGGGCAATAACAATAACAAGTTCCCATGCCGGAGCAGATACAAGTTTATTGTTAATAGTTACTGGAGAAAGTTCAGCACAATCAGCGATTTATACCGTGCCGGCAGGCAAGACATTGTACGTGGTTGAATTTCATGCGTCGTCAGCGACAGGAATATTACAGACCATAACTATTTTAAGTCGGGACAGAATCACAGATGAATCATATAGACCGTTTGTTGAAAAATTAGCAGGGCAAATTTGGCTATCAGCATTTCATTTACCATGTCCACTGCCGTTGGTTTTTGAAGCATATACCGATGTCGAGATTAGGGGAATTGGGAATACTGGGAATATTGTTGCAGGACTATCTGGATGGATTGAATGAAATTTGTAAAAGAAACAAGAAGAGGATTTTATTTCTCTCTTGAAAATAATGACAGGTATCTTAATCAAGACGGGATCAAGGTAATTGATAATCAGATAATGTTTCCCAGATATTATCCTGATCCACAAGGATTCGCAGCATATGAGAAAATAAACAAAGATCATAAAGGGATGAAGACATTTGCCACAGCAGATGAGTGTGAAAAATATTATAACCACTCTGAAAGTGAGGGAGTAAAAATGGAATTTGTGTCAGGTAAAAAACAGTATAAGAGACTATATGAAGTCCAGACAAAAGCAGTTGAAGAAATATCCGATGATGATTGGCAACTTATTGAAAAACGAATGAGACGGAAAGGTCATTTTGAAAAATCGGATATCCGAGTATTTGAAGATCGACTGGCAAATAACTGGCGTGATAGGGATGGTGAACGTTTTTCTTATGGTATTTTAAAGGCATTTGATATGACGATACCGGGAAAGTCACGACTGATCGGCCATAGTCGCTCCGGCCCAGGGAAGGGTCGGTATTTTAAAAGTAAATTGGGATTTGTGTCAATAGAAGAAGCAATTGAGATCATGATGGAGAATGCTGAACGGTCTGGATTAAAGTCATTACTTAAACAGGTTGAAGATCGGGATGGAAAGTTAGTAGTATTAGAGCCGAGCTTTTACGTTCTTATCAGTGACGACACAAAAATTATGATTGACGAAATGGATGCGGGTATTGGTGGCGACAGTTCTATTGGATTTAGAGCCGACAAATTGGAACCAGTTAAAAACGATCAGGGAGCCGTTCTTTATTACGAATATATAGACGAGGGTCATTCTGAAGCAGTCGAGGGTAGCGATGTCTGGTTAGGGGCGCAACGTGGAATGGGTGTGAGAAAAAGCGCAGATGAAGAAGAAGAATATGATGAAATATTAACCATTAAGGACGCCATAGGTGAAAAACCTTTCGAAAATGAACATAGTTGTCGAATAAAAGAACCAGGACAATACGAAAAATTCGCAAGAAAGAACTGCGAACAGAAACATGAAGGGAAATGTATAGATGTTATATACGGAATAAGAAATGGGAAATCAGAGATACAAGCATTAAGATATAAAAAAGATGTCTGGAATGCTAAAGATGCGAGTACCCACTGCAAGAGCCGTGGAGGAACATTTGAGGCCGCAAAAGAAGCAGACCAAAGCCTTGTTGTAGAAAAAGAGAAAGACAATAAACAAGTAAACGGAGGACAAACGAAAATGAAATTTATCATTGAATCAATCGGGTTCGACCGTGAGGTTAAGGACTTGACCGAGGATTCCGTGCTTGCTATTCAAGATAGTATCGTGGAAAAAGTTGATGCAAAGATTGGTGAACTCGAAACTAGCATCGGAAGTAAAGACACTGAGATCGAGACACTGAACAAGACCATCACGGATAACGCTCCACGGCTGGAAGTAGCGAATGAGTACGAGGAATCATTAAAGAAGAAAATCATTGACTTGAGCGTGTTCCTTAAACAAACCGAAAACGATGATGTGAAAATGGCAGAGCAGAGAACCATTCTTGATGTTCTCACGGTTGTGCAATTAAAGGGACAGGTCGAGAAATTAGAGAAGCAGGTCAATGAGAAATATCCGAGTTATGGGATACTTCCATCGAATACTGAAAGTCTTGGTAGTAGTGATGAACCAAAACAGACAACCGTTTTGAACCAACACCGCTATCAGGCACCATCTCGGTAACATAAGAAAAATAGAAATCAATTATTTTTATTAAAGGAGAATTAAGATGACACGAGCAAGAGGATTAGGTGGGGGGCATGTTGGGGAATTTTTAAATATTTCCATGCGCCCTGATGCCACTTTTATCACTGAAATTACCGCCCTAATTGCAGCCGGAACCGCAGTAGAGGGAAAACTTATTTCCGGAACAACCGCTGCCAATTATGAATGTACGAGCGTGGCAGCCGACGGCGATCCTTGGGGTCAAATTATAACATACGAAAAGGATGCTGACTATACATATCTCCTGACGGTCGAGTTGTGGTTGTATGCTGATGTCGAGGGTAGTTTGCACTCGGCTCATTGCATTAGGAATCTTCCAGACAACGCCGGAACAATTGCATTGGGGCAGGAAATCCAGATCAACGGTTCTGATTATATGTATATCGATGGCGTGAACACTGGCGGATCCGGTTATGTAATCGGCGTTGATGTTCCCACTACGAGTTGGTGCGACGTACTGTTTTAAAAAATACGAAAAAAAGACAGAAGGCTATAATAGATTATAATTTTAGAGAGGTAACCAAATGAGTTTAATTTTAAATGGAGATCTTACCAAGCTGAAAAACCTTGGAATGGGAATGTATAAGGATGCCGTAGATGCTGGCAAACCTTTCAAAGTGTGGCTTGAAGATTACGTTGCAACCAAAGAGGGTGGAGGGTTTGAAACACCATATCGTGGATTGTCAAACATGGAAACCTTCATGGAAATCAGGCGTATGAAAGCAGCCGGTGAAACTGTCCCAATGACCGCCTATGAGTTGGCTCTGGCCGCTCACGATATTAAGGCATTCGGGTCGATCACTGACCCAGTTTCAAAGTTTTTCACAAATGCCAGTACATCTACATTGTTTCCAGAATTCATCGGAACCAGAATTTATACTGGCGCAATCGTATCTGCGATCTGGCCGTTTTTCATGCAGGAAACAGTTAACATTACCGGATTAACTTTCAAGAAAATCTATCTCAATGATACTGCTCCTCAGAGACAGGGTGGGCGTGTTGGTCGAGGTGGGTTGTTCCCGAAAAAGACTTTCACTGTCGGAGACGAGAGTGTGAATCTTGAAAAGTACGGTGTGGAAATTGAATTTGATTATGAGATTCTTGCAGATCAACCTCTTAACCTTTACGGTAAAGAACTTGAAAAAATCGGGAAACAAATCGGCGTCGATGAAACTGATGATATGTTTTACATCCTGGTCAATGGTGATGGAAATTCGAATGGACTCGAATCAGCTCAAACAGTATCTGCAGTAACAAGTGGATCGGTCTCAAAGCTCGATATTATCGATCTTGCAACTGCTTGCCCAATGCCGTATAATCTGAATGTGTTTGCTGGCCCGACTGCTTATATGCGCCTGTATTGGGATGCTCTTTCTGATATGACGAACCCGAACTTGCAAAAAGCTGAAATCCCCATACCGCTTCCAATGGGTTATAGATGGGATTCTGGTCAAATGTTATCCGTCACTGATCGATTTTACGGAGTCGATAAATCGCAAGCTATCTCTTATGTAACTAATGACGCAATGCTATTAACCGAGACAGACCGCATAATCAATAAGCAAGTTGTAACCACAGTCGTTAGCAAGAGAGGCATTTTTACAGTCAATACTCAAGATGCGATTGGGTGTCTTGATATTACCGCTTAATATGAAACAAAATAATCTTTAAGATCATAGGAGAGAATCATGAATAAATTACGAGTAAGAGTTACGGAGCCACTGATTAGGGTCGATCTTGACGATAATGTTCTCGATGTTTCTCATAAGATGTTTGAGAAAGACCCGAAAGCAGTCTATGAGGTTCCTGATACAATATTCTGGCGAAGGTTAGAAGAGCCGGGAAAGATCACTAACAAGAAACCGTTACTGGTCAGGGTTGGAAGGGTCGCCGCTTCTGATGAGGAAGATGAGATCGAAGATACCAAGCCTACTCCCAAACCTAAGACCGAGGGTGTTCGCCGAGAAAAGGGAGGTAAGTAATGCGTAAACTCTTTTCATTTATAATGGTCGTATTATTGCTGGTGATTGGTGTTTCCAGTACATACGGTCAGAATTTGCCTGCCACGATTACAAACAGGGCAACTCTCGCATTGTGGATTCGGACAGGCACATTTACATTCACAAATAAGACACTGACCAGCCCGACTATTAATGGCCTATCGCTTACTGGAACGATTTCAATTACCGGAACAAGTTATCTGAATCTGGGTACGGCTCTGGTTCCACTGGTGTTAACGACTACGCCACTTTTTACGGTGTATTCGACATCGGCTTCGGTTGCTGGAACAATCCGTTCAGCCATTATTAATCAGGTACACACCGGAGACGGATACGCGACTATAGAAGCGTTGAGAGTCAATGTCAGTTCTGCCGTCCAGACCGGATCGTGGACTAATGCGATTGTCGCACGGATTGCGTACAGTGGAGCGACTGGCGATGCAGGCGGGGGTTTGGCAGCAGCACTTTGTGCTGAAGTTGTTCTTCCTGCGATTACCGGCCCAGCCGGTTCATACTTTGCCGTCGATCTTGAATTTGATGCACAGGCGAGTTATGTGGCAAATGCCGGAACCGGATACCCGACCGCTTATATTAGGTTTGGGTTATACGGCAATGGTTCTGCAATTGCATCCTTTGAGGATGACGCTTATTTCATGCAGATGTCAACCGACTTTTCAAGTGCTTCTGGAAATATGTGGTATAATAATACTTTGAGAGTACAACTTGAAACCACAGATTTTTTCATTGCACTTTCGGACGCAGAGGGTGAATATTCATCCGCTTATATGATTGACATTTCTAATGCAACCAATGCCACAAATTTAACGACTGCTTCTATTGCAACCGAGGGTGGACTTGCCGTTACACTGGAAACTTTTCTTGGTGATGATTTAGATATGTCCACTTCTGGAACTGGTGTTTACGACATCACATTAAAAGACAATGTGGCTGATGCTCTCAGTATTGTACGTGGTACAACGGATATGATGGAATTCACTTCAACATCAGCTTCGCCGTTAATTACCATTACACCGGCGACCACAATTACTGGGCTGTTGACGGCAAACGGAAGCGTGGCAGTTGGGGATGCTGATTATATCGGTATAACTTCAAATGAGGTTATCACTTTTGCGGTCGCAGGAACAATAACAGCTTCTGGTGCTGATTTTGTAATTGGTGAAACTGCCGCCGAAAACGTTCTCAGACAATTGAGGATAATCGGTGATGCTGATTCGGATGCTGGTGGAAATATCACATCGGAAACACTGACAATTGAATTGAATACCGACGCAACGCCCACAAATTCAACTTGGGATTTCTCAAGTACACAGGGTGCAGGTTATGCGTTTGATAAGGCAGTGAGTGTAACTGGCCTGATCACTTCAAGTGCTGGGTTTGTTTTAGGTGATACTGATTATATTGGTATTACTTCGAACGAGACTATTTCTTTTTTAGCAGCTGGATCAATTACTGTTAATGGAGCAAATTTTCTCGTTGGCCCGGTGACTGCATTAGATGAAGGCAGACCGACCTTTGCTATTGTTGGCGATGCAGACACTGATGGAACAGCAACAACTGAAGCATTAACGTGGACGTTGGCCGGAAATACCGATCCTACTGCAGCGACTTGGGGACTTACGTCAACTCAAAGTGCCGGTTATACTATTGATAAGGCGGTAAGTGTAACGGGTTTGGTTACGTCGTCGGCCGGTTTTGTTTTGGGCAACACTGATTACATCGGAATAACAGGCAATGAAATAATTACATTTACTACGGGTGGCACTATAGATTTTACTGGCGCACTTGTTACAATTGTCAGTCCCGATCTTGCAGCGGCCGCAAACAATGCTCTGATCATAACCGCAACGACTTCTATTACAACGGGTTCGAATTATGCGGTTGAAATTACCCACACCAATACCGCTGGTTCTGCTGCAAATTTTGCAGGTTTATTTGTCACGACTACAGCCGGAGCGGATTTCGCAGGTGCTATGGGTATTATGTCACGGGTTGATATGGGTGCATACGAGGGCATAGTTGGTGGAGCGAATGCTTTATATGCCGAGCTTTTATTGTCTAACAAAATACAGACCGGCGGCGAGTATCATGTTCTTGTTTTGACACTTGCTGAAAGTGGAAGCACTTTTTCACCCAGTATTACCGTTACTCGTCCTACGACCTTCACGAAGTATGAAACTTGGGGTGATGGTGCTGAACACATAGACGATTATGCGTATCTGTTTTATCTGAACGGATTCACGGCAGAGGCAGGTCATTTAGTATCGCTCACAAAACAAACACTTCGAGTCAATATTGGTCAAGTAGCCCGTTATATGGTATTGAGTCAAATGCAGGACGGACTTGGTTTGGGTATCAGCGGAACACCGATGGTATTGGCGGCAACTACAGATCAAGCAACTGAAATTTTTACAACCGGCTCGTCAACATCTGGTAATCATTTTCATAATTATATGAAGGCAACCAGTACAGCACAAACTACAGGCGGTCATTTTGCTCTCTACGTAGAGAATGATGTGGCGTTTCAAGCAGCCGGACAAATGGGCGGTTATTTTAAAGTTGATATGAATGCGATTCAGGCTCCCACGGGTGGCGCAAGTGTTGTCAATGCCGAACTGGTTATGCCGACCGGTGTACAGAACGGCGGACAGTATAACGCATTTGTAGCTGACATCGAATGCCCTGCAACCATGGATATGTTTTACAATGCTGCTATACCGTCTGGTTTTATGAAATTGGAAGTCTATGGGAATGGTACTGCTGTGACTGACTTTAACTTAAGTGCTAATCTATTTAATTTGAGTGGTATTACTGCAGCGACAGATGCAATGCTTGAAGAAACTACAGTAGCGGATGCAAATGTTAGTATAACTCATTCAATAAGAATTAATATTGGTGGAACACCGTATTACATAGCTTTAAATACAGCTAACACTTGGTAATTGTAATATTTAACCGGCTTATCGGGGACTGTGCCGACATAAACAGTCCCCACTTTTTAAAAAGAGGAGATACGAGAAATGATTAAAAAAATCATGTTAACAGTGGTGATGTGCTTTGTATTTGTCGGATCAATTCACGCAGAAGTAATCGAAGTAAACACGATGGAGCGAATGGTATTATTGTCCTTGTTGCCAGTGGAAGCAAGTTACGCTACTTGGAAAATTATTCAAGAACTACGAATGGAGTTGTCTTTCACGGAAGAGGAACTTGTTTTAATTGATTTAAAACCCGATGTGAATGGTAATACAACGGCAAATTGGGAGGCAGTCGATCCGAAGTCAGTTGAATTCGGAGTTACCGCAGCAAGATTTATAGAGGATGCCCTTCTTGCTTTAGACGAACAAGAAAAACTATTACCAGAACACGTTAGTTTGTATGAGAAATTTATTGTGAAGGAATAAAAGAATTTTTGCGTGAGGCAGGATTATTATGGATTCAGATGGATGCCACGTAGGTTCTGCCTTACGCACCCCAAGGGGAGGATACAGTGCCGTTGAATGATTTCAGATGTCTGCAATGTAGAACGATCTTTGAACGACTCACCTCAACATACAAGAGAAGAACAAAATGCCCGTACTGTGGCGCTATGGCTCTCAAAATGATTCCCAGAGGCGTAACTCCCGTATTTAAGGGATCGGGATTTTATACTACTGATTACAAAGGGAAATGAGACATGATGCAGCTTATCCATTCAAGTGGTACAGAATTTTTCAGTAAAATATTTACTGTAATGTATAATCTGAAAAACGTAAATAAATACGGTTATAATTCATATGAGCCATGCTTATTTTATGGAATGTATTTCAATGAAGATTCTATACGGTTAATGGAGCATAGGGGACAGGCGATTATATTATGGGCTGGATCGGATATTAGAAGTAAGGGTCAACCATTTATTACAAAAAATACACCTACCAAAGTTTTGCATTTGGCAGCATCTCCATCGATTGAGCAGAGATTAAAAAGGGTAGGATTTTCATATCGCAGAATCCCGAACATTGCATTTACAAATTGGGATTACTGGAAACCCGAACCGCTTGGTGAAAAGATTTATTTCTATGCGCCGTCCGATTTTTATGGTCTTAACTGTCTTGACCAGATTAAAGAATTTGGTTATCCGGTTATCCATATTGATCGAGCGCAGAGACACGACATCTCAAAACTACGCAACATTTATAAGGAATGTTTTATTGGGTTGAGATTAACACCGGAGGACGGAAACTCTGCAACGGTCTTAGAGATGGGATTAATGGGAAGGAAGACTATCTGGAATGGCGACCAGTTGTCGGCTATACCGTGGAATGATTTTGATAAGCTCAATGAATTAATTTGCGTGGAAGCAAAAAAGATCGGAACAAGTCAAGATGCTTTTGCAAAAAAAGTTTATGATTCAGTTACTAAGACAACCGAGGGGTGGTTTGATGTATAAATTAATAATAGGTTTTTTGTTGTTTATTTTATTGTCTTGTACTTACAATCCAAACATTCAAGATAATTCTATATGCGAGCATAGACAGACAAAGGTATCATGGGATGGTATTGAACGATGTTTGCAATGCGGGGCAATAATTGAATGAACAGTCCGAACTTATTGAAGATTGAAACAACTGACAAATGTAATTCGGAATGTGTTTTCTGTCTACATCGAAAACATGCAGGGCACGATATGGACTTTGATCTATTTAAAAAGATAGTCGATATGTTTCCGGATGCGCAGACTGTTTCACCTCAATTTTTCGGAGAGCCTACAATGTATCTGCAATTACCAGAAGCGATTCAATATGCAAAGGATGCAGGGAAAAGGGTAAACTTTTATACAAACGGATCTTTTATTTATGGCAATATGGTATCGGTGGCGAGCGCAAAACCGGATCATATCATATTCTCGGTCGAGGCAGACAATAAAGAACTCTATGAAAAGATAAGGGTCGGACTTAATTGGAGCAGATTCTTGTTTAATCTTGATGCAATGCAGGAATTCTGCACAGACACAACTATTACAATCAGGATGACAATCTGCAAAGAAAATCAGAATCGGATTGGAGAGATTAAAGCATTCTGGCAAGACAAGGGATTTTATGTTGTGGCAGTTCCGGAGGCTCCCATAAAAAGATTTAAAACAGATAAATATAACAACTATAAATGTGATCGACCAATGAGACAGTTAATTGTAAAATGGAATGGCGACGTGGTTTTTTGCTGTGTTGATTTATGGGGAAAATATGTAATAGGTAATGTCAAGAATGAGGGGGAGTCAATTTGGATGAATAAAAGATTTAATGAATTAATAAAAACAATTAATACGGAAGACGCCCCAACTTTATGTTTAACATGTGGATTTCGGACAAGATAGAAGGAACGACAATGGGACAAGAACAAAATAGTCAATTTTACAATAATATATACGATTCGGTTTTAAGTTATCAACATCACTATGCCGACAGTTTGTATTATAAACTGTGGCAAGAATTAAGTAAATGGATTGAACCAGACATGAAAATCATTGATCTTGGTTGTGGGTCGGGGCAATTAGCAAATCTTTTATACGATATTGGGATCAAAAATTATATTGGGATAGATTTTAGTCAGACTGCAATTGATATGGCAAATAAAATTAATCAAATTAAAACATTCCAATTTATTTGTGCTGATTTTAGAACTTGTCCGATTCCCGAAGGTGACACTTATATGTTATCAGAAGTGCTTGAACACGTTCAAGATGATCTTGAATTATTAAAGAAAATTCCTGATAATAAACGGATTATTGCCAGTGTTCCAAATTTTGATTGTTCAGGACATGTTAGATATTTTTTAAATGAAAATAGTGTTAGTAAAAGATATAATAAAATTATCAATATTGAATACTTATATAATGTTAACAATAAATTTTTTGTTTTTATAGGAAAAAATTAATATAAAAGTTGCAGGTTTAAGACAGGACAGGAGAAACGAAAAAATGAAAAAACCAACTATCGCATACGTAACACAGCACAATTGTTTAAGAGTAACTAAGGAGTCGGTTTGTTTAATTGATCTCGGCTACAAGGTGCATTTATTGTCACAAGTAATGACCAATAATAGACATTATACCAGTCCTCACCAATGGATACAACTATCGGATTTTGAAGAGACTGTCAAGCTGATGGATAAAAGTATTGACATCTGGCACGTTCATAATCATCCGAACTGGTTTGCATCAAAGATTAGAGAACTACTTCCAAAGTCGAAAATTGTATTCGATTATCACGATTCAAATTATTGGTTTATTGATCAGAGCCCTCTACATAATACGAGCGAATTAACGACATGGTATACAGAGGATATCGCAGTCAGATCCGCAGACGCTTTTATTGTCCCGTCTGAAAAGTGCAAAGAAGAACTCCGGACACGAACAAGGAAGCCGATTAGGGTGGTACCGCCCGCCGTTCCGATTGCGATGTATGCGAATACGGAATGGAATGTATGGGGCGGATTAGTATCAGCTGGCGGCCATGCAACTGCATCTCGAAAGGGAGTTTTTCAGCATAATTCATGGCGGGATTACGGAGAACTTTACAAAGCATTGCAAGGGAAGCGAAAAGTCTTTGCATACTCTCCGTCATTTAATTTGGTCGAGAATGACAAGGTCGCTCAATATTATATGAACATGGGTGTCTCACTGAATAGATTTAATTATCCGGATTTGATTGACAGGATTGGAGAACATACATGGAATCTGGTTGGGAATTTAAAACATACGAAAGTTATGGATTATATGGCTCCAAACAAATTCTATGATGCAATCGCCGCAGGAGTTCCAAGCCTTGTATTGAACGCAGAGAGTGTCGGTAATCTTGTGGAAAAATACGGGATCGGAATTTATATTAAAGGTGATGATACGGATTATATTATTGACCAGATTATGAAACGATGGGAAGAACACCACGAGAAAAGATATAATCTAATAATGAAACGCAGAAAATTCTCAATGGAAAATTATATTGGACAAATAACCAGGTTGTATGAAACAATATTATAGGGGAGGATTAGGTGGCGGCAAACGTAACAGTAGCAGAAGTTAGATACATAGGGAATTGGAATGCAGTAGATATTCCCGATGCAGATTTGGACGGCATTTTTATACCGGCTGGTGATGCCTGGATTTCATTAAAACTTGAAACGACATTAGCATTATATACAACGGCAAATACAAACAAGGGAGCGATTGCGAAGCAAGCCGAACTTTATTATGTCGGTTATCATATTGCATCCCGACCTACAAAAGAAGATTTCCAAGTTGGGCCAGTCAGGAGTGCTAGAGTAAAAGGCGATGAAGTTGTGGCAATGGCAAAAAACCTGAAAAGTCTATGTAAAGAGATGCTGGGACTTCTTGGATTGTCCTGGAGCAGTCACGACTTCACGGCAGTTGGTGGAGACAGCTATCATCCACTCGGACAGGACGATACAAACATTAATATGTCAGTAGCTCAGGATGATTCTGATTATCCATTTAATTTAATGGGGAGAAAAATCGATTGAGCAACCAGACGAGATTGTTGAGTTGGTTATTAAGTAATCCGTTGTCCGAGTCGGCAACTATGAGCGTTATTACCGGGACTGCTTGCCCGTGTATGGCTTTTGGTAGAGCTGGATCTTATTCGGAAGAATGGCACAGAAAAAACTTGTCCGATGAGGATTGTCTAAGCACCGGCATAATCGATCCCAGTAAAACAACGACATCCACAACATTCAAGGGCATATTCTGTCCTCCTGCATTAGTGGCTTCTTCTGTTCCGACAGGACAAGAAATATTAGCTGCGATTGGTGAGATTCGGGACGATGATTTATTATTATGGGGAGCGGTCAATACCAGCACAAATGCAATTGTAGACTTCACGGGTACAAATGAATACATTGAATATATCACAAGGGATTCTATTAAATATTCGATTAAAAACGCTTATGAGATCCCGCAAATTTGTTCAGCCGCACATCTTAGGAGGCAAGCATAATGAATCCTTCAATGTATGGCGGTCAGTCAGTGTCCTATGTCGATCCTACTGGAATGCACATGAAATTGAGAGCCGTTAAGTTGGTTATGGCAGAAACTATTCCGCCCTTGGTATTAAAGGAAGCGCAGGAAGTTTTTAGGGAAGCCAGAAAAAACCTGTCCGGCCCGAAATCCAATACTGGGAAAATGCCAGTTCCGAGAGTAACCGGTACACTGGACAGGGCATTAACATTAACTCCGGTCAGTCCTTCTGTGGCCGCAATTTGGATGAATAGGGTGATCGCCTACTATGCACCCTATGTTCATGATGGAACAAGATATATGGATGGTCGACCTTATTTGGCCATGGCTATTCGCACACGCAGACCGATTGCGCAAGCGAATTTCCAAAGGGCATTATTGCAGGCAGTGAGAGGAGTTGGGAGAAGATGAGACGACTCGCAACATTGATTACTTTCGATGATGAGGAAAAAATAGAAACGCTGAAGTTTAATAATCAATTCAGCATAACAATAAAAGAGTTTGATGAAATTGGTAGGGACTTGATTCTTATATTTGGAGATAAGGTCACTGATCAGTTTATTGCAGACATTAAACAGATCCGAAAGGAACGAGATGGCGGTAAGAGCGACTGAAATAATCGAGGATTGTCAGCGATGTATTGAGGCATTAATCGCTAAATTATGTTCAACGACAGTACCCTGGACAAGTTGGACATCAACACTTGGGCGACCAGAGACAGATCGATGGGAACTTGCATCATCGTTTATTTACACAATGGAACCATATTTTGTAGAAATAACAGGACAACAACAAGGCGGAAGTAGTCTGGCTATTTATGAAGTGATTATCGGAACGTGGAACAACAGAAAGTCAGGAGGTGCGGAGGAAATAAATATAATGACGTCCCGCATCCAAAATCTGTTTCAAGTTCCGGCAACGTGGAGTACAGCATTTACGATCACAATTAATAGTGTGGTATTTACCGATACAACCTTGCGAGCGCAGGGGATCGGGATATTAGGTATCACTGGAGCCAGACAGATAGAAACAGAAGAAAAGAAAGAGTTTAGGAACGAACAAACATTGCGATTTATCGCATAACAGAAGGAGATTAATCACATGGCAGTAACAGACCAATTAGCGAAACCACTTGAATCCACGCATCAAATGGGAAGGTTTACGCTAAATAGAATCGTGAGACAGGACGCTGCTGTAACTAAACCGATAGCATGGGCGAATGTTGAAGCGATTGTGGCAATCAGTATCGGGGAGCCTACTTTCCGATATACCTACGACCAGCATCAGCAAGGAGCCGGTGACGAAGCGAACGAGATCAAGCGAGATCCGAGATGGAACGGCACGGTCACAGTTCTCGCAGGCCAGATCGGGGATTTTATCGCTGCAATCGAAGGCAAAACATGGGGAACGGCGCAGGCTGTAATGTCAGCACGAATGGACAGCGACAATCCTATGGTACACTGGGAAGCTATTTGTCGAGATGCTGATAATTCCACACATTTATTCAGTCTGGTTATTCAGGATATGATTATCGATAGTTTTGGCTTCGACAATCCAATGGACTACAGCGACCGGTCCATTCCGTTTCATACTTACCACGAGCCGTTTATTTTAGCTCAAGGTTATGAAATGGTATTCGATAAGTTCGCTGCAACACCCACGACATCGACTTATACATTGTCTTGTTCAACACCAGCTACCTTATTGACCGCAACTGAACATGATGACTGGGACTTCAACAATGCTGTGTTTATTAAAAATGAAGACCATTCAGCAGGTGATGTTACCGGGCGCAGAGTTCGAGCGGCTGTATCGATTACGGCGGCCTCTCTTATATTTACAGCAGGGCTTCCGGCAGCGACAGATGAGGTTAGCGTACTGTACGCAAAAGCAACTTAATAACTGATTGGAGGTTATGACATGGGAAATGAAAAAGGAGAAACGCAAAAGCCGCGAAAGTTTACGACATTTCGTTTCCATATTATGGGAGCGATTGCAATGCTCACGGCGGATAATCCGGGAGGATCGTATTATCCGGATAGCATATACGTTGAAAAGGATTTTCGAAGAGCAGGCGCTCTGGTAGCCATAGCAGTTTATGATGATCCGGAGCGTCTACCTTCGAGCGAGGCGTTACAACCATATACCCGAAGAGACTTTCAAGAGAATTTCGTCAAGCTGAAAAGAATGTGCAGGGATGCGATTGACGATATGGTGAAAAAGTCTAAGGAGGAAGAAGAAGTCAAAAAGATGCAAATAGTAGAGGATAAAATTAACGGTAAAAAGGAGACAAGCGAAAATGACACAGAGACCAATTGATTTATTTGTGGCTGCTCACCAAAAAAGAGTAATTGATGAACGATTAGAATTGCCTGTCGGGGACGGTGTTACGGTCAGCGCATTGTTGGAAGCCCCCGACATTTACGATATTCAAGGCGTTCAGGATATTTTGTATCGGAAGGTTTTTGCAAAGTATCGAAAAGAAGGCTTGCATTTAGAAAAGATCGATGAGGCTGAATGGGAAAGAGATTTAAAACTATACGATCCGGATGTTCGCAAGTTACAAGAAAAGCCTGCAAATTATGCACAACAGGGAGCGGAAAAGACAGCAAGGGTTCAGACCATTCAAGAGCTTATCCCAAAATATCTCAAAGATCCCGCTACTAAGGAATTATTATTTCCTACAGAAGCGGAACAAGTGGCATTTAAAAAGATTATTCGATCTGATCCAGGACTGTCGAGTATGTTAGCGAAAGCGTACATTAATATTGCTAAGAAGCTCAAAGAGGTTAGCAAGCAAGCAAAAAACTTGTCAGCACCCACGCCGGATGGAAAGTCAGAGAAAAAGTAGCTCGGCGATATGGGTGCCTTCCATTTTCGAAGGAGTTTACGGAAGCGTGGAGCAATATATATCAAAGGGAAATAATGATGCACAGCCTTGCGATAGATGACGATTATCAAGTAATGATTGACCAATTATTTAAAATCATGGATGGAATAGGAACAGATATTCATAACCAGTTACAGTTATTAATTAATCAAAGACTCAAAAGTCCGAGAAGGGGGCTCATGTCGTTATTTAAAAAGAATCCAAAACCACAGGATAATTTAAAGCAAGGATCGTTTATGTCAGGTTTTGGTTCTGGTCAAGTAATACACACAAGAGATAGAGAGGGAAATCCAATGACAGTACAAATGGCGGATTGATAATATGGGTATGTTTACTGGACTCACTGGTGGTGGCGTAGGGGATATTGTAGGGTTTGTAAAATTTTCCGGAATAGACCAAGCGAATGCGGATCTCGACAGGCTGAACGCAAAAGTTAGTAATGCCAGTCAAGTAATGAACAAGACTCTTAATATTACCATGCTCGCTGGGGCAGCAGCGATGGGAGCGGCCGCCATTGCATCTATTAAGTTTGAATCAGCATTTGCCGGAGTTACTAAGACAGTCGAAGGACTCCGTGACCCGATGGGTAAACTCACCGCAGAGGGTGAGGCAATGGCTAAATCCATTCGGGGCATTTCTCTTGAGACACCCATCGCAGTTGGTGAATTAGCACGAATCGGAGAACTTGGTGGACAGTTAGGAATAGCAAGGGGCGACTTAACTTCATTCATTGACACTATTTCAAAAATAGCCGTAACAACAGACTTAACTATTGAGTCAGCTTCGACAGACATGGCTCGGTTTGTCAATATCACAAAACAGGTTGCCCCAGAAGGCATGACGGCAGCGATGCAGATTGAACGACTTGGTTCTACCGTTGTTGATTTGGGAAATAATTTAGCCACGACAGAATCAGAAATTCTATCAATGGGTATGAGGTTAGCGGGTGCAGGAAATCAGATCGGATTATCGCAAGCTGAAATACTTGGATTATCAGGGGCATTATCTTCTGTTGGTTTAGAAGCACAAATGGGCGGTACTGCTATTTCTAAGGCAATGATTGAAATGGCTAATAGTGTCGCTGTAGGTGGCCCAAAACTCGAAGCATTTGCAGATGCAGCCAGAATGTCATCGGATGAATTTGCTAATTTATTTAAAGAAGATGCAGCCGCAGCAATCACGGCATTTATTACCGGGCTTGGAGATGTTAGCGAAACAGGTGGAAATACTTTTGCTGTTCTTGAAGATTTGGGATTTTCAGAAATCAGGCTTCGGGATGCTTTATTGCGAGCCAGTTCCGCAAGCGATTTATTCTCAAAGTCTATACAGATGGGATCGGATGCCTATGTAGAGAATAACGCTTTAAATAAGGAAGCAGCGCAACGATTTGGAACAACTGAATCACAATTAAAGATATTAAAAAATATTATTGTTGATACGTTTATTTCTATTGGCAATGACTTTGTTCCCGTATTGAATGATATGTTGACCGCATTTAATCAGCATCCGGAAGCGATTCAATCTGTTATAAAGGTATTGGGAAAAGCTACTATTGCAATAGGGGGGCTCGCAGTTGCAACAAAAGCCTATTTATTAGTGGCTAAATTAGCAGGTATAAATACAGCGGGATTTGCAGCGGCATTCGGCCCTATCGGTCTGGTGATTGCCGGAGTCACAGTCGCTATGGCTGCTCTCAAAGAGATTAATGATAAATATTATGCTAAGCAGATTGAAACAATACAAGCAACCAGTGATGAAATAGAGGAAATGGATGCACTTGCAAAAATCATCGGTGAATCGGAAAAGGTCACAGTAGACGTATGGAGAGCGCAAGAAGATTTTGAGGAAGCATTGCGCAAGGTCGGTATTGAAGCGAATGTAACAAGGGAGAATGTTCGTGAATTGAATGAGCAATACCGGAAGATGCGAGAGGAATCTATCAATGCACAGATTGCTGATTTAAAAATAAAACTCGACTCATTAAATCAGAATCTTGGGGTTGCTGCTGGATATTTAGGGAACGTTTATAATAGTACCGATGAATGGGAGCGGAAATTAGCGGCACTGGAAGCAGAGTTACTCGAACTCAATCCACCACTTGAAGAAACGGTTACAAATACCGATGAACTCGCAGGGGCAATGGAAGACGAAGCATTAGCAGTGAAAGCATTAAATGATCCCTTTGCAGAGATGCTAAAAACAATGGAGGATGGTGTCGAACCGATACAGTCATTGAGAGACCAGTTCCATATAATTAAAGAGGAAACGGCGTTATGGTCTGATCAAATCAAGGGAGTTCCGGGCAAGATTGTTGACGTAGGTACAGCTGCTGATGGAGCAAACAAACCGCTTGAATATGAGGTTGGGTTGTGGGGGCAATTAGTCCATGAGATAAAAACAGGAGAGGGAACATTAGTAAAGGATGCTGCATTAGTTTTTAACATAGCTGGTAAATTAGGGATATTTAACGAAGAAACAAAAACAGCGATTGATAAAACTGTCAGTTTGGTTGCCAGTTTTAATACCCTTAGCACTACAGGGCAGATATTGAGCGGTATTTCGCTTGGGATAGACTTACTGTCGTATGGTTATGATTTATTGTTTGGAAGTGCTGAAAGAATACCAATGACCTTAGAAGATGTTACGGCTCATTTTGATACAATGGGTATATCCATTGATAATATTCAGGCTAATCTTGAAGCATTAAATGCAGAATTTAATTTACCAGTTTTGGAAAAGTACGGACAGGATTTAGCATACGCAGTTGATCAAGTTGTATTGCAGGAAAGTTTAACCGGATCATGGGCTATGCGGGTTGAAGAATTGACGATAGCTATTGGCAAGTTGAGTGGGGCATTTAATTTTATGACTCTATTCGACGAAGCAGTTCAGGGATATAGTGCTTTTAATGATGAGATTGAACGGATGTTTGTTTTATTTGGTGGTGGCTTAGCTCCCGGAACTGATCCTGCTGGATTTGCAGAACTGTTAACAGGTAGTATTATTTCACTTGGGGTTGAGATGTCAAGGGTGCCAGTAGATTCAGAGGCATGGAGGTTGTTAAATGCTGAATGGATGGAAAGTCGGCAATCATTGACTGATTTGGCAACTATGTATCCTGAAGTATTGCAATATCTTCAAGATCATGCCGTATATGGTCAAGACTTAACTTGGATGTTAATAGAGGAAACGGTGGCAACCGATGCTTTAAGTGTTTCGACAAAAAGGGTTATAAAATCTACTGGGGAGAGTGCGGCTGCGGTTGATGGTATGGGTGAGTCTGCCGGTAAGGCTTTTACTAAATTAAATATGTATGATGATAAAATTTTTGATATAGCGCAGAGAGCTATACCGCCCGGACTTTTAGACGAATCATTAGCAGAAATTGATGTTGCACTTGTAAAAATGGATGAATATCAAACTATTATAAATAATCTTGAAGATAGAAAAATTGAAATAAAAATAAAAATGGCTGCCGATATTGCCATACAAGAAGGTCGCATAGCTAATTTTGATGATATAATCAAAACATTAACGAGGGGGCTTGGTGCAGGTGGTCATTTAGTTGAATATACTATTCCCATTGAAACAAAGATCGGGACTGAAACCGTAATTGAACAAATAAAGCAATTACGTTATGAAGCTGAAAGTGGCATAGATTTTTATAAAATCGCTCAAAGTCTTGCAGAGTTAACTGGCGGATCGTTAGCATTGACAATCCAATGGGAAGACATGCTCGCTGTAATGTTTCAGGATTATACTTTATTTGAACAGGACATGAAAACAGCAACGGAAACCATTGACCAGTTACTCTACTTCGACATTGATTTAGATACTACTTTTGCGGATGAACAAATTAACGCAATGATATTCCAGTGGCAAAGCTATATTGATGGATTGAGTCCGGGAAGTCAAGCTCAAATAGATGCACAGGCAGGACTTAATTCTTTGATTACAAAGTTTACTGAGATGGGTGGAATTGTTGATGAGGATATGGCGATTGAATTTAATATCGAACAGGCTGAACTTGCAGCAGCAGAAGCGGAAGGATTAATTGTTGGGATAAGAACAACCGCAGAAGGTGAAATTGCACAAATCGATCTTGATATAAGTGCGGCACAGAAAGCATTTAATGATTTGGCATTAGTCATACAAGGCATTGTCGATATGTTATTGGAAACTTATGGTATAACGATAGATGTCCCAGACATTCCGCCAATTTATATCGATGTCAGACCAAGATATTCTTCAGAATGGAATCCGGGCGATGATCCGGGCATTCCAAGTGCCCCCGCTATGGCAGAGGGTGGGAGTCTTGCAAGTACCGGATTGATTCTTGCCCATGCAGGGGAAACCGTTATTCGTCCTGCGGGAACACAGAAATTCGGAACAGCAAATATGGAGGCATTCAACAGGACACTCGACCCATCAGTTCTGGGTGGTCAGCAGGGACGCCAATATCGGGAACAGGATTCCGGCAAAATATCAGTTGAAATTAGAGAGGCAAATCGACATACCTATGCAAGAGTTTATAAAGAAAAAATCAATCAATCTAAAGAATATGTGGAGCGACAGAACTCTGCTTCCGGGAGTCCGTTCTAATGGCTGAGACTGCGGTTAGATTTGTATTGTCATCTGGTAATGTGGATTTTGATATAAATGAAATCTTATACGAGCCAATCGCAAGTAATCAGAGAATAGATATTCAGGAGCGACAGGTCGGCGTTCCGTATGTTAAATTAAAAGGTGATGTTTGGAAAGAATTGGAGATCACTTTTATTAATCGCAGAAAAATAACACAGACGAAAATCGATCAATTAATTAATGAAGATGACGAAATGGTTTGTTACTATGCTTACTTAAAAGATACAACTTCCAAATCATTGAATGTTATTTTCTATCCCAAAACGATAACGCATTCATATATATATTCAGTCGGCGAATTAACGGTCAGGGAAGTAAAGTTAGTATTTTTACAATCATCGAAATAATGCGGAGAATAAATGCCTCACTATAACACATTGCCACAGGATATCCAGGACGGTATCGATAGCAACCCTACGGCAGAAGTGCGGATCGAAGTAATTTATGATCCAGACGGTCAGAACGTTCCGCTTGCGTGGAAACATGACATTGTAGACATTTCGCCCATTGTCAATATCAGAGACATGGATATTGAATGGACTGGGCGACCGACAGCGTACGATATGGTTTTGACGTTCCATGATCCTGATGACTATTTTAATCCAACGAATTCAGAAAGTCCTTTTTATAATTGTGTCGGAGAATTGCAGAATAATTATTCAACAGGTGCTACGACCATTCGGCTTCTTGATAAATCGGGAGTTAGTTTTTCGGCAGGAAAAACCGTACAGATTAATGATGGGACAAACTCGCAGGACTTAATTGTAAAATCGTTTACGGCTGCAGCCGGATCAACTTATTATCATTCAATGGAATTCACTTCCGCACTATCAAGTCCGTATAAAGCCGGAACGAGAATATTCGCAAAGCCAAATGAAAAGACAGAGGTATTGGTCAGACTTCACTTGGTAGGGACAACCGATAAAATAACGTGCTACCGTGGGCGTCTCTTAAAAGATCCGGAATGTATTAATGGTAAGGGGATCTTAACGCTGGTTGACTTGAAAAAATATAATCTTGATGAAGCAGTAATTGGAGCCGATACAAGTTCGGCAAATAAACTTAAAAGAATGAATACATCTGGGACTCTGGCCGATTCGGTAGTTGTCAGTTCTGGAGCGGGTGTTACTTTAGATCGATCAAAAGTAGTTGTTTTAGATAACGCGAAACTTGATTCGTGGACGGCGACATTTAGCTCAGCAACAGATTTTACTTTGAAGGGATCAGAAATTTCGGAAGGTGTTAGTAGTCAGATCGACTTAGAAACAGTTGGTGCTTTAATTGGCACTTCATATCCTTTCTATATTGGTTATGTATATGATGTGGCAATTTATAAAAATTATCTTTTATTTGCTAATGGCGGCGATAACGAAAATGCTGTTGTTGTGATTGTAGATATAAGCAATAAACAAAATCCTACACATTATGGCAGCTTTGGTGGTTATGGCGCACCGAATTATATGAATGGCGTTGTCAAATTACTTGTAGTTGATAATTATTTATATATGATTTCACAAGTGGATGAAATGTTTGTAATTTATGATATGTCAGATATTAATAATCCTTTCATTGTTAGTTCTTTGACTAATATTATTAATAGTACGGATAGTTCTAGTGGTATGACTATAGACGGAAATTATGCTTATGTAGTATCGTATACAAATGATGCCTTATATGTTGTTGATATTACAGACAAAACAAATCCCACATTAATCGGAACATTTTCAGGTGCGGGTGCGCCAAATTATATGGAACATCCCGGACGTGGAATCGACAAACAAGACGATTATATTTATTTAGGAACCAATGATTCCGACGGTGCGCTGGTTGTAATTAATGTATCTGATCCTACAACGCCAACATTAGCAGATGTTATTGTACACGGATCACCACCGGGCGATCAATTAAAAAGTGTGCACGATATTGTAGTTAATGGGAATTATGCTTATACGATTACAAACAACTATGCCCAAGCCATGTTGACTGTTTGGAATATTTCTGATCCAACAAACGTAACTTATGTTACTGATATTAGTGGAGACGGAGCACCGGAATATTTAAATTCATCGTGGACTATGAATTATCGCGATAATCGTATATATATAGTATCGGCCGCCGATAATGCGTTAACGATTTTTGATGTATCTGACCCACTCAATATAAGTCACGTTGATGCGATTACTGGGATTGGTTCTCCAATATACTTAGAAACACCTACAACGTTTATATTGTCTGGGGATTATGCGTACATTGGAACGAACGGTAGTTCTGCCAGATCAGTTACCGTTGTCCGAATATCAACATCCGATACCAACACGGTCGGGAAAGAAAGTATTCGAATTCCCGCTGATGCATGGGGCGGAACGCCTGCGGATGGAGAAATAGTAACTTTCGCAACAGCAATTAATTTTGACAGTGTGAATGTCGCTCAAGCATTATATAGTTTATATGTTACTTATGGCGGAATTGATAATAATCTTTTGGGTTGTTCGAGTTATTTCGGGGATAAGCAGGTCGGGACTTTGCAATTTCCTGCGGCTAAAAATGCCACGTCAATCAAAGTCAAGGTTACCGTTCCAACAATTTTAAAAGCGGCTGAAACCTTAACAATCACAGAGGGATCGACAACTGAAGACGTGACAATATCAGTTGGCACAGGAACGCAAAATCAATATCCCGAATATATCTCTTTGACTATTTCCGCTCTGGCTCATTCTTATACAACGGCGGCAACAGTCACTTGGAAACAACGAGCAACTCTTGATATAGACTTTAATTGGGACGCTGAATATAATTATTTTGATCAGCAAGATTATAATATAAGTCTGTCGCTTGATCGATCAATGAATTACTTACAGGCGATTGAAGAGGTTTCACGCCATGGCGATTGTTTTACTTTTACGGATAACTGGGGCGTTGAAAAGATACATACTTTCAGACCGCATTATTTTGCGTCAGTTCCCACATATTCCAAGTCAACGAATCTCGCACAACCCGACCCTGAACTGGAAAGCTTCCCACTGGTTAATCAGATTACAATAAACTATGGGTATAATCACTTGGCTGGTGAATATCTCTATCAATATATATTTCCTGAATCATTAGAAGAAAATCATAGTTACAGCAAGAACGGATTTATCCGAAACAAAACGATTAATCTCACGGGTGCATGGACTCAGGAATATGTCGAAAAACTTGCACGAAGAAAGTACGCAATCTGGTCTAATGGATTGCAGGGCGTTTTCTTCAACACAACCATGCAGGGGCTTTTACTAAATATTGGTGATCGAATTGCTATCGATAGTGATGAGCCAACATTAGATACGGAACTTGAAATTATCGGAATAACAGGAATGAGATATACCGGGGCATTACAGTTTGAGTTTTTAGGATATGATGCGGAGTTTTTATGGAACAATTATTTTTTAATCAACTCGTCAGGCATAGCGACCGGTCGAGTGCTTTGGTGAGGTAAATATGGCTTATGCAACAGGGAACGCACTTCCACTTTCGGAAGTCAATTCAAAACCAAGAGCAAATATGTTACAAGAGGATGCAGTCCCTTACTTGATCCCACTATCCGCCTTTCGATGGGCAGATGGATCTATTCCCAACATAACGGGGGCTGCGGGAAATCCCGCTCTTGTCATGGGAGGGTACGGATCAGGGACAGGAATTCTTCAGGGAGAAGATGCGCAGGCGGGACTCAAAACAGAAACCGTTTATTTTGATTTTGCTATTCCTGAATGTTATGTAGCTTCAGAAACGGTGATCATCGATGTGACCGCAAGATTCAATGACGCTGGTACAAATACCGAAGCTACAAAAACAATCGATATGCAAGCATACGAAATCGCAGAAGCAGGAACTGCGGGATCAGATATTTGTGCAACTGCGATTCAAACCTTGACCGCAGCAATGGCAAGTTATTCCTTTACGATTACAGATTCGGGTTTATCGGCAGGTGATCTATTGAGAGTATTTGTACAGTGCAAATTACAAGGCGATTCAAACGGAGCCTTAAAAGTTGAAATAGGTGGAGCGACTGTTAATCTGGACATTAAAGCGTGACCACTTTATTAACATTTTACTATGGTTCGACGTCCATTACTTTTGATGATCAGGAGTTGCATCGTGTCGAGATTAATCATTATCAAAAAATCAACTTGACCAGACTTCAAAATGGTCAACCGATATTAACTAAATTATCAGGAGAGCGAAGGGAAGCCGTGATCGATTTGAAGCCAGCATATATTTCCACAGCGGAGGACGTAGAGACTTTAATCGCATTAACAAATGTAATGGGAATGAGACTGGATAATCTCGCAGGAACACAGCAAGAACTTTTCGCGGTCGTAATCGATCCGAATGCTGAAACATTTTACATCGGTGGAAGTTGGGATGGGGGAACGATCATGCGGATCAGAGCAATTGAATCAACATCGGTTGTTATTCCAATAGACATATATAATGATATTATAGGAGTAGCGTAATGGCAATTACAGCAGCAAAATGTTCAGTCCCTATATTAAACGTTACCCTTGGAGCGTGGGCCACAACGGCCTATACTATAGAGCTTCAGCCAACGGGTAGCGCATATCCGACCGGGAAAATTAATTGTACCCGTGTTGGATCTACATTTGTATATACACCAGACTCGATCCCTGATGCTTATACTCATTACTGGGTATATATCGATGGTGAAGATTCTGGTAAACAATTAGCTTGGGCGAGTGAGCCACAATTTGGAGGTGTTCCATGAGAAAGTATTCAATCTTTTTATCAATATTATTATTTGCATCGATTTCATTCGGTCAAACCAATTGGCGAATGAACACAATGAGTGGTGCTTGGTTAGATATAACAAATGAGGAACACCGCCCGAACGATGCTTTTTCTCTTGTTGATTCGTCGGCAATTAAATTTCGATTGGCAGATGATGGGACGTGGTCGATCATTGTCTTAGATGAAGTGGGTAATATTCATGCGATCTTAGATTCTGTGGGATATTTAGGACTCAATGGAATAACCGCTCCAACCGATCCATTACATATAAAAGCAGATGCCGGACATGACAATATTCATCTTGAAGAAAATTCGGGAACTGAGGATTGGCAAATTGGAGTTGATGCAGATGGAAGCATGACTTTTCAAGACGAAGGCACAACGAGAGTATTTTTTGAAGATGGAGGAGGTGTTGGGGTCAATATGACAGCCGCCCCAGACAAAGCCATTGAGATCAATTCTGCTACAGGTGCAAATCTAAGACTAACCTTTAATGATGCGAATGGAAGTGCCACATATTACACAGACTTGGAAACAACAAGTACGGGCGGATTATCCATTGATGCAGTTGACGAAACAATAGACTTTAATGGTAATTATGCAGTAGACTTACAAAACATCCCCGATCTTGCAGCAGGAGCAGGAAAGACAGGGTATTGGCTCACAACGGATGATTATATAGAAGTAACAGATGATGCTGATATTGATTTTGGAACAGCCGATTTTTCTATTTTCATCGGTGGATTGAGATTAAATAGTGTTACTGGAACGCAATACCTTATTAATAAAGAAGCTGGTGGAGTTGGCTACGGATTATACATAACAACAGATGATTTATATATCCGCTTCGATGATAGCAATGTAGATGTTTCGGCAGTAATAGCTTCTAACGTTTTCGCAGTTGACACAGAATATGATATTACAGTTACTTTTGATCGGGATGGAAATGCAACTGCTTATATTAATGGTGATTCAAAGGGAACAGTTGCCGTATCAACAGCAAGTCTTACTTTAAGCAATGCAGGAAATTTAAGAATTGGCTGCACAACTGCTGGTGCAAGTTTTTTAAGTGGATCATTACAAGTTGTTTTGGTTTGGAGTAATGTATTAACATATGCAGAAGTGAAGTCATTAAATGCTCCAATACCTTACAAATATCTGGGTGCGAGTCAGACAGCAAAATATACAAGTGATTTTAGCGCAGACGCAAATGGATGGACGGCGAGTGGGGGGACTGTTGCTGGAAATATTGAGCCGATTGGTGGAGAAAGTGATAATTTAAGATTTACAACAGATGCGGCAAATAGTACCCATTATATAAATCATTCAGCATTATTAACAGTAGGAAAACAGTATAGAGTTACATTTTATTATTATATTCCTTCTGGACAAAGTAATATTGATGGGATCAAAGTAACAACATTTGCAGGAACGTCAATTTTAACAGAAACCGATGCGTGGACAATTAATTCGCTTGAGGGACTTGGATATTATACAAATATAAATATTAGTGCTTATGATGGAGCTGTTTCTACTTTCCAAGATGCTGGTGGAGATGATGTATTTTATATTCGTGGAATGACAGTTACCCAAATCGGCTGTGTTGCTCAGTATGAACCAGATGGGATTACACCTTTAACTTGGTATGCTGCAAGTGGAAACAGTTTAGACGGTACGGTTTCGGGAGCGATTGTGACAAATCCATTATCAAGTCTTATGGTAGATGGAACAATTATCTTAAAAGAACAGGCAGAAGCAGATGCAGACAATACGGCTTACGGCCAACTCTGGGTTGATACTGCCACGCCAAACGTATTATATTTTACGGATGATGCGGGAACGGATTGGCAAATTTCCGGACTGACACCTGCTAATACTTTTGTCTGGCACATTGGCCCAGCGGACTGGGGACATTATCAGGCAACAGAACCTTACCCAAATACGCCAGTTGGATATGTTTATCCTGAAACTACAAACGGATTTATGGTTGCCGGTCTTGATATACCATATCAAATGTATGGCGGAACAGTTGTTCTCGATCAAATTACAATATATTATTCTACGAACGAGGCTGGCGATGATTTTGATTTTGCACTTATCCGAACAGATCAAGATGGTTCAGTTACAATCGATGAAGATCAGGACGATATTGGAAATGGTGGAACTGGATATGCGAGCATAACTTGTTTAGCGGGAGATATTACATTGGCCGACTTTGCTTACTGGGTGGAAATTGATGCAAATAATTGCGATGCCCCAAGCGATATAAATATTTCAGACATAAAATTTGATGGTCACATAGAATAGGAGTGATAAATGAAGCCGATTCCCGCACCACTAAAATCAGACAATAATGGTGGATTTGTGATTCACTTTAAAAGACCAACTGCAAGGGGATTTTTATTGTGCATAACACTGTTTTCAATTGTAATTGGTAGCATCATAGGGGTAGTGGTATATGGTCAAAAGATTGACAATGCAGTCCAGAAGGTTCCAGCAATCGAAGTGCGGGTAGACACTTTAGAGCGAATTGTACAGGCCGAAGCAGATTTCAATAAGGTTATCTTTGAGGCTATTTTAACGGCTGTCGTACAAGATACAAGCAATGTTAATGCTATTCTGAGAACGGCTAAAACAATGAAAGATGATCGAATTAAGCAAATTAAAAAACAACAAGCTGATAATAAATAATGCCGAGATTTTCAAAAAAATCAATCGCTATACTTGAAACTTGTCACGAGTTACTTCAGCGATTATTCATGTCGATTATTATTGATATTGATTGTACAGTCGTCTGGGGATATCGAAATGAGTATTGGCAAAATCTATTTTTTAGTGATGGGAGATCCACGAAAAAATATCCCAATGGGAAACATAATAAAATACCGTCTGAGGCAGTCGACGTCTACCCATATATTCCCGGACTTGGGATTTCATTTGACATTGGCCAGTGTTATTATTTTGCAGGTCAGGTTGTCGAGCGGGCAAGACAGATGGAGATTCCAATTATAACTGGCTCTGATTGGGATAGTGACGGAGATATAAACGATCAAGTGTTAATTGATACTTGCCATTTTCAAATTAATTTCGTATATTAAAGTATCAACAAAAAGGAGAAAACATGAGCATCAGACATGAAGAACAATCACTTAGAAAACATTTGGACATGACATTAGAAGGTATTGATGGTTTTAGGCAGGCCGTTTTCGAACGTATTAAAAGTGGGGATTGGGAAGAAGAACATATTGAAGAAATAAATAAATTAAGTTTAGAACTAATATTACATGAAGCTGAATTGTTTAGAATTAAACATTTAACATGGTAAAATTTTATCATAAAACATAGGAGACATTAGAAATGTTTGAGTCTGTTAAGATGCGAGGCTTGCCGAGACTGTCCTATATGGTTGCCGGGAAGATTGTTCGGTTACCAGTGCAGCCGACCGGGAAAATAATTTATAAGGTTGGTTTCTTTAATAAGGCGAAAGTCTATGCAAGCAGGGCGTGGAAATGGGTTGACGGGAAGAAGTTAATTTTCGGAGGAGCTGCGGTTATTATTGCAGAAACTTGTTTGACGGGTGGAGCGAGTTTATTGGTTCAGGGAGTCGGGTATGCTCTCGCCACAACGGGTGCCGTGCATGGGGGCATTAAACTAACGAAGGGCGAGGGAAAAGTATCGTGGGAAATTATCGTTATGAAGATAATCGAATTCATTAAAGACATTATTAAATATCTCGGAAAGGAGTAAATCATGAAATTAATCGATCTTTTAAAAGGGAAGAAAACCTATTTGATCGCTTTGGTGTTTCTCGTTCTGGTAGCTATACCACTGGTTACCGGCAAAGTAATCCCCGAACAGGTATATGGCATACTGGCCGGACTCGGATTGGCATTTTTCAGATTGGCTATTCAGAAAGTATCGGAGAATAAAGGATGGCGCACCTATGCTGCCGCTGTACTTACAATCGCAATATCGCTTGTCACGGCTCTCGGCGTTGTCGTACCGCCCTCTATTGTAGACATGGTCTACGGAATAGCGACCGTGCTTGGGATTGTCGGCGTCAGGAAAGCCGTTGCGGATCTTATGCCCGCTATGCACTAATATAATAACACTCCTCAACTCCCCCTATGTAAGCGGAGATCGGTTTCATGCGCCGGTTTCCGCTTTTCCTATTATAATAAAATAGGTTTTGATTCTACAGATCAATAAAAACAATAACTTATGGTAACTTTTTTAAATTAAAATAATAAAATATAGCTTAAAATTATTTGTACCATATAACTTATTAATAATACTTAATTTAATAACTATAGCAATCTTTGATTTAAGCGATTATTTATTACATGGCTATATATTACTATGACTCATCGACATAATATCGCTTAGACGGGCTTACATAAAGAAAAATATAAGTGACTTTTTTAAAAAAACAAGAGGGTTAACAATATAAAACTATTTTAAAAATAAATAAAAAAAGACTTGACTTTTAAAATATAATTAATTATATTATAAGTGCGATGAGAAACCAAGACAACATAAAAAGAGGGTGTAATCATGAAAGCAATTAAAGATTTTTATCAAACAGTCGAGGGATTGGATGGAACTGATTATGCAATTTTTTACAAAAATGAAAATACGGAATATGTTGAGATTGGAGACAAACTTATTACCCCGCAGGGCGTAGAGGCTATCGTAACAAAATTGTATTACAACAAAGACATTGGTGCGATTTTTGTTCAAGCTGATAACGACCAAAAGATTAACGCAAGCAAACTTAACAAAATGATTGCAGCCGGACAGATAACAATTAAATAGAGGATTAAAACAATGAACACATTAAAGACAAGAAACCAAGCCGTAAAAGACGTACAGAACAATAAGATTACGCCAAGCGAATACTGGACGATCCTGAAATCAACATGGACGCAAATGACTGATGAAGAAAAAAGGGATGAGTTTGCTAAAATTAGCTATAGATGATAAAACAAGACAACATAAATAGAGGAGAAAAAGCCATGAAAGATAACATGAATCCTGATTTTATTTTTCAGTCAACAGATACGAGTTTATTGTATAAGATAAGCAGGGGTGATCTTGACCCCGTTAAATCTGCCAAGAAAGAACTGGCGAGCAGGGGACTTGGATTGAATTGTGAGTGGGTTGGATTTAATAATGCAAAAAAAGTTCATGGATTAATTTAATAAGTATAGAATAGAGGAGGATTAATCGTGAAGACGTGGGAAGCTCAATTAGAATTAGGCGGATTAGACTTGACAAGAAAGGATAAAAAAAATCAAATGTGTCGTGTATGTGGTTTACATTTTCAAATGGGATCTGCATTAGGTAGACACATTGACAATAAACATTCAGACGAATGGATTGAGATAAGACATGCAAGCATTTGTAATCGTAAACCAGAAATAACATTATTGCCAGAAAGAATTGGATAGAGGAGAATTAATCATGAAAGATTGCAAAAACAGAGAACATAAAAAACCGTGTAGTAAAAATGACCAGTGTAAGTATTGTGGAAAATCGACCTGCTCGGCCAATTATGCTTATCATGTCTGTATAAGAAAAATGGACTTATTATGAAATTCTATTACATCACATACAGGATAGACGGAGTTGATCGAATAAGGTGGATTTCATCCGCAGACTTCCACGACTTTATAGTTCATGAAGGGGTTGAGCTTTTAGGAAAGTCCAGAGCGTTCACAAGAAAGCAAAAGAATCAACTTATTAAGGGAGGATGAGATGGAAAAGATTGAATTTTGGACAGAGTTAGAATCGGGCGAAAAACAAGTTGTGCAAGACGGGTTTTTTATACGCAACGACTTGTTTAAGTTCTTTGAAAAGTTAGAAGAGTCTGGACGTAAACCAGTGGGGATTAGGTTTGACGGTTCTTGGAATTTAGAAATTATTTGTACTGTTCCGGTAAAATAATTATGATCCAAAGAAACGAAATAGACTGGAAAGTATTTCTAAGAACTCCGAGAGGAACAACCATTCCAGTTATCCAGAAAGCACTCGACAGTGAGATTGCCCGAATCCTTGTAGACTTTCATTACAAAGAAGTCGGATGCAAATCATTTTACGCAGAAGCAATTTAGGAGGATGAGATGAACAAAGAAACATTATTAAAACTGGTCGAACTGCAGAAAGAAGTCAAGAAAATGCAGGATCAAAAGATTATTATGCACATGAATATTGGCGACAGTACAGAGGGAGTTTTTCTTTTCGCAAAACACTTTATTGACATTGTTAAGCAATTGGATTTAGAGTTCAAATACGTTGCCATGAATGGAGGTTTCAAAGTATATGAATTCATTTATGACGGCAGCCGATTTTACGCGCTCTGCACTCAGTGTGAAGCAGACAATTTGGAAGCAAAACCTATTCGCAGAAATGCAAATACTATCCACACAAATTAAGGGATCAAAACGATGCTTAAAAAAATAACTATTGAAGAGCGGAAAATAATCGACAAAGCGGAAGCCGAAGATTTGGCGGAACGAATAGAAGAACTGCACGACCTTTCATTGCCTAAAAATCGGGAAACATATTGGAGCTACTGGGAGCCAGAAGATCAAACAACTGAAGACAGAGCCGATGCTGAATTGGACTTTCAGGATAGAATGTTCGAACAGGCAAAAGCAGAGAACAGGGGAGAAATTTAACAGTAGGAGGATGAGAAGATGAAACAGCGTTGCACTATCCGTGAGAAACTTGAAGAAACAAGGCATCTTTCAATTTACATTAATGGCTCAGAAGGTATAGAGATTTGTCATTTTTGTGAGATGATGGTTGTTAATTTCCTGCAGAGATTAATGGATTTTGAGAGCAGGATTAAGATGAACTTTTATAAAAAAGTTAAGTGATCATAGGAGGATGAGAAGATGAAATTAAGCGAAATTAAAACAGGTGAAATTTTTACGATTGGTGAAACGCCAACATATCCAAAACTTAGAACAGATTATGGCTATATCGACATGAGAGATGAAATTAAAAAGGAATGCAATTCATTGCCGTGGGAATTAAGGTTAATGACTCATGAGGAACTTGTGGAAAAAGCACCATACGAAATTACTTTAGAAGAAATCACATCTTGGATAAATGAACTTCTGGATATTTAAATGAAACTCCACTTCCACAACCTCAAACCGCATGAACGATTTTTAGCATTAATGACTTTTGCGATTATGTGTTTTATACTTTGGATTGTGAATATTTTGAAACTTATAGGTGAGACGTTATGCAAATCATTAAATACATAGACAAGGACGACAGAGAACACAGGGTGTATTTTGTGAGCAAATCTGGTAATACATTTTCCCTAAGTCATCACCCAGATGGTAAACCAATATTCACGGTACGCAAATCTAAAATCAAAAGTTTTGACATTAAGGAGAAACGAACCATGATGTTGGAATAGTTAAAAATAAATAAAATATATCTTGTTTTTTAAAGTAAAATTAATTATATTATGGTAGGCATGAAACCTAAAAAACAAAATTCGAAAGGGGAAAAGCGATGACTGAAGATTCATATGATGAGTTAGAGGGGTTAGGATTTATTACGTGCGGAGTATGTGAAGATCGGTGTCCGCCAGGTCACATGAGCGATACCTGCACGGCAGACGGTGATCGAGTTTGCATGGCTTGTGAAGAGGATTTTCCAGTATTAAAATTAACAGCATGAAGGGAGGAGGAATGAATCAATATATTATAAATGAAAAGATCGGACTGATTGAATTGTTTGATGAAAGATGGTATCAGGTTCCTGATCCCCAAAACGAGAATCAGTTTCTTGACATTCCCGGAGTTACTACATATCTTGAGGTATATCCAAAAGGTTATGCGTTCAAACAATGGTTAAAACAAGTAGGATTTAATGCAGAAAATATTACGAACCAAGCGGGTAATTTCGGAAGCAATTTCCACGACTACATAGAGAGATTCCTGAAAAAGGAAACTGTTTTGTATGATAACTTTAAAGATGTTGAACTTTGGAAACGGTTTATGATATGGATAGATTTTTGGACTGATCTAAAAACAAAATATATTATAACCTACCAGCCGGGATGGATTGAAACTATTGTATATGATCTTGCCGACAAGAAAAGACCGCCTTATGCTGGACGCCGAGATTTACGTCTTGAACTTACCGATAAAAAAACAAAAGAAAAAAAGAATGTAATCATCGATTGGAAGTCAGGAAATTATATTGGTGACGCAGCAGAACTCCAAATCTCCGCCTATGCAAAAGCAGAGGGGAAAATGATTGGGAAGGATATTGACGAAGGATGGATTGCATGGTTTCCTGCAAAAAAACCAAACAAAACCGGATATAAAATTGTTGTTAGAACGAAGGAGGAAATGGATGCGGACTTTCAGGACTTTATACATACTCAAAAGATATGGCTAAGAGATCACGGCAATGAAAAACCCAAATATAAGACATTGCCATTACAACTTAACATTAAAGATTTAAAGTAGGAGGAACAAATCATGATAGACTACATTGTAACAAAACAAATCGGAGACAAGAAACATACGTTTGTGGTACGCGGGAACAACCTTTGGGAATTAATGATGGAGGCAAAAAAACTATCTTTTAATTATATCCCGCACTGTGGGTTGTGTGAAAGTGAACGTCTTTATTGGTCTGCCTATGAAACCAAAATAGACAAGTTTAAATATGTCAAGTTGGTTTGCATGAACTGTAAAGCATCGTTGACATTTGGAAATAAAAAAGAAGATCCTGACACTTATTATCCGAGACGAAACGAAAAGAAAGAATATGATTGGAAGGCATACGAAGCACCGACCACAACAGAAAAACCACAAGCTGAGCAACAGCCAGAACCTAAAGATTATGATGACTTACCGTTTTAATCAATGACTCTCGATGGATACAGAACGTTAAGCGACGAAGAATTAATATGGGACTATATTGATACAAAAAGGAACCAACTTAAAATCTATGAATTGCCACTGTGGAACAATACATCAATACACCTGCGGACGATCCGAGAATTGGAAAACGCTTTGTACATTGTGAGACACATTAATGAAATCAAACCATATCAATTCCCTGAAAAGAAGAACTTTTTTAAGGAGGACAAGTCATGGGTGAGCAATTAAAAATCACAAAAGAAAAAACTGCTATGATACGGATAATCTCTAAAGAAAAATGGTATTACTGGAATATGTACGAGGTGGCTTACGAAGGTGAGTCTTATATGATTATAAAACATTTTAACAATGATCGAGTAATTGCAATCCCCAAAAATTCAAATGGATGGGTTGCTACAAGTCCAACAAATGGGATCGCTGTTTATGATATGCCAGTATGTGATGCCTTTACGAAATACATTGAGAAACATTAAAAAACGCTCATAACTGGTCATACGCGGAGGTTTAACCAAATGACACCTGATACTATAGCTAAGAATACAAACGATACACCATGCAAAGATTATGACGCAAATTTAGCATCTAACAGTGACGAACAGACCACTTTAGACTTTGTGCGGCGTACAATATGTGTTCAGTGTGAGAAACCTATTCCTGAAAGTCGCCAACGTCGGGGATATCCAACGTGCAGTAAGGAGTGTACTCAATTTCGATATGAGGCAGGACTGAAACCGCCAATGGAATATTTTGAGCGATGTATATGGTGTGGCGATCCGATCAGCGAAAAGCGTCAACGGCTCCATGCGAAATTTTGCAAACGTCCGAAGGAGTGTGCCTATCAACATACAGCGCATAAGCGAGAAATCGAGAAGGTAAAAAGCAGAGCGGGAAAGCGGGCAGAGCTTGAAATTCAGGCAATGGAGTTTCTGGACGAGACACCAGAATTCATTGGGTTGTGTATACAACGTATTGACAAGGCTCTCGGCAGAGGTATTCAATCGAAGTGGTTATCGATCAGATGGGTGTGTGAGGACATCAGAGTATTTGAAGGGATCAAGTTTCGCAATGAGTGGCTACCTTATATAGCTCGGTTTATCGTGGAGCGAAATCCCACGTATGAAAAGTTGTTCAAATTAAAGGAATAATGGGAGGGATGAAATGATAGGGTATTTTATAATGTTTTTTATAGTAGGGGGAATATTTGGAATGATCGGAATGGCACTATTGTTATATGGTAAGTCTCCCGATGGATCAAGGGAGCGAGAAATGATATACAGGGATTTGTTGGGGAAGGTGTTGAGGTGGTATGGTGATGTAGGAGTCTATGCATGCTTCCGTAAAACATTTCCTGAAGAAGAAATCGAAGAAGCATTAAAGGAACAGTAAGGAGGGATGACATGATAAAGTGGATATGTCAACACATTATCAGACATTATTATTCTTATTGGCTTGATGAAGATGGCGAATATTTCAGAAGCTGTTCTATTTGTAAAAAAAGCCAAAAGTTAAAAGAAAACTTTTGTGATCCCGCTAAGCCAGCATTTGAATGGATAAATATAATCATGGAGGACACATCATGCCAAAAGTAAAGATTGAGACAAGGGGAAACATAACAAATATGAAAATGGGAAATGGTCGTGCTTATTTAGCACAACATATCGGTAGCGGGGGAATGAGAATTATCATTAAATTTGAAGAAAAATGTTTATATGTATGTGATGATAATACATTCGGTCAGGACAGCAGCGACGAGTATGCTCGTTCTGCACATACCATCCTCAAAGACATCACAGACGAATTAGAAATAACCTATGTGGAGAAATGAAAAATGGAATTATATGAAAGAGTTTGGGAAGCATTTGACCATGTACCAAAGCATTACCTCACAGGACAGTGGCTACCAGTTACTAAAAAAAGATTACAAGACGCGATTGCGTATGCGTTAAGGCAAGGAGAAATAAATGCGACCCGTACCGAAACCTGGAAAACATACAAAAAAGAAATACAAAGAGCCTCTTGATAGATTGCTCTTTGACAAGCAAACTCATAGGGGTATAAAAGATATTTCCAGAACTGCCGACCTGGGGAGTGAAGATGAGCTGCAGGAAAATTGTGAGAACTGGTTGAAAGAACAAAAAATAAAATACATCCACGTAGGACAACAAACCTATAGAAATGCTAAGTCGAAATCAACATACAAGGGCATTCCCGATCTGTTAATATTTATAAAATTCAGAGATCACAACATGGCTCATTTGGTCGAATTAAAATCTCTTTTAGGGAAAGCCTCGACAGGACAATATACTTGGTCAAGTGGGTTGAATGTTTATCTATTGAGAGCATTCGAAGATTTTAAAAAATCGGTATTGAAGTTTTTAAAAATGGTTGAATATTTAGAGACCAACCTGAATTGATGGAGGGCAATTATGAGTGATTTACTTTTTAAAAAATATCTTATATGTTCCGATTCTCAATGTGGGCACATGGGGGGATTAACCCCTCCTGCGTGGAGGGTATCAGAAGAACGAAATGAAGAGTTGATTGCTAAGGGTCACGGTGATTGGCGAACAATTGAACAAGTTGCTTTTGATTTCTTTCAAGAAAATACTCAAGGTCAATATGATGGTCTTTGTTTATTGGGAGACTTGATTGATGGGAAAGGCTATTACAGTGGTGCAAGGGAATGTTTAACGGCGGATCGGGATGAACAAGTCGACATGGCCGAGGCTTGTTTTAAGCATATTAGAGCCAAAGAAATAGCCGGTTGTTATGGCACTTGCTATCATGTGGGTGCAAGTGAAAGGTGGGAGTCTCAAGTTTTAGGAAAACTCGGTGGCTCTATCAGAAATGTTATAGAGATCCACATTAAAGACTTTGACATATTAATGCGTTTCCGTCATCACATTGGGAGAACGTCAACTCCTACGGGTGGCGATATAATGCTTAGAAAAATGATGCTTAACGAATTGATGTGGGAGCGGGATCACGATATCCGCCCTGCCGATGTTTATGGGTTTGCACATGCTCATTACTTTAGATGTTTAAAAGACGCTACTTGGACAGTATTTATAAATCCGTCATTACAAACCTGGACAGAATTTGGATCAACAAGATGTTCTGGTGTGATACATTTTGGGGTTGTAGAGTTGACTATTTGGGAAGACGGGAAAATTGACATTAATCCAAAATTAATGAAATTAAATACAATCACAACTAACAAACCTTTGGAGTGGTAAAATGAAAGAATTAGACATTCCGACATGGAAAACAGAACTTGATGCTTTGCGTGGAAATTCCAGATTGATTAAACTGACAAAAGAACAACTTGAAATAGTTCACTATTCCCGCACAGGAAAAGAACCTTTGAGTTGGCATAAAATTAAAGATTTTATTGATAAAAAATATGGCACAATATCATTAGAGGTGATCAAAAGGGAATACAATAAATACAAGGGGGAAATATAATGGATCATAAAGAAGTTAAATGGAAAGATTCTAAATTATGGTATTTTGCACATCCATATTCGGGAGAAAACGAACAGGGTAATTTTGACTTGAACAACGAGAGAGTGTCCGCCTTGTTGGATTTTGGTTATCGAATTTATGGCCCAATAACATATTGTCACGTATTGCACTTGGTAAAACATAGAGACTGGAAGTTCTGGATTGATTTTGACAGACCGTTTATGGAAAAATGTGATGGATTGATACTTGCGCCTGGATGGGAAAACTCAAAAGGTTGCAAGATAGAATATGAATACTTTCAAAAAGTAGGAAAGCCAATATTGTTTTACAGGGAACTGGTAAAATTGAAGGTTAAAAATAAATAAAATATAACTTGTATTTTAAATAAAAATTAATTATATTATAAGTGCGATGAGAAACCAAGACGACATAGAAAGAGGAGAAAGCACGATGAAAAATACAAAAATTAAAAATGTTGGCAATGCCGAAAAACTGTATGATAAATTACATAATATGGTGTCAAAAGAATATGAAAGGAATGATCGTAACCCACACTGGATTCCCGATTTTTATGTGTTGAGTGCTGAAGAAAAAATGATTGAATGTTTGGATTATATTCTTGAATGGTCATAAGGGAGATCGTAAAATGAATAATAAAATGATTATAGATTATAATTCAGTTGCCGCTTTTCTTGCAAACGAAAACGATGAAATACAAGCTGAATTTTTTAAAACATTTATAATAGAATTACAAAAAGTTTGCAAAACTCACTATCATACTGAATTCCAATTAGCAGGTATTAATCAAAATTTATCAAAAGAAGAAAGAGAATTATTATCAATGATTGGTTTTGAGAAGGATTTATCATGAACATCTTTTAAGTAATAATTATAGAATCGAAAACTCAAAAATGCGAGGACAAATGGAGAATCTGATATACCTTTCTTTTCGAAACAAGTAAATGGTCATATGCCTTTCTTTTTTAAAATAAGGAAATAATAGACACCCATGAGACTTGAAAAAAGATTTTTAGTTAAACAGAAAAATGGCATAATCATCCCGGATGAATGGAGATTATATCATAACAATATCAAGAAATTCAAGGATCAGGACTTCTGGGTAGTATTCGAGAAAGTATTCAAGCAAAGATCGATACAGGAAAATCGTTATCTATTTGGTTGTGTTATTAAAATCCTTATCGAACAAACTGAATCTTTTGGCGGATGGGAAAGCATAGAAGTTTATCGCTGGCTTGAATGGTTTTTTCTTAACAACTGGCCTGATGAAAAACCGAGACCGTGGATTAGTATTAAAAATTTATCAACGCTGGATTTTGAAGCGTTAATGGAACGGATCAGGGAATATGCACCGCAGGAATGGGACTGTATAATCCCCGAACCAAATCAAGTTAATTTAACGGGAGAAGTAATATTTTGAATAACTTAAAATGTATGTTAAAAGAACCTTGCAAAAAACACAAATTAAATAAACTTGGATATGTAGCATGGTTTGACTGGGCAGACAAAATGATAGCAAAGGGAGAAAAGGAAATATATTGCGCTGAGTGTGGACGTTGGTTTTTTGAATGTGAATTTTAATGGGAGAGATAATATTTTGAAGTTGCCCGTTCTAAAATTAACACTTTCGTTAATTAACTATATGTCACGAAACTTAAATATAAACTTTTATAATTAACTATATTGGGAGGACGAAAGATGGCAAATTATTGTAAGGATTGTGGGTGTAGAACAAATGGAGGAATCTGTTCTAATTGCCAAGAAGAATTATACATAATAGAATATCAGGGAGAGTTTGTTGAAACGATAAGTGATGAATTTGCACAAAAAGCAAACGAACAAAAAGAATATTTGAAGTACGGAAAATTGGAGGAATGAAAGATGCCAATAGAAATAGAAAACGTAATAAAGGAATTGCAAGAATTTAATAAGGCCGACCAAAACTATATGGATATGATGGGCGATATTGAGGATAGATTTAATTTATTGTTGAAGGAATTAAATAAACTTTACGAAAAATACGATCAACTTGAAAACAAGTTATTGGAGGATTCAACAATTGGAATTAATACAACACAGGAAAGAAAACGATGTGGTGAATTTGCTTTGGCGATATTAACACTCATTAAAAAATACGATGGGAGGACTTAAGATGAAAGCAACATGGGATAATTATTTACCGATGTATAGAGAATGGCAAGAAGAACATTTTGCACCGTATAATGAACCAGATAAGCCTGAGCCTGAAGTGGAATGTGAATGTGGCTGGCAGGGTCAACAGGCCGACCTTCACAATCCAAACTCCTATGGCGATGATATTTATATCGAAGGTGAATGCTGCCCTAAATGTGGTTCTAAGAATGTAGGAGACATAAAGTGAAATGTCCAAAATGTGAAATACTTCTCGAATTGTATGATCAAGTTCCACAGACCAATAGAAATTATTGGCTTATGACAGAATTATTTGTAATGATTCATAATGGAAAAGATGTATGTGATTATAGAGACATAACAAATGATGGGAGATAATGTTTTGAGAGAAGTTGCCTCTGTGGCGAAATCAAACGCACTGATTCCATCCAGATTTCGGCTACAGGCATACCATAAATCCATGAATTGGAGAGTATGTCACGAGTGAGATGGAAACTTTAAAACGAAATGCAGGTGTCGTCGAATCCTGTCAGGGGCAGTTCTCTAATTTAAAAAGGAGGAATAAAACATGACTAAAAATGACATGGGTCAAGAACATAGGATATGTAAGGAATGCTGGATCGAACACATAGAAAATTGTACTACTTGTTTTGGGTTCGGCTTAAAAAATCCAAAAGATAAATCTAAAAAACCTTATTCGCCGATAACGGCAGCAGCAGCAAAGGATAAACATGGAATAGAAGATTATGTAATTTGTCCTGAATGTCACGGGACACCGTTCGGGATAAAAAAAGGAGTCAACACATGATTAATCGAAAATTAATAACAAAGTTGAGAAAACAAAACGGGTGGACTCTTGCGGAATTGTCGAAGCGGGCAAAGATAACGATTCCCGCATTGCACATGGTAGAAAAGGGGAAGGTCGGGAATCCCCGAATCAGTACGCTCACTGGCATAGCGAAAGCGTTGGGATGCGGAATTCAGGATCTTGTAAAGTAAGAGGGGTGTAAATGTTAAAATTATTTAGTGAGAACGTAGAATTTATTTACGTTGAAAGTGTTATTGGTTCTGGTTATGAAGAACAAGTCGCAAAACTTGCAATTGAAGATGGGGTTGCATATAGGGCGGCACGTAAAAATATGCAGATACATTCTGCAATAATATTAAAAATAAATGATGAATTTAGTGGATTTTTTACGTTTCAAATTAACCACGAAGCAAAAGAATTCTGTTTACTACAATCTGCTATGTCTTTAAATAAAAAAGACAAAGATATTTATAGAGATATGGTTGGTGAAATCATAGAACAGAATACTTTCGGTTATCCAATGATAATGACTGTTAGCACAAAACATGATCTGGAATGTCCTGCCGTATTTGAATCAATCGGGTTTCAAACATATTTGAATTTAAGTGGATTTGCTTATATGGTTTATGGTACATTAGATCAAGTTAGAATGAAAAGATTAGCACACGCAACTATGACAAACGCATGGACAACAACGAGGTCGGATTGGTTAAGAATGAAAAAAGAATGGAACGAGAAAATTGAAGATGCTGGGGAAAAACATAATGTACCAAATCCCAAATATGCTTCTCGTGATGGTTGCTGGCAAGGCTCTAACGGATATTCAAACGTTGTGTTAGCATCACAAATCGTAGAAGATGGTAAGGTAATAAATAAAAAAGGTAAGTCATTTAATGGCAACGCCTCCGTTTTAGATCCTGTTGCATGTGAGGTCATATTGCGGTTTTTTATGCCAGAGACCGGTAAAAGCATTTATAATCCTTTTGGTGGTGGTGTTCAATTTGGTTTTATATCTGGTAGTTATGGTTATAAATATGTAGCAAGTGAAATAAGACAAAATCAATGTGATGCTAACAATAAAATATGTAGTGATTTTAAAGATGTGAAATGGATCAAAAGTGATAGCTCAACCTATAAACCGGATGGAATGTTTGATTTAATTTTCACCTGTCCGCCATATTATAGGGTTGAAAAATATATAGATTATGATGGAAGTTCACCTGGTGGAGAGATTAATACGCTTGGAACGTATGAAGAATTTAGGGATGCTTTGTTTTCTGGTTATAAAAAAGCTATAGATAGTTTAAATGATAATTGTTTTTTTGTTGCTATGGTTGGCGATAGTAGGGGAAAGGACGGTGGCTATTATGGATGTGAAGCCGAGCATGAATTGTTTTTTAGGGAGCAAGGATTATATATTTATAATAAAATAGTTTATTTAGAGTGTGAGTTTACAAGGTTAGCACACGCAAAAAGAACATTGGATTATAGGAAATTCCCTAAAAGAGAACAAAAGATACTTGTGTTTTATAAAGGTGATATGAAAAAAATAAAAGAATTATATCCGCCAATTGGTAGATTGTAATGAAAGAATTTAAAAGTTTTTACAAATCTATAGAACATAGAAAATTCAATACTTGGTGTAAATATACTAAGAGATTAGACACCTATGGTTGTGGTTGCCAGCACAATTGTAAGTATTGCTATGCAAAAAGCTTATTGAGTTTTAGGGGTTTGTTTGGTGTTGAGTTGCCAAGGGTTGCAAACATTCATAAAATAAGAAATAAAATTAGAAAATTACCTAAATATGATTTTGTAAAATTGGGTGGTATGACAGATTGTTTTCAGCCAATAGAATCACAAGAAAGTGTCACATATAATACAATTTTATTACTTAATCAATATAGAATTAGTTATTTGATTGTAACAAAAAACAATATGGTTTCAAGTGATTATTACATACAAATTTACGATAAAAACTTAGCACACTTTCAAATAACAATAACAACTACAGACGATAAGAAATGTTTTGAATATGAAAATGCACCTGGTACGAGTAAAAGAATAAAATCTATTGAAAAATTATATGGCTTAGGTTACGATGTAAGTGTCAGGTTGAGTCCATATCTTGAACAAAACATAGACTTTAAAACATTAAACAATATAAGGTGTAATAAAATACTTGTAGAGTTTTTGAAGGTTAACTCGTTTATAAGAAAATCTTTTAATATAGACTATTCAGAATATACATTGGAATATGGTGGTTATTATCACTTGCCGTTAAAAAAGAAAATTGAACTTGTAAATAAAATAAATGGATTTGAACAATTAAGCGTTGGTGAATATGTTAAGGATCACCATTTATGGTTTAGAGATAATGTAAATTATAATAAAGGAGATTGTTGTAATCTTGACAGAATATATGAGGCAGACAAACAGTTAGCGTTATTTAATTGATTATAAAAATAACACTTGCTTTTTACGATATTAATAATTATATTAAATAGAGGTCAAGGACAGAATTTTTATAAGGACACATTTTGAAATGGAAATTAGATTATTAATAATGCCAAAGTTGATGTTTTTGACCAGAATGTGTCCGCTTTGGCATTTTTGTTGGGAAATTAAATGAATCAAACTAAAAAGAAGAAATTATATAAAAAACGTAAATTGCATTACCAGCTTTTTGGCGAATCAATGGTTGATAGAGCTATGAAGTATTATGATTTGCACAACGGACAATATGGATGCCATAGGTTTGTCGCATCAGAAATCAGGATAAGCAATGTAGAGGCTTGGGAATTAATCCGTATCGGTCTTTGGCGTAGAAACAATGATTGGAAAAGAAAGGTCGAAAATTAATGGCACGCCCACAAAAAGATGGACTTGATTATTTTTCTCTTGATGTGCACAATGATGATAAATTGGATTTAATAGAAGCAAAATATGGGATTGAAGGTTATGGTATTATTATACGATTATGGAAAAAGATTTACTCAACTGGTTACTGGTATGAATGGACTGAAAATAAAAAATTACTATTTAAAAAATCAATTAATGTTGATTTGGAATTATTGGACAGTATTATAGACGATGCAATACATTTTAATATATTCGATAAAAAAATGTTTGAAAATTATCAAATATTAACATCGAATGGAATACAGAAGCGATACCTGGAAGGAATTATTAGAAGAAAAAACAGACGATTTATTAAAGAATATTGTCTTTTTGATGTTTCCGCATACATAAACTCACAAGATGATAGCATAAACGTTGAAATAGTAAACATTGGTACACAAAGTAAAGTAAAGTATAGTAAAGTAAAAGAAAGTAAAGGAAAGGAAAGTATAGTAAAACATAAGTATGGCGAATTTAAAAATATTTTACTTACTGACCAAGAACTTGAAAAACTAAATACTGAATACACCGAAGAAACAACTCTCGAAGCCATTAAATATCTTTCTGAATCTATTGAGATGAAAGGTTACAAATATAAGTCTCATTACCTTGCTATGAAAAAATGGGTGTTTGATGCGATTAAGAAAAAGGAGCCGTTCTGATGACAAAACAAGAATTCCATAATACATTTTCACCAATGGCTTTAATACACTGGAAAAGCATAGAAGCAATAAAGAGCCTTGAGCCAGGCTATTACAAAGAACTCAAAGACTTTTCAGTAAATACTTTTTATCATATTATGCAGGAACTATCCCAAAATTACAACCCGAAAGCATTCCCAACACCAACAGAATTAAAAGCATCTTGTTCTGGGATGGATAGAGAACGCCCCCCAGATACACGGGAAACCTATTTTAATTCTAATGCCTATAGGACAACGTGTGATTCATCACCTGCAAGAGAAGCCCACAAGAAATTTATAGAAGATTTAGGGGGAAGGTGTGCAAGGCTTGAAGAAACAGGAAAGCACATCTGTAAGGCAGACATGGGAAAACCAATGATGCAGGCGGGATATATGATTGGTCAAGTTTTAATTGCAAGGCCGTATCAGTTACAGAAAGAATATGAAGCCAAACACAATGAGGTATGAATGAACTGCACTATGTGTAATGGAGTGGGGAAAGTTAATATTAAATTTTTTAATGAGAACTGGTATACGAACTTATATTGTGAATTAGATACTCATAAAAAATATATACCATGTGGTTTTTGCCATGGATCTGGGCGTATCACATTGTGGTACTGTGTAAGTTATTATTTGTATTATTCTAATTATTATAATGTTAAATTTTTCATATATGATTTATTGATAAACATTAAGGAGTTTTTTAATTGGAGGGTTTGAGTAGAGACTATGCAAAGTTTATTTAAAGAATATGAGGCGAAGCTGATTGTTGAAAAACATCGTGAAGGAGCGATTGGAGAAATTGATTTACAATTTAACCGAAGTTATGCGAAATTTGAATAAAACAAATTACTGGCAACAAATCAAAATAAATGCCAATAATTTGAATTGTGTTCTACCATAGCGTAAAAGCTCCCAGTGAATTAGAGTAGATCGTGGACTAAACCGGAACGTACCACGGTGAAGGGCCAACATAGAGTCCGGGTGAAGGTTGGATGGTAGATTGCATAACATAAAAAGATTGAGAGGATGAAATGGAACAAACGGGTTGTGTGATTATCACATATGAAGTATGATCAATCAGATCGATCATGTAAATATGTCGATCATTTAAAGAATTTAAAGATGGGGAGATTAGGTTATGATTAATGTAATATCTTTTTGTTTGATAGTAACACAAGTAGCTATAATTTTGTTGGGTATCTGCGTTATAAAAGTTCATAAAGATTTAAAAATATTAAAAGATGATTATAATTCCCGTATTATATGTCGATCATTAAAAGGAAAAGAGAAAGGAAAATGAATCATGAAAACAATACTTGACAAACTGGAATTGGCTGATGGTCATTTGTTCAGAGTAAATATCGGTGGACAGACTATGGTTGACAACGCAAGGGCGGAACTTGCGGAAGCAATGGAACTACTGATCAAGGGGTATGATGTTCATGATGACATTGACCTACTCAAAAAGGAGTACGGGCAAATCAAAAATGTCCCATTCAAAAAAGAAAATACGGCTCGATTGCAGAAATGGGTATACAGTCTATTCGGGATTCCGTACCCATGAATACGCCGGCTAAGAAAGGATTTACATAGAAATTGAAAGGAGAGTGTCGGGAGATGGAGAAAGAATTAAAAGAAGCACAGCAAATTTTACATGACACATTTGGTGACGATTGGAATGATTTAATGAAGACTATGTACGAACCAAGGGTGCTTGTTGCTATGGTAAAATTTGCACAGTCAAATGACCGCACGGTGATAAAAGGAGAGCAAGAGAAATGAGTAATCAAATTTCAGAATTTGTAAATGAGTTTTTTGAAGAATTTATAGAATTTTTAATTGAGCGGGGATGTGAAAACGAAACAGCAGAGGAAGAAGCAGAAAGATAATTACACGAAATTGATCCAGATATTTGATTGAAAGGAGAGTGTCGGGATGGAGAAAGAATACAGATTTTTGATTATATGGAAAGATTTAGAGGGTAATTGCAAACAAGGAACTGTGCATACTAATTATATGGGGGATTTTTTGGGAAGTGGATTGTACGCTAACAAAGAAAAAATGCGATTATTCAAATTGTCCATTAATACTCAAACCAGAGAAAAAAAGCAAGGCAAGTGTAGCACCGAGGCTTTAAAAAAGAAAGGCAGGAGAGAGAATGAAGAAAGAAATGTGTACTAATGACTATGTGCCATATACTGGTTTTTATGATTTGCGCTATTATGAAATTCCTAAAAGAATGTTCAAGAAATTATGGAAAATACAAGAGATGCTTTATCATATGAACCAGAAAAGGGATTATTATAAAAAATGGCATCCGGCGCAATGGCAAAAGGCACAATTACTAAGTGCTGTTTATCAACAAATATTATTTGGATACGCCGGCTAAGAATATTTACAATGAAGGGAATAATAATGATAACAGTAAATGACATTAAAGAAAAAAGAAAGGCAGGAGAGAAGAAAAAACCAAGGAGGTTGAAACAAAAAATCAATAACGTATTTGACGTATTTTTTGAGGGTGTAAGGGTGGGTAAAGAAATTGAAAAAAGAAATGAATCACACAGAAAGAAGGAATTAAGATAATGTGTACTAATATGTTCTGTGCTAACCACAAGTCAAACAATCCTGGATGGGCAAGGAGGGTTTATGGCAACTGCATAAAGCCGTGGCGCAGAAAATTAGACGGCTGTGAATTAGAAGAGAAATGGGATGCCAGTGCAGGATCTGAAATTGGGTTTGTAAAAAGTGCAGAGATACTGCCTCTTGATGGGAAATACTACGGAACAAGAGTGGTGGTGAATTTTAAAGATGATGATTCATCTGAAATTAAATTATGGTATAATGGAACATTCCATCCAAGCACCAGAGAAATTGAAAGTTATGGGTATACAAAAGAACAATATGATGAAGGCGAAATTGTAGAAGATGGGTGGGGTGGACAGTCATCAGTAAAAGATATTATTGAGATATGTGATTCGCATTTTGAAAGTGAGGAAACATTAACGCTGGCTCAATTTATTGTTGGTGCAATAAATGCCATTTGTAATTTAAAGGAGGTCAAGCAATGAAAGGTGAAATAAAAAAACAAATGAAAATACAGATATCAGAAATACCAGAATTATTCAGCCAGTCTAAAGGATTAATAACGGGCGGCACGTTGAGCTTAAATGAGCTATCTGATCAAACAGCTATGTTATATCTTTTTATGTTTGAGCAAAATCAAATGCGCAGTTTTCGTTTATGCTCGGATTCAATGCAAGTTTTATATGATATGGTTGGCGAATATTTAGAACATATAAAGCAAGGGCAGGAGGTCAATAATGAAAAACATATCTGAAATAAAAGAAGAAATACTAAAGAAACTGATAGACAGAGCAATGAATGTTGCATATTTTGAAGGACTAAACGATTCAGACAGTGTTTCTTTTGATAAAATTGTTAATGAGCATAAAAATATTATAATAAATGCGATAAAGGAGGTCAACAATGAAAAAGATTGACATACTATTAATCATCTTAATCGCATTTGTGATGATGATTGTGTTCTTTGGATTGGCAAGAGGGCAGGGTACGTTCGAATTTGTCAAAGGTCAGAACTACTCTGTAAAGTGGGAGAATATCGATCAAGAGAACAATTTATACAATTTAGACCGTGAATTTATTGTTCATTCCTGGAATTATAGTTCAGGCTGGGTCACAAATCGAACCGTAGAATTGTTCATGGTTTTTCCTGCGACTGTGAATAGCCTTTATTTTGTTACGTCAATATATCCTGATCGGGGAGCCGTAGAATCTGATCCAGCAGATACGGTTTATGTTAATGTGATAGACGGAGATATTCCTCCACCTGACGAACCGCCTCCAACTGGTGGCACTCCGATGCCTGATATGGCGAGAGCATGGACAATCCACAATAACGGTCAAGGATGGATTTCGCAGACCGAACAACTTAATAACAAAATCTGCCTGACTGGTGATAATGAAATAAGGAAAACATACGAACTTAACGGGGGATCGTACCTTACTCAGATTTCATTTATGGGAATTCTCATAAGAACTTTTGGAGCCGAGACAGATACGATCACAAGTATAGACCCAATGGATGTGGAACGTAATCAAAAAACATACAATTTAGATGAAGGAACTTATGACTTAGTCTATAGAAATCTTGGAGATACTACTTCTCTGGAATATGGCATCCATGCTTACAATAATAATAATTTATTCGACTGGGCGACCGCTTCTGTAGAGGAATTAAAAACACCGAGAAAAGCTTTGTCACCGAGGTCAACATGGGCAGAGGAAGGAGAATAAAGAAATGACAAAAAGACAGGCTGTCCAAGAAACAAAAAAACATATTAAAATGGTACGGGATACAATTCATAGTTTAATTGTTCGTCTTTTAACTCAAAGCATGGAGCATGATCAAAGCAAATTAAAGAGTCCAGAGTTTGAAATTTTCCTCAAATACACTCCTAAATTGAGAAATACAACTTATGGATCAGATGAATATAAAATATTTTTGCAAGAAATGAAGCCAGCACTTGATCATCATTATGAAGTTAATAGGCACCACCCAGAGCATTTTAATAAATATGTTTGTAATGGTTGTTTTAAAGAGTTTCAACTTATGCCAAATTATTGTGATGTTTGTGGGTATTCGCAATTTCAGAAAGAATCTGATATGAGCCAAATGAATATGCTTGATTTGATTGAAATGTTCGCAGATTGGTATTCGGCAACAAAACGTCATGCGGATGGCGATATACGAGAAAGTATTAAGATTAATACTAAACGATTTAGTATCTCAGAGCAACTTGTTTCTATTATGCAGAATACAGCCGATTTGTTGGATGATATTAAATTAAATGAATAAGTCGAGAAAAAGATGGATTGAGGAAATATAAAATATTTTTGCCCATATTGAAATGTTGGCAAGAGTGAATAAGATTCATTAAAAGAAAGGGGAGAGAATGAAGATAGAAATAGACAAAGAAGCTTTAAGGTTTGAATTTAAAGATGGTGGGTTGAATTTATTCTGGAAGGATTTATTTTTAGGAATAGATCATGGCATGGAATTTCAAAAGGAAGTGATGAACGCATTATTTAAAGCATACAATGAATGTGTTCGAGATGATATTCAGCCTAATCTTGAGGAAAATGAGGCAGGAGAATGAAAGATCCAGTGGGAATGCGAGAGAATGAATCATTCGAAGGGCGGCGCAAAAAATATAACAGAATAAGAAAAGATCAAAGAGAAATGAGGCAAGCGTTTTTTGTTAAGTGGATCAAAGAAGGCAAAAGCAAGAGCCATGTGTATTCACTATTTATGAAAACTGGAATGACCGGGAAGAATCAAACACAAATTAGAAGTCAGTACAATTATTATAAAGACATGATTGACAGGGGATTGTTATAATAATAGGAGCCAAATATGAAAAATTTAATTTTGATTTGTTTATTATTATTCGTATCTTATAGTTATGCAGGAATAAATAAAAACAAGGTGGCCATGATGCTCACGAGTTTTTCAGGATCTTATCTCGAATCTACAAAAGAGACAAACCAAAGAACGGACAAAGGGTATCATGAATATGCTTATGGCTCGAAG
>Ga0307376_10000336_pt1 | contig 61091 bp, 42 predicted proteins | sample TR2MG_FD_202536 | JGI IMG/M metagenome (GOLD analysis project Ga0307376, IMG submission 202536) | Soil microbial communities from Risofladan, Vaasa, Finland - TR-2 | ecosystem: Environmental > Terrestrial > Soil > Coastal area > Acid sulfate soil | place: Finland: Risofladan, Vaasa | collected...
TGCACCAGGCATCACGGTCAAGACCACCAACACCATCATCGCCGGACTGAACACATGAGCACGTATCGCCATCGTCCGCTCCTTTCGACCAGCGCGTGTGCCAAACGCAACAAGGCGGCCCGCCCTCACAATGAGCGGCCCGCCTTGCCAGGCAATGGTGTGATGCTCAATCAGACCGGAACCTGCTGCTGTGAAATCTGCCGTGTGCCGTCTGCCAGGGCAGGCCAGCCCTTTCACGTTCAGCGCGGTTGCCGAATTGCTATCATTATACAGCGCGACCGAGGAAAAGTCAAGAATGCGTATTAACTCGTGTAAGATGTCACTGGAGAGCAAGATCCGGATCACGAATACTACCCCCTGATGCCCCTTGTGCCAGTGAGTGACCTGGCTGGTGCTGGCGGGGCGTATCTGCTGGGGAAACAGCCATCGCCATGGGCCGCACCGCCGTGAAACAGGCGGTGCTGGGGCGCCTTCCAGTGGCCCATGCGAGACTCGCCCCAAATTGAAATGCACCCTGCTGCTGTACCACGGGATCTCGCGAAAGGCGCGAAAGCACCGTACTGAACCCGGAAGGCAGTGTCGAAGTATACTTACAGGCATATCTCTGTACACAGGGGGCACTAACCTATGTTCCGTAAACTGTGTCTGGTGATCCTGCTCGCGGCAAGCCTGGCAGGCTGTACCGGTGCAGGGCCAACCCTCACACCGACCCTGCCGGCGGACACGCCGGTTCCGCCCACGGCGACCATAGAAACACCTGCGACACCTACGGAATCACCGGCGCCTGCCGTTACCGATGACCTGGTGATCGCCTTTTACTCCGAGCGCGACGGCAACGCCGAAATCTACCTGATGAACGCCGACGGCAGCACGCAGGTACGGCTGACCGACAACGCCGCGGATGACATGACCCCAGACTGGTCGCCCGACGGCAAGAGCCTGGTGTTCGCCTCCGACCGCGACGATCCCAACCCGGTCAAATGTTTCCCCAACTGTGCATACGAGATTTACACCATGAACGTAGACGGCGCCGCACAAGGTGCGGGGGAGCAGCGGCGGTTGACCGACTCACCGGCCTCCGATTACCATCCCACCTGGTCACCCGACAGCAGGCAGATCGCCTTCACCTCTGAGCGAGACGGCAACCAGGAGATCTACGTGATGGAGGCCGACGGCAGCCACGCCCGGCGGCTGACGAACGACCCGGCCGGCGACATGCGCCCGAGTTGGTCGCCCGACGGGACGCACATTGCCTTCAACTCGATGCGTAACGGCAACTGGGACATTTACGTCATGAATAGTGATGGTAGCGACCAGCGGCCCCTGACCACCAGTACAGAGTGGGAGTTGTTTCCGGTCTGGTCGCCCGATGGTGCGCAGATTGCCTTTTTCGCCTGTGGCCCGCAGTGCCGGCCGAATAGGCAAGACATCTACGTTATGGATGTCGAAGGGGCCGAACAGGGTGCGGGCAACGTGCGGCAGTTGACCGACACGCCCTCAATCGTGGACGAAGGCCCCGCCTGGTCACCCGATGGCAAACAGATTGTCTTTCAATCCGATCGGGACGGCAACTTTGAAATCTACGTCATGAATGCTGACGGCAGCGGCCAGCAGCGGCTGACGAATGACTGGGGCGGGGATTATTGTCCCGTCTGGAGGCCGGCGCCATCCGCCGCGCCTGCCCCACCTGCCGGCGGGCTCACAGGTTCCTTCTCCCTGGAAAAGAGCGCGCAGACGTTCGATCGCAAAGAGACGTACCAGGTTGGGCTGGGAGACCTGGATGGGGACGGGGACCTGGATGCGGTCTTTGCCAACATGGCCCGTAACGATTCCCAGGTATGGTGGAACGACGGCACGGGCCAGTTCGTGGATTCCGGCCAGGCGCTGACGCAGCAGGGGCACGGCGTGGGCGTGGGAGACCTGGACGGCGACGGCGACCTCGACCTTTTCATCACCTGCGCGCACTTGATGACGTCGGGCGGGTTCAGCCGAAAACCAAGCCGGGTGTACCTGAACGATGGACAAGGGACGTTCCGGGAGAGCGAGCAGGACCTGGGGGACACAGAGTTGAGCGGCAACGACGTGAACCTGCTCGACCTGGACGGCGACGGCGACCTGGACGCGCACGTGGTGTACTATGAGATTGGCGGCATGCCGGACAAGGTCTATCTGAACGACGGCCAGGGCCGGTTCACCGACAGCGGCCTCGCCCTGTCCGAAGAAGTCATCGCCTGGGGCAACCTGGACGGGGATGGCGACGTGGACATGTTCGGCAAGGCCGTGGGACAGGGCTACCGGGTGCTACTCAACGACGGCGCGGGTCACCTGGCCAGGAAGTGGGAGATGGCCGATGGCCAGGCCATCAATGGGGGAATAGCGCTGGGTGATCTGGATGGCGATGGCGATCTGGATGCCCTGGTGACCAACGGCTTCCGCTCGGAGGGCAGCCAGCCAACTCGGGTGCTATGGAACGATGGAAACGGCCAGTTCACAGATAGCGGCCAGGAGTTGAACCCAACCAAGGGGGCGCACCTGGCAGTGGGGGACCTGGACGGGGACGGCGACCTGGACGTGTTCGTGGCGAACGTGGACCTGCCCGACGAGGTGTGGCTCAATGACGGCACGGGGCAACTGCTCGATAGCGGCCTGCGGCTGGAAGGCTCACCGGGGAGCATGTCCACCAAGCCGTCGCTGGGGGACCTGGATGGGGACGGCGACCTGGACGTGGTCGTGGGCAGTTTTGAGGGCCGGCCTGAAATCTGGTTCAACACGACAGAATAGGGGGAGAGGATGAACCTGTACTACAAGAGGATCGCTGCGAAGCAATTAACAATGAACAATGAAGCAATGAACAGGAAGAGGATGAACTCGCACAACAAGAGGATCGCTACTGCGCTGATCGCCCTGGCGTTGCTTGCTGGCTGCGGGCGGGCGGAGCCCACGGCGACATCCGCCCCAACACCCATACGGGTGACGGTGGTGGTGACGTCGGCTCCCACGGCCACACCGGTTCCGACAGATACGCCAGAGCCGGGCACCGGCGCTACGGACGTGCCCATCCGCATCGTGCTGATCTTTGGCAACCGGTTCAACCACGACCTGTACGTCACGGTACGCTCTACCCTGGAAGGGGCTGGCTTCTCCATCCAGGTCGCCTCCACGACGTTGAATCCCTTGCAGCCGAAAGAGAGCGGGGAGCCGGTGCAGCCCGACCTGTTGCTGGAGGACGTGCGGGTGGAGGATTACGACGCGATCGTCTTTACCTGCGACACCGCGGTGGCGTTCGGGAGTGGCCGGCCGGAGACGGACCGCATCGCCCAGGAGGCGGTAGCCCAGAACAAGGTGGTAGGGGCCATCTGCAACGCGCCGCTGGAGTTGGGCTGGGCCGGCGTGTTGGAGGGGCGCAAGGCCACCGGGGAGCCTTATCAGACCTGCGCCAGGCTGGAGCAGGAGTTTGGCGCCACATGTACCGAGGCGACCGTCGAGCGGGATGGCCTGATCATCACGGCGCGCGACCGCTACGCCAGCCGGGCCTTTGCCGAGGCGCTCATCGCAGCGCTGGAGGAGCAATCGGCCGCCCCACCCCTACCCGGCGGCGGCAGCGGCGGGCTGATCGCCTTCGTCTCCACGCGCGATGGCGACGGCGAGATCTATGTGATGGACGCCAGCGGTGGCAATCCACGGCAGCTGACGAACAACCGGGTCTGGGATGGCTATCCCTCCTGGTCGCCGGACGGGACGCAGATCGCCTACTATACCTACCGCACGCAGAAGGACTGGGTCATCCAGGTGATGGACGCCGATGGGGGCAACCCGCGCCGGCTGACGGACAGCGGCGTGTGCGATGGAGCGCCCCACTGGTCACCCGACGGCACACGGATTGCCTACAGTTCCGCCGCCGATTGCACCGGCGAGCACCGGGAAATCTACGTGATGGATGCGGACGGGGGCAACCCGCGCAACCTGACGCAGAACGACGTGGACAACGGTTCTTCTTCCTGGTCGCCGGACAGCCAGCAGATTGTGTTCGCCTCGAACCGTGACGGCGATGGCGAGATCTATGTGATGAATGCGGACGGCAGCCAGGTGCGCCAGTTGACAGACAACGAGGCCGAGGACATGATGCCGTCCTGGTCCCCCGATGGTACCCAGATCGCCTTCGTCTCGAACCGCGATGGTAACGACGAGATCTATTGTATGGACGTGGGGGACGCCGAGCAGGGGCCGGGCAGTGTGCGGCGATTGACCGACGATCCGGCCGTGGACTGGTTCCCTTTCTGGTCGCCGGATGGGAGACAGATCGTCTTCAACTCCAGGCGCGATGGCAGCAACCTGGAGATCTATGTGATGGACGTGCAGGGCGCGGCACAAGGAGCGCCCAACGTGCGGCGCTTGACGAACAACCCGGCCGACGACTTTAACGCCGTCTGGCAGCCCCTGCCCAATGGCGAAGCCTCCACGCCAGCCCCCGCTGGTACGCTGCCGCCTGACCAGGCGACCCTGGGCGATACCTGGGCCCGTCCCGCCGACGGCATGGTGATGGTCTATGCGCCGCCCGGTGAATTCGAGAGGGGCAGCGACGACGCCGAGGTAGACCTGGCAATGGAAATGTGCAATCAGACCTACGAGGGCTGCCAGCGGGAGTGGTTCGAGGTCGAGCAGCCGGTACACAGCGTGGCGCTGGACGGTTTCTGGATTGACCGGACCGAGGTCACCAATGCCCAGTACCGGCTGTGCGTGGAGGCCGGAGCCTGCGACCCACCGGCGAGCAGTGGTTCGGATAGCCGCAGCACGTACTATGGCGACAGCGCCTACGACGACTATCCGGTCATCCACGTCAACTGGCACCAGGCGGAGGCCTACTGCGCGTGGGCAGGTGGGCGCCTGCCCACGGAAGCGGAGTGGGAATACGCCGCGCGCGGGCCGGACGGGCGGCGCTACCCCTGGGGAGAGGAGTACGACGGCACGCGGCTTAACTCCTGCGACGTCAATTGCGGATACGGCTGGGCCGAGGAAGGCTTCGACGATGGCTACGGCGACACCGCGCCGGTGGCAAGTTACCCGGGTGGGGCAAGTTGGTGCGGTGCGCTGGACCTGGCGGGCAACGTGTGGGAGTGGATGGCGGATTGGTTTGGGGATTACTCCCCTGAGCGGCAGATCAACCCAACCGGGCCCGCCTCGGGCACGCAGCGCACGTTACGCGGTGACGCGGCAGATGGCACCCGCTCCGTCTCCCGCTGCGCGGCCCGTCACGGCATGTCGCCGACCCGCACATACGCGTACACGGGGTTCCGGTGCGTCTACTGAACCTGCCACTCTACCTACGAGGTGCCGTCCAGAAGTAGGACCGCGTCCTCCCAATGGCCCGGGACGGAGAACCACTGCGTCCTGGCCTCCGGGAAGGTGCCGCCCAACAGGTTGCCGGTGGCATAGGTGCCCGCGTCCCGCTGTTCGCCATCCTGCGGGTTGACCCAGGTGGCCTTGACCTGGCGGGTGAGGAGCCTGTCCAGGTGGAGCAGCACGTGGCACTGGCTGCTCAGGTAGAGCATGGCCCAGTCGCTGTCTATCGAGCGCACGGCGGCGTTAAGGGTGCGCTCGCTGCCCACGCCACTGGCGAATAGCCCCTGGTCCGGCACCCGCTTCCACCACGAGCGAGAGGTGGCGATGGCCTTAAAATGGGTCATGTGCCCGGCGCCGGGGGTGTCGAAGGTGGAGGTCCAGCCCGGCTCCATGCGCCACATCTGATCCTGCCCATAGGTAAAGAATCCCCCGGCCATAAAGGCCCACCAGGCCTGCCGCCGGACGATGAGCGGCGTGATCGGCCCCAGGGGGTACTCGGGGCCGTTTTCGTAGGCCCCTTCGCCCAGGACCACCGGCTTGGTGGGCTGGAGCAGGCTGTCGGACAGGATGGCGGGATAGACCTTGGCCCATTCCGTCCAGGTCTCGATCATGTTGAAGTCCAACCACTGCTCGCGGTGGAAGAACTGGGCGGACGAGCGCCAGCCGCAGGGGTGGTAGGTGATGAGGTGCGTGCCGCCATCCCCCTCGCGCAAGCCCTGCGCCAGCGCCCGGTAGACCGGCTCGCAGCCGGTGGGGATGCGGTCGCCGCCGTTGATCCAGACGAGGTTAGGCTGGTCCTTGTAGCGCGCCCCCAGCCAGCGGCCGTAGGCGCGGGCGTTGTCCACGTCGAACGTTTTGACGTCGTTGACGTAATAGCCCCAGGTAGGGAGCATCCCCAGGATCAGGCCGCATTCGCCGGCAAAGCGGAGCAGGTAGTCCACGTGCTGGAAGTAGGCGTCGTTGGGGCGGTCGGGGCGGCCGTCGAGCCAGGGGACCTGGCCGACATAGTTCGGCCCTGGGGCCGTGGTCTCAAAGCCGGTGCCGCCGCCCCAGGCCAGCACGCCCTGGATGACGGTGAAGCCCTTGCGCGCGCGGTTCTCCAGGTACGCTTCGGCGTCCTCCCGCGAGTACTGGGCGAACAGGGGCCAGGCGGTGTCGCCGAGCCAGAAGAAGGGCTGGCCCTGGGCGTCCACGAAATAGCGGCCGTCCTGGCTGACGCGGATGGGGCCGGCAACGCTGGGATTCCAATTTGTCTGTGGCATACTTTTCTCCTTTTGTGCAAGGCCAGAAACCGGGTTTTGGGGAAAAACCCGGTTTCTTAGTCGTCCTGACCTACTCCCACAAATCCGTGCTCAAGTACTTAAGCCCCGAATCGCTCAACAATACTGCTACCGTCTTTCCCTTGCATTCACCTTCCAGCAGCCTCTTCGCCGCTGCGACGTTCGCTCCTGACGAGAATCCAGCAAAGATCCCTTCCTCTTTCGCCAACCTCCGCGCCGCCGCGATGGTCTCCTCGTCGCTCACCTTCACGTACCCATCCACGTGCTCAGGCCGTACCATCAACAGGTACGCCATCGAATATCCACCGCCCTGGATGCGATGATGGGGATTCGTCACCGGATCTCCAGCCAGTACCGCCGCCCCTTCTGGCTCCACCACGTAGCACCGAATCGCCAGGTTGTACTCCTTGAAAGCAGCCGCACATCCGCCAAACGACCCGCCTGTACCCACAAAGTCACAGAACGCGTCTATCGCCCCTCCACTCTGCTCCAGAATCTCCGGCCCAGTATGCAGGTAGTGGGCACGCGCGTTGCTCTCCAGCCGAAACTGGTCCGCGCGAAAGGCACTCCGCTCACGGACAATCCGCTGCGCCTCCCGTTCCACCAGTTCCAGGTCTCCCCCTGACACTGCCCCCGGCTTAGAGCCCAGCAACTGGTCTACCAACACCACCTCCGCGCCGAGCGCCGCCATCATGCGGGCTCTCTCCACCGAGTTCCCCCTGGACATCACCGCCACGAAGGGATACCCCTTGATGCCGCACACGATTGCCAGCCCGGTCCCCGTGTTGCCGCTGGTGAGTTCGACGACCGTCCGACCTGGCTGGAGCAGCCCCTGGGCCTCGGCATCCTCGATGATCTGCCGGGCAATCCGATCCTTCTTCGAAAAGCCCGGGTTGAGGTACTCTAGCTTGGCGAGAATGCGCCCCCCCATACCCCGTGTGAGGCGGCTCAATTCGACCAACGGGGTCCCTCCGATGGCTTCGATTGCCGACGCCAATACTCCTCTCGACCGGTTCATGATGAGACTATCTCCACCACTCATTGAGCCATTCCTCAAGAACCGTTCTCCGCTGCGAGTCCGGCAGCCTCTCGATCCCTTTCCGAATCTCACCAATGGTAATGACGCTCAAATGGAGACGCGCTTCTTCGATGCCGTCAATCCATCCGACGACCTTTTGGCGGGTGACTGTCGCTTTCTGTAAGCCTAACGGCCAGCCAACAGGTCAATTCGATCCGCCACCCCCTCGACGGCGAGTTCGAGCACCTCGAATCGCCACGTACCCGCCGACTTGCTGGCCACCACGTACAGGGTACCAGACCCCTCGGGTCCAGAAACCGGGATAGACAGATCCGCACTCCCGCTGGGGCCGGTCACCTCATACGAGCCACCCACCCCAACACCTATTTCGATGGGGGTGCCCAGCGCTTCGACTGCCTGAGCGTTCGCCTGCAGTTCTGTCATGGCTATCTGGTAGAGTTCGGTGGACTTGATGATTTCAGAAGATGCCCCCCGTATCACGACGACGAGGAGCACGATGCAGCCGATGCATATCACGAGCGCGCCGAGGCACACCACGGGCACGAACCATTTCCAGTTCCGGCTCCACCAGCCTTGCTTTGAGCCATTGCTTTCCACGTTGACCTCCTGACTGACGAGATAGGGTAGCGGCTCACGGCCCTCCACATTCGCGGTCGAACAACCACGCAACCATACTGCAACTCCACAAATTTGTCAAAATTCGTGGAGTTTGGCTCCACAATACTGCGCTCCTCCCCAAGCCGCACCGGCCTGGAAGCGCCGGTGCTGGGCTCCTGTTCCATCCCAGCGCCGCCTGTTCTACGGCGGCGCGGCCCTCGTATGGGCCGCACCGGCCTGGAAGCGCCGGTGCTGGGCTCCCGTTCCGCCCTAGCGCTGCCTGTTTTACGGCGGGGCGGTCCCTGCCCAGAGCGCACCGGCCTGAAGCGCCGGTGCTGGGCTCTCGTTCCTCCCAGCGCCGCCTGTTTTACGGCATGGGCCGCACCGGCCTGGAAGCGCCGGTGCTGGGTTCCCGTTCCATCCCAGCGCCGCCTGTTTTACGGCGCGGCCCCCCAGCACCAGAGACCTCCCGGCTCCCATAAATAGGGCCATTTGTGCAAATGCTGTTGCTGAGTATAATTGGTTCTTGGTACGACAAGCGGTGACCTCTCGACCGAGTTTCGGAGCAGGCATAAGGAGGAGGCGACGATGGCAAATTCAACCTTGCGACTGACGCTCACGCTCGACGGCGGGCCAGAGGCGAGCGCCGAAGACCTGGAGAGCCTGGCCTATAGTTTGCGGGACGATCTCCTGGAACTGGACGTCCAGGCCGTGGACCTGGCGAGGGGAGAAGCACCCGCCGGGACCAGGGGGGGGCCAGCGATAGACTGGACGACGATTCTGGTGACGCTGGCCGCCTCAGGTGGCGTGCTCACGACCGTCATCACCGCCATCCAGGCCTGGCTGGTGCACAGGCGCTCCAGCAGCGTGACGCTGAAAGTGGACGACGACGAACTCGTCCTGACCGGTGGCGGTCCATATTCTGCAGAGCAGAAATGGGCGATTGAACTATGGCTGAGCCGCCACAAGGGGTATGCGCTGCCCAATGAGTGAACGACGGTTTGCCCTGTTGATCGCCAACAGCGAATACACCACTTTGCGCCCCCTGGAGACCTCTGCCCGCGACGTCGAGGGCCTGCGCCGGGTGCTGGCAGATCCGGCCATCGGCAACTTCGAGGTGCTTGAGCCGCTCGTCAACGAACCGGCCGGAACCGTGCGCAGGGCGATCGCCCAGTTCTTCAAGGAGAAAAAGCGCGACGACCTGTTGATGGTCTACTTTTCCGGACACGGTGTGGTGGGCCAGGACAGGAGCCTGTACCTGGCTTTCAAAGATACCGATCCAGAGCTGCCCAGCGGAACTGGCCTCGAGGCCCGCTTCATCACGCAAGAGATGGACACGCTTAGACTCAAGCGGGTCGTGCTAATCCTGGACTGCTGCTACAGTGGCGCCATCGGCCGGGGCATGAAAGGCGCCGAGATCCTTGACCTGGGTGCGACGTTCAACAGCGGCTATGGACGCATCGTGCTGACGGCCTCGAACGCCGTCGAGGAGGCGTGGGACGGTAGCCAGGTCCTGGACGAAACCGGCTATTCGCTGTTCACCCACTACCTGATCGAGGGACTGGAGACGGGAGCAGCCGGCGGCACATCCGAATGGATCACGGTGGATGATCTGTACAAATACGCGTCCGATAAAGTGACGCAGACCCCCAAGCCTACGCCTCAGACGCCACAAAAGTGGGGCATGCCGCAGGAAGGGCCCCCCATCATCATCGCCCGCAACCCGCACCCGGCCACCGCACTCCAACCGGCTGCCACGGTGCTGGGGCGGCACTTTGTCTGCTATTCGCCGCTGGACGGCGAGGTGGCCGCGCTCAGGCTGTACGACGCGCTCACGCAAGGTACACCTGCGCTGCCGGCCTGGCTCGATAAACGCGACGTGCAGCGGCCCGGCCCGGCGTGGGACGTACAGGTGGAGGAGGCGCTGCGCGGCTGCGCGAGCCTGCTCCTGGTGGTGACGCCCGACAGCGCTTCCGAGCACTGCGACTGCGCCCGGGAGTGGCGGCGCGCCCTCCAGTACAAGAAACCCATCGTCCCGCTGCTCTTTCAGGCGGGCGTGCCCGCCCCGTTCTACCTGGCGAACCGGCAGGCGGTGGATTTGGCGGGCGCGTTCGAGCCGGCGCTGGTGAAACTGCGCGCGCACCTGGCCTGGCTGGCGACCCCGGCCGGCGCGCTGCAACAACTCAAGGACCGCCAGGCCGACGCGCAGCGCGACCTGCGCGGTGCCGACGCGGCACAGCAGGCGCGCATCCGGGCCGAGATTGACCTGCTACGCCGGCAGATCGCGGCGCAGCAGCAGGTGGTGGACCACCCGCAGCGGGCGGCACAGCGTGTCGAAGAGAGCATCGCGCGGGGGCTGGAGCGCGAACGGCAGCCGGAAAAGCCGGCCGCCGGCATTGCGCGTAATAAGTACATCAACCCGCCGCCGGGCGTCCCGCCGGCGTATTTCCAGGACCGCACCGTCGAACTGGCGCTGCTGGGCACGTTCCTGAAGGAGGAATCCTGCCGCATGGTCACGGTGATGGGGCGGGCCGGGATCGGCAAGACGGCGCTGGCCTGCCTGCTGCTCAAAGCGCTCGAGCGCGGGCACCTGCCCGACCTCAGCGCGCCGGGGGGGGATGGCGAATCCCTGGAGGTGGACGGCATCGTCTACCTGAGCGCGACCGGCACGCACGCGGTGAGCGTGCCCAACCTGTACGCCGACCTGTGCAAGTTGCTGCCCAACGAGGCGGCGCGGGAGTTGGACGCACTATACCGGAACCCGCAGGCCAGCACGACGGCCAAAATGCAGGCCCTGCTGGCGGCCTTTCCACACGGGCGGGTGGTCGTGTTGCTGGACAATCTCGAGACTGTGATGGACCCGGAGACGCAAGGGGTGCGCGACGCGGAACTGGACGAGGCGCTGCGTGCGCTGCTGGGCGCGCCACACCACGGTGTCAAGGTAATCCTCACCACGCGCATCGCGCCGCGCGACCTGGCGCTGGTCGAGCCGGGGCGGCAGGCGCGGCTGGAACTGGACAAAGGGCTGGCCTCCCCCTACGCCGAGAACGTCCTGCGGGCGATGGACGGTGACGGCACGGTGGGGCTGAAGGACGCACCGGACGACCTGTTGGCCGAGGCGCGCGAGCGCACGCGCGGTTACCCCCGCGCGCTGGAGGCGCTGTTCGCCATCCTCTCGGCCGACCGCCACACGACGCTGCGCGAGGTGCTGGAGCGGGCCGAAACGCTGCTGCCGGAGAACGTGGTGGAGGCGCTGGTGGGCGAAGCATTCAGCCGGCTCGACCCGGCGGCCCGGCAGGTGATGCAGGCGCTGGCGGCCTACGACCGCCCGGTGACGGCGGCGGCCGTGGACTACCTGTTGCAGCCGTACCTGCCGGGCGTGAACGGCACGCCGGTGCTGAACCGGCTGGTGGCGATGCACCTGGCGCGCAAGGAGGGCGGGCGCTACTTCCTGCACCCGGTGGACCGGGCCTACGCGTTTGAGCAGATTCCGGTGGGGCAAGAAACCAGGTTTCTGGGAGAAACCTGGTTTCTGAGGCCGTCGTGGACCCAATTCGCCCTGCTGCACCGGGGCGCGGAATACTTCCGGCAGGCGCGCAAGCCGCGGGCGGAGTGGAAGAGGCTGGAGGACCTGGCCCCGCAACTGGCCGAGCTCGACCTGCGCTGTGCCGCGGGGGAGTACGACACGGCGGCACAGGTGCTGCTGGAGATTGACTTTGACTACCTGCTGCTGTGGGGTCACTACCGGCTGATGGCCGGGCTGCACGAGCGGCTGCAGGGCAGACTCAGCGATCCTACGCTGAAAATGATCAGTGCAGGCAACCTGGGTACAGTGTATGGCAATATGGGCCAGGTTCAAGAGGCGATTTCCTGTTACGAACAGGCACTGGCCATTGCGCGCCAGGCGAAAGACCGCCAAGGCGAAGGGGCCTGGCTGGGTGGCCTGGGCAGCTGCTACGACGATTTGGGACAGACCGCCCGCGCCATCGAGTACCACGAGCAGGCGCTGGCCATTGCCCGCGAGATCGGGGACCGGCAGGGGGAAGGGGCTGGCCTGGGCAGCCTGGGCAATTGTTACTTCGATCTGGGGCAGACCGCCCGCACCATCGAGTACTACGAGCAGGGGCTGGCCATTGACCACGAGATCGGGGACCAGAAGGGAGAAGGGAACCGACTGGGCAACCTGGGCATCTGCTACGCCTGGTTGGGGCAGACCGCCCGCGCCATCGAGCACCACGAGCAGGCGCTGGCCATTGACCGCGAGATCGGGAACCGGCAGGGGGAGGGAGATGACCTGGACAACCTGGCAGAAGCCCTGATTGACGAAGGGCGCTATGCCGAAGCAGTCCAGCGTGCGCTTGAGAGCGTGGAAATCGGCGAGGAAATCAGCAGTCCGATACTTGGCAGTTTCAGCAACAGCTGCCTGGCCCTCGCCCATCTCTGTGCCGGGGACCTGCCCGCCGCGCGCGCTGCCGCCGAAACCGCCCGGCAATATGACGTGCCGCGGAACAACCACTACGTCCTGGCCCTGCTGGGCATCATCGCGCTGCGGCAGGGGGATCGTGCGGCGGCGCAGGAAGCGTTCGCGGCGGCGGTGGCCCAGGCGGACGCCTTGTTGGCGCATACGCCCCAGTACTACGCGGCGCTGGATTCCAGGGGGCTGGCGCTGTGCGGGCTGGCGCTGTGCGAGGCAAGAAACCTGGTTTCTGAGGCCAGCGCTGCCTTCCGCGCGGCGCGGGCCATCAACCGGGACGCCGGCATCGTGAGCCGCGTCCTGCGCCTGTTCGACGCGCTGGCGGCAGTGGACACGGCCGGCGTGCTGGCGGGGGTGAGGGCTGCGGCAGCGGGCGCAGCCGAGACGGAGAGTGGGGCGGGATGACCCTGCACAAACGTCAAGCGGCCACGCTCGCGGTCTCGGCCGTTGACGCGACAAATGGGTATCAAGTATGCGCCGCCTCTACCTCGTATCTGCTCGGAATCTTCGCCATCCGCAGAACGAGTCGCAAGGCTTCGTTTACGGCTTCATCGGTCGGAAAGGCCTGGACAACATCCGGCGCAAGCAACACCACGTTCTTCCCTATCCGCCGATGAGGCGCATACCTGCCCTTGGCTACGATGGTCATTTTGGACAAGTCGTATTCGTCACGCAGTTCGTAATCGTCAGAATCACTCGGCTTCGGCATAGAATTTTCTCTCTCTCCTGGTCGCTTTGCGTGCGCTGATAAGGCGAATCCGCCCTCTACGAATGGACAACAGCACAGACATCAAGCAGCCACGCTCGCAGCCTTGGCCGTTGACACCGTTCTGCGTCGCTGAGGTTTCACGACACGCTCTGGACGGCGGGCTGGCGTTCCGCTAAGCATTCCTATTGCACTGATGTCTTCGTCCACGTCGGGCCAGTGAACTCCCTGTCCACTCCCCATAATCTCAAAGTTTCGGCGTTGCTCTGGCGTCGCCTCCGAATGATTGCTCGAATCACGCCGCTTCAGCCCCCATCTCTCGCCAAAAGTCTTCGTGCTTGATCCCTTGGCCTTCCCGTATCTGTTGCTCGGCGGTCTGAAGGATACCTTGAAACTTGGGCGAATAGGCCAAGACCATTCGTTCGATCTCTGCTTCGTCTTTCACAGACAATAGTATGGCTACAGGCTTACCGTTCTTTGTCACAACGACCGGCCCTTCTTCACTGGCCTTGATATAGCCGCTAAATCTGGCTTTGACGTCTGCCACGGATGCGATTTTCATTACTGCACCTCCTCGCCGCCAATCAGTATCCGATTGCCTACCTTCTCGCCGATTGCCAGGATTTCGACTTGTTCGTCATCGTGGTCAACTTTGTAGAACACTCGAAAGCGATTGCTGGGACCACAGCGGATTTCCCATTTTGTGCCAAATATCACGGGACGTTTGAGTGGCTTACGATTTCTTGTCTCGATATCTGGCTCAAATCGTAATTGTGCTTCGATAGCCTCTCGGATCAGCGAGTGATACTTTGGCTCAATCGCTTTGAGATGGCTCTTGACGATTGGGGCATACACGAGCTCAAACAGGCGTTGTGGGACCATTATGACTAAGATTATAGTCAAACAGCGGCACTTGTCAACCGATCAATTCGACTTGTCTCTGGTTGTTGAAAGGTAGTAGATCCTCACCGTGTGCGGCCCTGGCAGGGTCAGCGTGAAATCCACGTAGCGGGAGCCTTCGACGCGGGTGGAGGTGAATGGGAGCGGTGCGTCCCCGGCGCTCACGGATTGGACCGCCTGTACCTCCGCCGGTAGCAGCACGTGGCAGTGACAGGCCTCGCCGCTGCCGGTGACCTCGATCTCGATCCACCGGCGCTCAGGGTCGTGGCGGTAGCGGTAGGCGACGTAGCCGCCCGAAGCGGGGTACTTGACCGCCGCTGCGGCCTGCCCGACGCCCGCCGCTGCCCAGCGGGGGGAGAGCCTGGCCTGGCCGTAGGCCACCCCCTCATCCACCACGCCCATCAGCCCCTCGATCAAGGCATAGACCACCGCCGCTGCGCCCCAACTATCCGGGATGCCGAAGGAGACCGGGTCGGGTTCAAAGTAGACCGGGTGGTCGCCTGAGCCACCCCCGGGACGGGGGTTAGGAGCGGGGGAGTGGTCGCCTGAGCCGCCCCCGGGACGGGGGCTAGGAGCGAGGGAGGGAGAGCCGCTGAGCATCACGCCTAACACGAGCTGGAAGTAGACCGGGTGGTCGCCTGAGCCGCCCCCGGGACGGGGGCTAGGAGCGGGGGAGGGAGAGCCGCTGAGCATCACGCCCAACGCGGGCTGGAAGTAGACCGGGTGGTCGCCTGAGCCGCCCCCGGGACGGGGGCTAGGAGCGAGGGAGGGAGAGCCGCTGAGCGTCACGCCCAACTCGGGCTGGAAGTAGACTGGGTGGTCGCCTGAGCCACCCCCGGGACGGGGGTTAGGAGCGGGGGAGAAGTAGACTGGGTGGTCGCCTGAGCCGCCCCCGGGACGGGGGCTAGGAGCGGGGGAGGGAGAACCGCTGAGCGTCACACCCAGGACCGCCCACAAGGCGCCGTCCTCGGCGGCGGTGAGCGTGATGCGCTCAATCTCCAGGTCCGGGTGCGGATTGTCGAGGCCGTAGGCGACGAGCTGGACGTTGAGAGGGACGCGGCCGGAACGGCGCCAGGCGATTTCGGTGCTCTTGCGGTTGTGGCCCGAGTTCGGCGCCGGGAGGTACAGCCAGTGGCTCCAGGGCAGCACGTTGTGGCCGACGACGACGTACTGGCTGAACGTGGTGCCGCCGGCATAATGCAGCGTAATCGTCCCACCGACGCCGCCCAGTCCCGTGTGGGCCACGGTGTGGAGAAGGTAGACGCAGGCGGCCTGGGCGTGCACGGGCAGGTCCACCTGCGGGGTGTACCCGGGCCGCTGGCTCAGGCCAATGCACCGGGGGCAGTCGTGGGTAGGGAGGTCGGGGATGAGGAACGGCACGCCGGCCAGTTCCTGCCTCCCGCCGGGCAGCCCTTCGGCGCCCTCAAGGGCCAGGTCCGCGTGAGCCAACGGGGCGAGGTCGAGCGGGGTGAAGGTGCGTTGGGGCGGTTGGAACGCGCCGGTGTAGACGCAGTGGAGCCAGCCGCCAACCGTATGTCCCAGGTCCGCCAGCCGCCGCAGGATGTCTATCCCGTAGTCCTCGAAGCCGTGCTCGAACGCGCCGTGGGCCAGTTCCCCGGCCACGATGGGGGTGACACCGCCGTTCATGTACTGCCAGACGTCGTTGTGGTCGCCAAAGCCCTTCAGGAAGGGCGGGTAGATGGTGTACCATTCGCCGGGCGAGCCGGGAGGCAGGTGCTGCCGGAGGTCCTGGTAGGTCTGGATGACGGCCACGCACTGTTCGTGGGAGAGGCCCCGGTTGAGCGAGTAGGCGTTGGAGAGCGAGACCTGGCTGGCCTCGTCCACCCCCAGGTCGCGCCTGACAGCGGGATCCTCCGGCACGTGGTGGGTGTAGTAGCGGCCGTTCCAACTGAGCGCGTCGAGCCGCTCCTTGATCTCCTGGCCGCGTTGGCGGTAGGTCTGCGCCTCCGCGGCACGCCCGACGTGCTCCAGCATCTCGGCCAGGTAGCGGCAGGCGGCGGCGTAGCCGGTGTTGTCGCCGAACATGATGCCGAAGCGGATCTTTTCTTGATGGATCGCCATGGGGTCGGGCCAGCCCACGAACTCGCGCAGACAATCCTCCGCGTCATGAAAATCCCAGGTGTCTATGGTGTAGCCGCGCTTGAGCAACCCGTACCTGGACGACCAGCGGTAGGGACTGGTGACGCTGTATTCCAGTGCCCGCATGGCGGCGTCGAGCGAGTCCGCCATCCAGCCATCGTCGCCGACTGCCTTCCAGGTGTAGTACAGCCCCTCGACGAACAGGTACTCGACGTCATTCTCGACCGGGATGCGCTTGAACTTGGCGCTATTGTCGTCAAACAGTTGGATGAAGCCATCGTAGTCAAAGCGCACCGACCAATGGTTGGGGCCAGGGGCGGGAGGGGTGCGCCGTTCGACGTTGTCCCAGACCATGCCGTCGGCGCGCTGGCTATCGCGGTAGAGGTCTATGCCGTCCTTGAGGCAGTCCGAAAAGTACTTCATGCCCTTCATGGTGTGCACGTGGTCGCGCAGCCAGGGGACAAAGTAGCGGTAAAGGCGGCCCCGGTAGCGGATGGCGCCGCGCTCGACTTCCGCCCCCGGGGACGGGGGCGGCGAGCAGGTGGTGAGCATGGTGTAGACGAGCATCTGGAGGATGTCGCGGAACTCTCCGCCTTCGTCGTCCACGTGGGTCTGGGTGTCCACGGAAAAGGTGAGCGAGTCCACGACGCAGCCTGCGGAGTCTTCGAGCGCAGCGGTGTGGTAGCCCAGCGCACCGCCGACGGTGAACTGGAGATCGGGGGCGGCGGGCATGCGCACGTATTCACGGCCCAGGCTGTCTTTGACCGAGATGGTGCCCTCGCCTGCGCCGGTCAGCGTGACGCGCTCCAGCGGTTCGAGGCGCTCGCCGGGCCGTCTGCCTTGCAGGTACATAGGATCAGGCTCCTTTCAAGGGTCAGACAGGCCCCCGACAAGTTGGGGCTTCTGGAGTCCTGAACTTGTTCAGGCCCCCCCCAACAAGTTGGGGACTCCGGAGGCATGAACTTGTTCAGCCCCCCCCCAACAAGTTGGGGACTCCGGAGGCATGAACTTGTTCAGCCCCCCCCCGACAAGTTGGGGCTTCTGGAGTCCTGAACTTGTTCAGGCCCCCCCAACAAGTTGGGGGCTCTGGAGGCGTGGGTTATTTCAGGTCGGCCAATTCCGTCGCCATCACGGCGGTCAGGTGCTCCCAGGCAGCGATGACGCGGTCGTCGAAGAGGTCGTCGTCCGAGTTCTCGATCCTGCCGTGGGCGTCCAGCCAGGCCACGGTGCGGCGTACCCCCTCAATCCAGGGCACCGTGTAGTGGAAATCCAGGTCTCGCTTCGCGGCGGTGTTGTCGAAGATGTTATGGCCGGAAAAGTTGTTGTACGCGGTCCAGGCCTGCTCCGGGGCGATCTTGACCAGCAGGTCGGTGGGGATGTGGACGAGCGTGGGAGCGGGAGCGTTCAGCGCCTGCGCCACGCCCTGATGATAGCGGTTCCAGGTTAGCCACTCCTCACCGGTGACGTGGTAGGCCTGGCCGAACGCGGCGGTGTTGCCGGCGGCGTGGACGAAGGCGTGGCCGACGTCGTCCACGTGGCAGGGTACCCACAACGAGGTTCCGTCACCGTGCACGACGATCGGCTTGCCCCTGCGGATGCGGTCGAGGTAGGTGGTGCGCCAGCCGAAGGTATGAATGATGACGCCTCCCTCGCCGTAGGTGTGGGCCGGGCGGATGATGGAGACCGGGAAGTCGCCGCGCGCGTGGGCGGCGAAGAACAGGTCTTCGCACTGGACCTTGTGCGTGCCATAGTCGTCGTGGATGGGGACGCGGGCGGCGTCCTCGCGGATCGGGTAGCGGTCGGCGGGCTTGGTGTAGACGTTGACCGTGCTGCAGAAGATGAAATGCCCGGCACGCCCCCGGAACGCGCGGACGTCGCTCTCCGCCTGGTCGGGCGTAAAGCAGACCATGTCAATCACGCAATCGAAGGTGCCAGCCTCCCCCATCTGGCGCTCGAAGGCGGCGAAGTCGTTGCGGTCGCCGGACAGGTACCGGGCGCCGGCGGGGAGGCGGGAAGGAGTCTGCCCGCGATTGTAGAGTGTTAAATCGTATCCGCGCGCCAGGAGCTCACGCGAGATGGCCGTGCTGATCAAGCCGGTGCCGCCGATGATCAAAACCTTCATTCCATCCTCCTGACCTGGACAAGCCAGAACTCGCTTTTCAACGCGGAGGCGCAGAGACGCAGAGACACAGGAGTCGAAGACGACGTTGCCGCGTAGAAGCCAGACCCTTCAGGTTTCGGAAAACCTGAAGGGTCTTCCATCGGACAGTCTCTTCGCCAGATGGTGGTTACCCTCGCTGCCCTACAAGAGCCCTAACCACCACCTCGGTCTGGCCGGCGGGCGGAAACGGCACGATGGTTCCCTCTACCGGCTGTCCGTCCACGGTCAGCGAAACCGCGTTCCCCGGCCCCATGCGTTCCACAGCGATGCGGTAGGTCACGCCCCGGAAGAGGCGCGCGGCCCGGAAGCCCGGCCAGTCGCCGGGGATCACGGGGGCGACCTGCAAGCCGGTGAAGGTGGGCCGGATCCCTAAGATCCACTGCGTGCCCGCCACGTACATCCAGGAGGCGGTGCCGGAGAGCCAGGCATTGCGCCCGTAGCCGTACTGCGGATGCGTGGGGCCGCAGATGTTGCCACAGTAGACGTAAGGCTCGGCGGCGAACGTGTCCGCGTCGGTGCGCGCCAGGGGCAGGATCTGCCGGTAGTACTGGTAGGCGCGCTCGCCCCACCCCAGCCGGGCGGCGGCGACGACGGCCCAGGCGTGGGCGTGGCAGAAGATGCCGCCGTTCTCCTTGGCCCCGGGCGGATAGGTGGTGGTGCCGCGCACGCGCAGGTCGGAGTGTTCGTAAGGGGGTGCCATCAGCGCTATGCCATACGGGGTGTCCAGTTTCTCGTGGGCACTCTCCATGGCCCGCGTCAGCCGGTCGCCGACCCCGATCTCACCGATGACGGCCCAGGTCTGCGGGTTCAGCCCGATCTGGTGGTATGTCTCCCCCTGTACGCCCACCGGCAACCCGTCGTCGTCGTAGGCGCGGGCGTACCAGGCCCCGTCCCAGGCGACGCGGTTGACCGTGTCGGCCATCTCGCGATGGAGGGCGCGGAAGCGGGCGGCGTCAGCCTCCGGATGTAGCGGATGGGTACATCCGGCCCATCCACCCTTGCCCAGATGGTCGCACAGGTCGGCCAGGTCGAGCATGGCGCGGCAGAATTGCTGGGCGCACCACACGCTCTCGGCCTTGCCGCTGCCGTGGTCCAGGTTCATGGTGTCGTCCCAGTCGGAAAAGCCCAGGCGCGGCAAGCCCTGCGGGCCGCGATGGGTGAGCGTAAAGTCCACCGCACGTAGCATATGGCCCCAGATTGTAAGCGAAGCGCCGTTGTCGCCGGCGTCCCCACCGTCCCAGTACGGCACGCGGTGGTCCAGGTAGGCAAAATCGCCGGTCTCGCGCAGGTAGGCGCACACGGCGAGGACCAGCCACAGGTGATCGTCGCTGAACCACTGCGGCCAATCGGGGAACTCACCCGCCAGCCCCGGTCCTCCCTCGCCGGTGAGCGGAAAGACCTGGTGCCAGGTGTGGCCGTCCTGGAACTGCAAATGCCAGAGCACGTCGAGCACCTCCCGGGCGCGCGCCGGGGCCGCCTGCACGGTGGCCAGCGTGTCCTGCGCGGAGTCGCGGGTGCCCATGCCGCGCCCCAGCCCGGTCTCGTAGGCGGAAACGAAGCGGGACCAGTAGAGTGTGGCGCGACACTGGACCGGGTTCCAGAAGTTGAGCATGGCGTTCATCTCGGGGTCCGGCGTCTCGGCGGTGAAATGGGCCAGGTAGGTGTCCCAATCGGCCTGGAGCGCCTCGAACGCGGCCTGCACCTCGCACGGCTGCCCATAGCGGGCCAGGAGAGGAGCGACTGTCCCAGGATCGTCCGTCACGCCCAGGACGTAGATGATCTCTTGCTCCTCCCCCGGCGCCAGCGCCAGGTCGTGGCACAGGGAGCCGACGTTGTTGCCGCGCGGCGCTTCGCTGTGGCGCGGCTCGCCTGTTTCGACCACGATGGGGTTGGCCAGGTCGCGGCAGCGGCCGATAAAGACTTCGCGGTCGGTGTCGAAGCCAGCGGGGGGGGCGCTACTGGAGAAGAAGGTCAGCGTGGGCCGGAACTGGGTGGAGGTGACAATCGTCCCATCCGCGTAGCGGCTGTGGACGATGTGCGTGCCCCAGTCGAGGTTCTGCTGGTCTATGAGGGCGTCATAGTAGCCGAACTCGGCGTAACTGAACGAACGCAACCGGCGCGGGCGGTCGCTCGCGTTCTTCACGCTCAAGACCCACACCTCGCACGCTTCACCCGGCGGGACAAAGTAGAGGAGGCTGGCAGCGATGCCCAGGTAGGTGCTCTGGATGCGGGTGTAGGCCGCGCCGTGGCGACACTCGTAGGCCTCCAATTGGCGGCCCACCACCGGCTGCCAGGTGGGGCTCCAATACTCGCCGGTCTCCTGGTCGCGCAGGTAGACGTAGCGGCCAGGCTGGTCGGCCGGGATGGAGTTGTAGCGGTAGCGCGTCACGCGCCTGGTACGCGGGTCGCGGTCGAAGGAGTAGCCGCCGGCGGTGTTAGAGATGATGCCGCCATAGCGGCCCTCGCCCAGGTAGTTCATCCAGGGGGTGGGAGTGTCCGGGCGGGTGATGACGTATTCGCGATTGGCGGCGTCGAAATAGCCGTAGGGGTTTGCGATCGGGTGAGTCTCGTTTGTTGGCATAGCGTGCCCTCTCCAGGCTGTCCTGATTGGGACACGGACAAACACGGATGCGACGGATGCACACGGATCTTTGAGCAACACTCGTGTTGATCTGTGTCCTACCGGTTGTTATTCGTTGTCATACTTGTAGTCGAACCAGTCGAAGTAGGCCGGCACGGTGCAGGGACGGCCATTGCCGGTGGCGTACATCGCCAGGTAGACACCCGTGAACCCGCCCGCTACCTCGGTGGAGAGATAGCGCGTCTCCCCCGTGGCCAGCGGCTGAAAGGATTGCCCATTCTGAGCATACGAGAAGGTATATTGGTCGTGGGCCGCCGCGATCTCTAATTGGACCGGCCCCGCCTCCAGCAGCGCCTGGGCGACCACCGCCTGGAGGGTGCCGATGCGGCGGCGCACGATGACGCACCGCACCCCGTCCCGCCGGGTGACGGCGATCTCGTAATGGTGGCGCTCGTTCATGCGTGCCACCAGCCCTGCCTCTTCCCCGTCCACCTGCGGGTCGAACTCCAGGTAGGTGGCAGCCCGGCATTCAAAGTCGCGCTGCCGCTGCCCGACGAACGCGGGAGAGGCCTTGTCTTCCAGCGTGAAGGCAGAGCCGGTCAAGCGTAGCCAGCCGGGACGGTCGGCCAGCGACCAATCCTCCAGGTGGGGGTTGCGCAAAAAGTTCCAGCACAGCCACAAGCGGGGGGAGTCGAAATCGTCGCGCTCTGCCGCCCCCGGGGACGGGGGCGGCGAGCAAGTGGGAGACGAGGATGAGGGCGGCGAGCAGGTGGGCAGGGCGCCGGCTTCCATCTCCAGCGACACCTGGCCGTTCTGGCCGACGACGGGCCAGCCATTCCCTCGACCAGGCTCGGGACATGCCTCCGCCCAGGTCACCAGGGCCAGGAAGGTCTCGCGGCCCAGGTGATAGCAGGGGGGATAGCCGTGCGGGCGGATGCCGAGAAAGACGATCCACCAACTCCCGTCGTGGGCCTGCACCAGGTCGCCGTGGCCGGTGGCCTGGATGGGGCTGCCGGTGCTGCGGTGGGTCAAGATGGGGTTGCGCGGGCAGTTCTCGAACGGCCCCCAGGGGCTGTCGCTGCGGGCGATGGTCTCCATGTGGCCGTACTCGGTGCCACCTTCGGCCACCATGAGGTAGTAGCGGCCGTGGATCTTGTAGAGGTGCGGCCCCTCGGGGCTCTTGGCGCCCGAGCCGGTCCAGATGACGCGGGGCTCGGTCAGTCGCCGGCCGGTCGCCACGTTAATCACGCTCTGCGTGATGCCCTGCCGGCCCTGGCTGGTAAAGTAGACTGTACCGTCCTGGTCGAAAAACAGGGATGGGTCAATTCCCTCCTGGTCCACCCACAGCGGCTCCGACCATTCGCCGGCGGGGTCTTGCGTATGAACGTAGAAATGGCCCCCTTCGGAGACGTTGGTGGTGGTCATGTAAAAGACGCCCTGGTGATAGCGGATGGTCGGCGCATAGATGCCCTCGGAACTCCAGGCCTTGCCCAGGGGCAGTTGGCTGGGGCGCGTCAGGCAGTGGCCGATCTGCCGCCAATGGACCAGGTCACGGCTGTGGAAGATCGGCACGCCGGGGAAGTATTCGAACGAGCTGTTGACCAGGTAATAGTCCTCTCCCACCCGGCAGATGCTCGGGTCGGGGTAAAAGCCGGGAATGACAGGGTTTTGGTAACGCATAGAAATATGGCCCTAGATGATAATACGGCTAGTAGAAACAGGAACGGCCACTTGGGTCTTGTCATACGGACTAGGGACAGCAAGAGATGCGTGTTCGGCGACAGGTGCTTCTTCTTCCTGAGGCATGATGCGTATCTCCAGTTTTCCCCCCAAGGCATCTACTACACGCCGCAGGAAAGAAAGCCGCGGTTCAGCAGCCCCACTCTCCAGCCTGGCAATGCTGGACTGATGGGTACCCACCAGCCCTGCTAACTGTTCTTGAGTGAGACCCCGCAAGATGCGTAGCCGGGCTACCTGGTAGGCAGGCTCCAGATCCTCAACAGCAGCTCTAAACTCTGCATCTTGCATTTGCCCGGCTTCCCAGTCCTCAAACCGAATGTTAGGATTCGCCTTCATTTTTCTCTCTCCAGCAATTCAGCCATGCGTCGCTCGGCAATAGCGATTTCGTGTGGTGGGATTCTCTGTCGTGCCTTGGAAAACGCATGCAGTATGATGAATCGACGCCCTGCGTGGGCAAAGTAAATCAGCCGATTTGCCTTCGGCCGCAGCTCCCAAAGAGGGCTGTGTCCGGATATAGGCTTGGCATAAGGCATCCCCAGTTTCGTCCCAAACTCGCGCAACAGCCGCAGACAGAAGTAGGCTTTTGCGCGCTCCTCCTTAGGCAAGCCGCCGATGAATTCAAGTACTGGGCTGTCGCCACGAGCAACGGTGTAGAACTCAATTGTCCATTCAGAAGGAGGTACTGCCATTTGGGTATACTCGTATTATAACTTTATTGTTATGAAAGTCAAGCGTTGTACCTACTTGGATGCCGATCTTTACCGCGCTACGACGCTCAGTGAGCCGATCTGGATGGGCGGGACGAAGTGAGAGCCGCCGAACATGCTGAGCCATTCGGCCCGGTCGCCGATCGCGACGATGTCCTTCAAGGCGTCGTAGACGTTGCCCGCCAGCATGACGTCCTTGACCCGGCCCACGACCTCGCCGTGCTCGATCTTGTACCCCAGTTGGACGTTGACGGAGAACTCGCCACTGATGCGACTGCCCTCGCCCAGGCCGATCACGTCGTAGACCAGCAAACCCTCCTGGACACTCTTGATCATCGCTACATAAGGCGTATCTCCCTCAGCGAAGATCAGGTTCGTCGGGTGGCAGCCCACGCCATGGCCAGTGGTCTGGGTGCCGGCCCGGCCGGCCGTGTCCAGGTCGTACAGGAAATTCTTCAACACTCCACCTTCGATGAGGGGAGTGACCTGGTGGGGGACGCCCTCGTCGTCGTACCGGCTGCTGCCTCTGGCATAGTCCACCAACGGATCATCGGTGAGGGAGAACCTGACATCGGTGATGCGCTCCCCCAGTTTGCCGGCCAGCGGCGAGGAGCCCAGGAACACGTTCTTGCCATTGAAGCCCAAGACCAGGGCCAACCCCAACACCCCCATCCCGGTGGGGGCGAAGATGACCGGCATCTTGGCCGAGCGGATGGGGGCGATCTTTTCCGCCATCCTGAACCGCTCGATCACGTGCTTCGCAATCGCCACGTGGTCTATGGCCCGTTTCCGCCAGCCGAAGCCATATTCGGCCTCCAGGATATCCGTGCCCCTCACCAACTGGCCGGAGGCCCCGACACTGAAGTCTGTGGTCTCGTCCGTGAACTGGACACCGCTGGAATTGGCGAACTCGTTTCGACTTACCTGCTTGTGGACACCGGCACGGACGAGGATGTCGGGGTTGTACTCCTTGATGAGTTCCAGCATCTCCTGGCCGATCTCGACCATCTCCGGCTTGGTCACCGGCGGCACGGCTTCGTCGTAGACCTTCACCTCTTTCACATCCTGAGGGCCGGGGAACTGAAAGTGGGCGGGACTGCCGAAGGCGGCAGATTCCAGGGCTCTGGCCACCACTCCATCGAGGTCCTGGAAATCCGTGGTATGGGACGTGCCCACCTTGCCATCCACGATCACTTTGACGTGAATCTCGGTCCTCTGCGAGGACTGGGCGGCCTTTAGTTTGTCGTTCTCGAAGGAGACCGCGGTGGACTCGCTCTGCCGCAAGGTGGCCTGCGCCCCCTGCGCTTGCTTCAACGCACGCTCGACCAACTGACCTGCGATCATTGCCTGCCTCCGATCACCACGTTCTGGATGCGCACGTGCGGGCCGCCCAGGCCGACGCGCAGGGAACTCTGGCCCCCCTTTCCGCACCCTCCGGGACCTCCCGGCGCCCACTCCACCCGGTCGCTGAGCATGTCAATGTTCATCAGGGTCTCGAACACGTTGCCGGTCAGCACTACGTCCCGCACGAGTTCGGCCACCTGCCCGTCCCGGATCATGTACGCGTGGGCGGCGCTGAAGGTGAACATTTCCAGTGCAGTAGTCCCGCCGATGGAATTGATGGCGTACACCCCCAGTTTGATGTCCTTGATCATGTCCTCGAACGAGACGTCGCCCCGGTCAATGTAGGTGTTGGTCATGCGCACGATGGGCGGATGCTGGTAGCCCACCGAGCGGGCGTTGCCGGTAGGCTGCTCGCCCATCTTAGCGGCGGTCTCGCGGGAATGAAGGCGGCCCACCAGGATGCCGTCCTGGATGAGGTAGTTCTTGCGGGTGGGCACCCCCTCGAAATCGTAGCAGTGCGTCCCCAGTTGGCCGGGCAGGGAGCCATCGTCCACTACGTTCAGGATGCTTGCACCAAAGCGCTTGCCCAACTGCATGAGGTCCTTCATGCGTTCGTTCTCGTAGACAAAGTCGGACTCACTCAGGTGGCCGAACGCTTCGTGCACAAAGACGCCGGCCAGGCGTGGGTCTACAACCACCGTGTAGGTGCCCCCGGTGATCGGGGGGGCAGCGAGCAGGTCCACGGCCCTCTTGGCAGCGGCCTCCGCCTGGCTGTGGAAACCCTCCACCAGTCGAAAGCCGGTGCTGCCACCCCGGCCCTCGTAGGCATTCTGGACATTGTCGCCATCGCGAGCCGTGGCGGTGGTAAAGACGTACGTGTCGGGCTGCTCATCCTCGATGTAGGCGCCCTCGGAACTGGCGAACCAGACTCTTCTGAAACTGTCGCCGTAGCCGACGATTGACGTCACAATGCTCTTGTGATAGCCAAGGACGATCTCGTTGTATTCCTCGATCACGGCCTCTTTCTGGGATAAGGGAATCTGGCGAAAGTCCTTCTCGAGCGTGGCCCTGATCTCGTCCGCGACCGGTTCCACCGGCACGAAATGGGTCTCGTCCTGGGCCACCAGGCGGGCCGATTCGCAGGCTTCCTGCACCCGCTGCTCCAGGTCGCCCAGGTCGTTGAAGGTGGCGTACCCCCAGCCTCCCTTGACCAGCGCCCGCACGATGCCGCCCACCGTCCTGGACGAGCCGATGCTGTCCAGTTCCCGGCCTCGGAAGTTGATCCAGGACGAGGTGACATCCTCGATGCGGACGTCGGCGTATTCGGCGTCACTCTTGCGCAGAGCATCTTCCAGTCTTTCTCTCATATTGCTCCCTCCTTTGCGAACCTACCAGGTTTTCACGGCTCGTAGTGACGACTTTAGTCGTTGCCCGAGTCGAAGAGCGACTGAAGTCGCCACTATGAACCCTATTAGAGGCCACCCTTCAAGTCTAACAGCGGTGTTGAGCGAGTCCCGTTGTCCGGCCGGACCGATTGTACTCCATCGTGTCCGTCCGTGCAAGCCGTGCTCCAGCCTCCATCGTTCTTCCACCGCCTCTCCATAATTCCTCCACAAGTTTCCTGTACCATGCGACCATCTTCATAGGGAGGAACAGGATGAACAAGAAACGATGGACCATCGTTGGAATTTTCGTTGCCCTGGTAGTCGTGCTGGGTGGCACTGGTTGCCAGGGTATCGCGGCCCAGGGAACCGACACCGAGGCCACGGAAACGGCCGTCGTGCAGCGCGGCACGCTGCGGGTCGCCGTCAATGCGACCGGCAACCTGGCGCCCAGCACGGAAGTCTCACTGGCGTTCTCTGCGGGTGGACGGGTGGCCGAGGTACTCGTCGTAGAGGGTAAACAGGTAGAGGCGGGGCAACCGCTGGTGCGGCTGGAGACAGACGACCTGGCCTTACAGGTAGCGCAGGCCGAGATTGCATTGCGCCAGGCGGAGATCCAGTTGGAGGATCTCCAGGCATCGCCGGATGAGGCAGAGGTCGAACAGGCCCGCGCTGCCGTCGGCGACGCAGGCGCAGCCTACCAGGAAGCCCAGATGAACCAAACAGTGACGGAACACAGCGTCTCGGTGGGCGACGAGGTGCGGACGGCCCGCTACAACCGTGACGAGACGTATCGCCGCTACCAGGCGCTGGTGGGCCGCCTGGGTGAGGACGACCCCAAAGTAGCCGGGGCCCACGACGCCTACCTGAACGCGCTGGGAGCTTACAACCGGGCGGTGGAGAATGCCGATCTGCAACTGGCCAGCGCCAAGAACGCGGTGACCCAAGCCTACCATACGCTGCAGCAAGCGCAGGATGACCTGGAAACGCTGCTGGCGGGGGCCAGCGAGCGTGAGATTGAGAATGCCCGGCTCGGTGTGGACCAGGCCAGGTCCTCGCTGGAACAGGCCCAGTTGCGCCTGGAGCAGGCCACGCTGACCGCGCCCATAGACGGCACCGTCACCGCGCTGAACGTCCAGCCCGGCGAGATGGCCAGCGCAGGGCAGACCGCCGTCGTGCTGAGCGACGTTGCAGTCCTGGAGGTGGAGGTCAACCTGGACGAGACCGACGTGGCACAGGTAGCCATCGGCCAGGAGACTCTCGTGAGTGTGGAGGCTTTTCCCGGTGCCAACCTGGCCGGGGAGGTGACGTACATTGCACCGGTTGCCCAAATCGAGTCCGGCGTAGTGCTTTACCCAGTCACCGTTCGCCTGGCGCCGACCGACATACCAGTGCGCGCCGGGATGACAGGCGACGTGGAGATCACCTCTGCCATCCAGGAGGGGGCGCTGATCGTCCCATTGCGCGCTGTTCACACGGAGGGAGAGCGATTCTACGTGGACCGGCTGGCCGGCGGGCAGACCGAGCGTGTGGAGGTGACGTTGGGGATGATAACCGATACTGAAGTAGAGATCACCAGCGGCCTGGCGGAAGGGGACGTGGTGAGCGTGGTCGCTGCACCCACCCAAGGCTCCACCCAACGAGGATTCGGCCCGGGGGGCATGTTTGGTGGAGGAGACTAGCATGATCGAGATAGAGAACGTCACCAAGGTTTACCAAATGGGTGAAGTGGAGGTTCACGCCCTGCGAGGGGTATCGTTGCGGATAGAGCAAGGCGAGTGGGTGGCGATCATGGGGCCTTCCGGTTCCGGCAAGTCCACGCTGATGCACATCGTCGGCTGCCTGGACACGCCGACCTCGGGGATATACCGTTTGGGGGACGTCGAGGTAGGCAACATGAGCGACGACCAACTGGCGACCGTTCGGAACCGGCAGATCGGCTTTGTCTTCCAGACCTTTAACTTGCTGGCCCGCACGGATGCGCTGAAGCAGGTGATGTTGCCCATGCAGTATAGCCGGGATGGGGCACGGATTCGCCTGGCCGAGCGAGAGCAGCGGGCACGCCAGGCGTTGGAGATGGTCGGGCTGGGCGACCGGATGGGCCACCAGCCGACCGAGCTCTCCGGCGGGCAGCAGCAACGTGTAGCCATCGCACGCGCGCTGGTCAACAGCCCCGCTATCATCCTGGCTGACGAGCCCACGGGCAACCTGGACTCCAGGTCGGGCGATGAAGTGATAGGGATCTTTCACCGGCTACACGAGGAAAAAGGTATCACTGTAGTGATGGTGACGCACGATGAAGAGATCAGCGCTCAAGCACAGCGGATTGTGCGCCTGCGGGATGGGTTGGTCGTAGATGAGGTGGGGCAATGATGACCTGGTTAGCAGACTTGCTAGGAAATGTGCGGGTGGCTCTCGACGGGCTCGTGGTCAACAAGCTGCGCTCGGCTTTGACGATGCTGGGTGTGATCATCGGCGTGGGAGCTGTGATCGCGCTGCTATCCATCGGCGCGGGTGCACAAGCGTCCATCACCGAGCAGATCAGTAGCGTCGGCACGAACCTGCTCATTGTGATGCCCGGTGCTTTCAGGGAGGGCGGCGTGCAGCACGAGTCCGGCAGCGCGGCCTCGCTCACCTACGACGATGCAAAGGCCATCGCCGACGCAAGCCTTGTGCCCGATGCCAAGTTCGTCGCTCCCGAGTACAGCCGGAGCACCCAGATCATCTTTGGCGACGCCAACATCAACGCCTCTGTGACGGGGACGACCCCCGAGTATCAAAGCGCCTTCGATCTGGAGGTGGCACGGGGTCGTTTCATCGAGGCGAAAGACGTAGACAAGCGGGCCGCCGTGGTCGTGCTGGGCTACCAGGCGGCCCAGGATCTGTTCGGCGCCTTCGATCCGCTGGGGCAAAAAGTCAAGGTCGCGCTCCCCGGCGGGAATGGTGGACGGGTGACGTTGATTGTGATTGGCGTTCTGAAAGAGAAGGGCAGCTCGATGATGGGCAGCGTGGATGACGCGGTGTTTGTGCCGATCTCGACGGCTCAGACCAGGCTCTTCAGCGGGCGCAACCCCCGGGGTGATCTCATGGTGACGCGGGTCAACGTTGTAGCGGCCTCAGAGCGTCAGACGGGGGCGGTTGAAGTCCAACTCGAGGCATTGCTACATCTTCGTCATGGCCTCGACCCGGATGAGGAAGCGGACTTTGGCGTGATGAACCAGGCTGACCTGCTGAGTATGGCCAACCAGGTGACGGGCATCATGACAGTGTTCCTGGGGGCTATCGCGGGCATCAGCCTGTTGGTAGGCGGCATTGGCATCATGAACATCATGTTGGTGTCGGTGACGGAGCGGACGCGGGAGATTGGCATCCGCAAGGCGGTAGGCGCACGAAAGGCGGACATCCTGGCTCAATTCTTGATGGAAGCGGTGGTGCTAAGCCTGCTGGGTGGGCTGATCGGCATCCTGCTGGGTATGGGCCTGGCGAAGATCGTGGACTTGACGGGGGTGATGAATTCCGTGGTGACGCTCAATTCGGTGTTGATGGCGGTAGGCTTTTCAGTCGCCGTAGGGCTGTTCTTCGGCATCTATCCCGCCAACCAGGCCGCACGCTTGAATCCCATCGAGGCGCTGCGCTACGAATGAGTGAAACGTAAAACGTCAGTGGAAGATGGAACAGAAAATCACAGGAGGTATGAGATGCCAAAGAAGTGGAAGATCGTTATCGGAGTAGTCGCCGTCGCTGTAGTCAGCGTGGGAATCGCCCTGTCCATCTGGAGTATAGTGACCTTCAGGAGCAGGGGCTACGAGCGTGGCTGGATGCCTGGAGCCTACAGGCGGGGGCCTGAGGTGGCGACTCAGTTGGAGGTGGAGCTCGTGGACGATGATGGGGACGGGGTGCCCGACCGGGGAGTGATTGACATCCCCACAGCGGCAGTCTTTGGCTCAGGCCGCGGCAGGCCTTTCGGCTACGCTCGAGGCAGCATGCACTTTGGCCGGGGTTTCGGCCCAGGTGGTGGCCTGCCTTATGGATCTGCCTTCGGTCCCTTCCTCATTGTGGGCGGCCTGGCTCGCCTGGCCTTCCTGGCCCTGTTGATCGGCGCAGGCATTCTTTTCTTGCGTCGCCGCTGCTGGGCTCGTCCGCCTGCGCCCAATACTCCCCAGCAAGAGAAGTAGTTGGGAAGGGTTGCTGGCTGATCCGAGTGAGGGATTGGTGGGTTGGGAAATCGAAGAATTATGGTAAACTGGGGAGCGAAGGGGTCAATTGACCCACCCACCAGTCTACCACCTATCAATCTACCGACCCAGAGGTTGTGCGCAATGGCTTATCAGACGATTCTCGTCGTGGACGACGAACCTCACATCGTCGAGGTCGTGTGCGACTACCTGAAGCAGGCCGGCTACCGGGTGCTCACCGCTCGTGACGGGCAAACGGCCTTGAGCCTGGCCCGTCACGAGCGTCCTGACCTGGTGGTGCTCGACCTGCTGCTGCCAGGAGGCATGGACGGCCTGGACGTCTGTCGCAACCTGCGCCGGGACCCAACCCTGGGCGACGTGCCCATCCTCATGCTGACGGCGCGCATCGAGGAGGCGGACCGGCTCATCGGCCTGGAGTTGGGGGCCGACGATTACGTGACCAAACCCTTCAGCCCCCGCGAGGTGGTGGCCCGCGTGCGGGCGGTGCTGCGGCGCGCCGGGGGCCACGGCCAACCGTCGGGCGTCGTCCGCACAGGCGAACTGGCAGTGGACCTGGCCAACCGCAGCGTGGCCGTGAGCGGACAGCCGGTTTCGCTCACGCCCACCGAGTTCGACCTGCTGGCCGTGCTGGCCCGCAACCCCGGCCGGCCCTTCACGCGCGAACAACTGCTGGAGTTGGTGTACGAGGTGGCCTACGCCGGCTACGACCGGGCGATTGACTCGCACGTCAAGAACCTGCGCCGCAAGATCGAGCCTGATCCGCACGAGCCGCGTTACATCGTCACCGTCTACGGCGTGGGTTACAAGTTTGGGGAATGAGCATGGCCAAAATCAAGTTCCTGATGGCGGTTCGGCGGGTGGTCCGCGTCGGTTTCTTCTGGCAACTGCTCGTTGCTTTCGCTCTCGTCACACTCCTGGCTGCCGGCGGGACGTTCCTGGCCGGTCGTTTGACGTTACGCAGGCTGGAATCTTTCGGCGGTGGCGAGCCCGCGGCGCTGATGCGCCTGTGGGCGGATCGCCTGGCCGGTTATTACGGCCAGCATGGCAGTTGGGATGGAGTTGACGCCCTGATCGCCGGTTATCCTTGTGCACCCGCCTGGGGGCCCTGGAACCAGGAGTGGCAGATGGACTACGCCGTGGTCGCGCCCGATGGGGCGATCGTAGCCACCAGCGACAGTGCGCTACTGGGGCAGACTCTGCGCCCGCCGCAACTGCCCCTGGCTGCTCCGATCACGGTGAATGGCCAACTGGTAGGCCACTTGCTGTTGCCCCCATTCGGCCATCTCACCGAGGACTTTCACGTAATGCTCAGTTTGGTGTTGCGTCGCTTTCTGCTGATCGGCCTGGCGGTCGGCGGCTTTGCCCTGGCGGTCAGCCTGGGGCTCTCGCGTCTCATCAGCCGGCCGGTGGTGAACCTGACGGCAGCGACGCGCGCGGTGGCTGCCGGCGACCTCAGCGTGCGGGTTCCCACCCCTTACCCTGGGGAAATCGGGGAGCTGGCCGCCGCCTTCAACGACATGGCGCAGGGACTGGCGCGCGCCGACGAACTGCGCCGCAACATGACCGCCGACGTGGCCCACGAACTGCGCACGCCGCTGAGCGTCATCCGTGGCAAACTGGAGGGCGTGCTGGACGGGGTGTATCCGGCGACCCCGGAGCACCTGGCGCCAATCCTGGAGCAAACCCAGTTGCTGACCCACCTGGTGGAGGACCTGCACCTGCTGGCGCTGGCCGAGGCGGGACAACTGCCGCTGGAAAAGCGACCGATGGACGTAGGCGACCTGCTGCGAGATGCCCAGGTCAACTTTGGCCCCCAGGCTGATGACCGGGGGGTGACACTGGCGCTCAATCTGCCTGCCGCACTACCCAAGGTCGTGGCCGACTGGCGGCGCGTCGCCCAAGTGCTGGGCAACCTGCTGACCAACGCGCTGCACCATACGCCAGAGGGAGGGTGCGTGACCCTGTCCGCAGTCGCCAGCGGCGGATGGGTGGAGGTGGCCGTGGCCGACACGGGCACCGGCGTCCCACCGGAAGACCTCCCCTACATCTTCGAGCGCTTCTGGCGGCGAGACAAGTCCCGTTCCAGGGCGGGCGGCGGAAGTGGCCTGGGGTTGGCGATCGCCAAACAACTCGTGGAGCTGCACGGCGGGACTATCGGCGTGGAGAGCAACCCGGGCAAAGGCTCACGGTTCCACTTTACGCTGCCGATCGCCTGACTTGCCTGCGGCCAGCGCGGCTCTACGCCACCAAGTCGCCGCCTCCTATCCTGGTGCACGGTAGCCCTCATCCCCCCGACCCCCTTCTCCCAATCCTGGGAGAAGGGGGAGAGATGTACTCATCCGCAAGGTACTCGTGCGCCAGGATCAGGAACACGCTGGAGGTCCAGGTGTAGGCGCGGTCGCGCAAGGGTTCACCGGTGCGGGCGTTATAGTTCTCGGCGAAGCCGCTCTGCTTCGCCAGGTCGCAGAAGCGCCGGGCCACGCCGGCCGCCAGCGCCGTTTCGCCGCACGCCCTCAGCCCGTCCACCAACAGCAGCGTGGACGGCGCCCAGATCGGGCCACGCCAGTAGCCATCGTCCTCGTACAGCGGCGAGCGGATGTGCTCGGTGGCCGGGCCATAGGGGGTCAGGTAGCGCTGCAAGTTCATCACCAACTGCCGCCGGACCGGCAGGGGCAAGCGCTGGCCCAGCACGAGCGACAGGCAATTGAACACACTGTCGGAGCGCTCCGCGATGACCCAGTCGCCCGCGCGGGGGGAGACGAAGCGATCCCCGCGCCAGAGGCGGGCCAGCATGCGCTCCAGGAGTCCGTCGGCCCGCCGCTGCCACGCCTCCGCCTCGGCCGGCTTGCCGAGCCGCGCGGCGACCTCGGCCAGCACGTCCATCTGGAGCACCAGGAAGGCCGCCAGGTCCGCCCCCTTGACCGGGAAGCCGGCGTCGAAGACGGTGCCGTTGTCCCAGCCGGAGTCGTTGCCGTGATGGTATTGGGGCAGGCCGTCGCCGTCGGGGTTGCGGTAGGTGAACCACCAGTCGGTCCAGCGGGCCAACTTGGGGTACAATTCGGCCAGGTGCGGTTCTCCGATGTGCGGCGAGGCCGTTAACATGTGGCGCAAGGTCCAGCCGTGCACCGGCGGCTTGACAAAGTTCAGCACCACATCGGCGTCGTTGATGGAATCGGGCAGTTGGCCGTTGGGCTGCTGCTGGTCGAAGATGACCATCATCTGGTCCCAGGCCAGGTCGGGAGCGCCATAACTCAAGGCCATGGCGTTGAAGCAGTGGTCCCAACTCCACACGTTGGTCATCCAGTTCTTCGACATGAGCATCGCCGGGCGCTTCAGCAGCCCGCGCGGGGAGACGACGCTGGCCCAGTTGACGTAGGCGGCCAACTCGGCCGCCTGGGCGTACTCGGCGGGCGCGGGCGGATAACACAGCCGGAAGCGCTCGAAATCCACCGCCTGGCGCGGAACAGGTTGACGAACCAGCGCTCCCCGGTCCAGGGTATGGCACATCTGAAGGGATCGGTATCGCCGGCGCTCAGGCGCAACCCGACGCCCAGGCCGCGGATGCGCAGCAGGTCGTCTGCGGCGATGCACAACTGGACCGCCCCTTGGGCGCACCCTCGGGCGCTCCGCAATTCCAGCAGGGACGGCGTGGCGACCGTCTCGAACGGCACCGGCTGCCCTTCCGCCAGCACCTCGAGGCGAAAGGCCTCCTTCTGGCCGTGGCCGCTTATCTGGCGGAGCCACAGGGTGGGCGGATCGCCGGGCGTGCGGGCCAGCAACGAGCAAGCCAGGTAGGAGCCATACCGGCTAAACGGTACATAGCGGAGATCGAAGTTCACGGGCTACTCCTCCTTTCTACAAGTGCCAACAAGTTGGCGCCAGGCACCAGCGCGGACTGTTGTCCGCGCTGAGCAGACGATAGGTTCCCCTGCTCACCAGTCCGCGATGGGAGGGCGGCCTTTGCGCCAGGCCCATTCGGTGTCTTCGATAAACCGGCCTGCCCAGTCGCCGGGGGGGATGCCCCAATCCGTGAACCCCAGCACGCTCTCGCAGAACGCGTCGGCGTTCTGCTTGCAGGGGCTCTCCAGTAGCCGGTGGAGCAGGTTCATCAAGTCCGAGGGCTTGTCGGGCGCGTTGGCCAGTTCCTTCAGAAACCACTTGTGGTAGGGGAACAGGATGCGATTGTGCGCCAGGATCAACCGGCCGCCAAAGAGGACCAGGTTGGAGACGACGTGCATCAGCAGGTAGCAGTCTTGGAGCCGCTCCGCCTCGCCCACGTACCACTGGTAGGTCTGCATTTGGGCGTAAAAGGCCTGGATCTTGTCCTGGCGTTCATGTTCGGGGTACGCAGCGATCCGCCGGATCAGGTCCTCCAGCCCGGGCAGGCGGGAATAGGGGAGGAGCACGCCGACGAAGGCCGCGCGGGCCGGCTCACTGCCGCGCTCGGCCGCCTCCTGCAGGAACTGCCAATCTACCACCTTCCCGTCTATGTAGCCACCCGGGTAATCGCAAAAGTCCATCGTCCAGTAATGATAGGCGTGGCCTGGCACGCGGCGGGCGTACTCTTCGTCGCTGGCGACGAGGACGACGTCAATATCGGAATCTTCCCGCTCCCAACCCCTGGCAATAGACCCGCCGACGATCAGGGCAGGGAAGTGGGGGTCTCGACTGAAGTGCTCGGCCATGCGGTCAATTGCTCTGCGATGATGGTCTCTCATGGTCTGTTATTCTTCTCCGCCCATCTGGGGCGGGAAATTCGCTTTCCACCAGAAGTCTGGTTTCGCGCCAGCAGGATAGGCCCCGATCGAAGGCGTGGGCACGCCGTCACCAGACCCCCCACTGGCGTGGGGGGCTTGCCCGCAAGAAGGCGTGGGCATGCCGTCACCAGACCCCCCACTGGCGTGGGGGGCTTGCCCGGAGGCAGGAGAGCCGCTTCTCAAACGAAAGTCCTGTGCCTGGGGGTCCACGAACAAGGGGTCTCCCTCCACGGCGTGAGCCCCTTGGATGGCGTAAACGTGGGCGTAATCGCGGGGTGGCCAGCCCACGTAGATGGGATATGCGACGTCGTTGCGGTCAAAGATCAGGTTGTATGTGATGGCAATCCCCTTCTCGCGCAACACGGCATCCACGTCCGGGTTGATCCTCAGGTAGTGGTCGCTGTAGCCCACCTGGAAGCCCCGGTTGTCGCTGAAGATGTTGTTGCGGACGTCCACGCGTGCCAGGTTGGTCGAGTACAGGTACAGGCCCCCCGTCAGCCAAAAGTACTCGTTGCCGGGGCTGGGGGTCCCATAGCCATTGTGGTGGACCGTGTTGTTGTAGATCTGGACGTTCGTCCTGGGCCCATCGCCCCAACGGGAGAAGAAGATGCCCGAGCCCCAGTTGTCAAAGATCAGGTTGTGGTGAATGCGCACGTCGTTGACCAATTCGCCGTTCTCGACCGACAGAATCAGCCCGGCCCCTCGGCAGTCGTGGACCACGTTCTCGTAGATCTCGACGTCTTCGAGTTTGCCAAACCAACTATCCACGTACAGCCCCTGCCGGTCCACGTGGTGCACGTGGTTGTGGTGTACGGTGCCGTGGTGGCTGGTCTCTTTGACGTCAATCCCTTCTTTGTCGCAGTCGTAGACGTGGTTGTAGGCTACCTCGAAATAGTACGCGCCCGCGATGCTGATGGCTTCGTGGGGCGGCTCCCCGCTCCTGGCGACTCCGGCGGGGATCATGTCCCAGGTGTTGGCACGGGTCACCGTGTTGCCGATCACTTTGATGTGCTCCGTACCCCGGCCATCGTGATCGGTGTCCCACACAGCAATCCCCGACGAGAAGGTGTTGTCGGTGACGTTGTGGGTTAGTTCGACGTGGTGGCTATCGCGGACCGTGAACGCCGCGCTGTGGGAGTTCACGATCTTTAGGTTTTCGACCCGGACGTAGCCGACCCCTTCGATCTGAAAGGCTCCCTGATCGCGGGGGTAGGGAGGCTCCCTGGCCGGGGCAAAGTCCTCGATCTCGTGGGCGTCAATGACGGCCTATTCGCCCGGGTAGCCAGCATAGACGATCCAGGCGCCCTCGGTGCCCGAGTTCTTCAGCCGGATCTGCTCGGTGATGGGATAGGTGCCGCCGCGGGCGTAGACCGTCTCTCCGGCGCCCAGCACCTCCGCGGCGTGGTGGAGCGTGGCCCATGGCCGGTCCAGGGTCCCGGGGTTCGCGTCGTCGCCGCCAGGAGCCACGTAGTACGCACGCTCACTCTGCGACGGTTGAGGCTCAGGTTGGGGCTGGGGAACACCCCCAGGCGCGCCCGTGGGGACTGGCCCCGGTTTGACCCGCCTGCCACAGGCCGAAAGAGGCAGAGCGATGAATAACGACACGACGAAGGGCGCAACCACTCGTATTGTGTCACTGGCCATGCAATACCCGCTTGATGCTCGCACTGATCGGGTCTACTTCGACAATGAAATCACCGCCACGCCGCCCCACGTAATCTCTCGGGCCGTAATTGATCCGCCAGATTGAGCCACCGTTGAAAGGACATTCGGTAATGGTAACCAGGCTCCGCAACAAGTCAATGCCTGACTCGCGGGCGCATTTATTCGCCACTGCCATCACACGGGCAAGTGACACAGCAAGCTCATCTTGAAGCACATCGGCTGTTATCGTTGCAACCATTGCATGACCCCTTCGGCGGACTATACTCAAATTGCCTCCCGAATCTCGCAGCACGAAGCCGCCTTCCTCATGTCCGCCGGTGACGCCAGGTTGTGAATCATCCCAGGCTCGTTTGAGCATAGCACGAACGGTAGGATCGTCCAGAACAGTGTGACGCTGCATAAGCATTCGTTCTCCCATGCTCCGATCCTATTGGCTCTGCCCGGGGGCAGCGAATGGCCGAGCGGCGTCGTCCAGGACCAGCACCCAGTCGGGGCCAGCGCCCGGCGTCGTGAAGCGTCGAGGGCCCGCGCGGTCGAACTCGCCCAGCAGCGAGGCCACGCCGGTGCGCGGGTCGTACCACCACGCCTTCACCCGGCGCCCCGACAGGTTCCGCAGGTCCACCTCGACGGACTGGCCGGCCTGCGGGACGTAGACGAAGGCGTAACTCCCATCGGCGTCGCGGGTGGCCTGCACGTGCTGTGCGCCCGCGCCGGGATCGGACAGGAGCAGCCCCTGGTCGGGGATGCGGGTCAGGAAGGGGCGCGACTCCATCAGGCGGCGCAAGTGTTGCACCTGGCACGCGCCGGGCCGGTCGAGCGCCTCCGTCCAGTCCCGCTCGGGGTAGGTGATCGGGTCTCGCCTCGGCTCGAACATCTGCCAGACGGAATGATGGCCGTAGGTCACCCCACACCCACCGGCGAGCACCGAGCGGTACAACTGCTTGCGCACGTCGTAATCGCGAAAGTAGCCGTTGGCCGGGTTCCACGTTGGCCAGGGGCTGACCGGGTGGTCCTCATAGTTCGGCTCCCCGTCGAGGGTGGGCTTGACGGGTTTCAGGCTGTAGTCGTGGGCGATCCTGTCCCACACGGGCGTATCGCGGCCCGCGCCGTGTCCCGATTGCATCATATTGACGTCCAGCCACGGCTCGTCGTGCAACCAGGCGGACGTCGAGTTGCCGCCGGATGGGTGGTAGGTCACGAGCGTCACGCCGCCGGTGGCCTCGTCAATCCCGGCTGCCATCGCCCGCCAGACGGGACGGTAATCGGCCTCGCCGGCCACGGCGGGCCGGTCACCGCCCAGGATCCAGACGAGGTTGGGTTGGTCACGGTAGCGCTGGCCGAGAAAGTGGCCGTACGCGCGCGCGTTCTGCTCGTCGAACACGAGCGGCCCCACGCCCCACAGCGGTGTCACCTTGTCACCCCAGGTGGGCAACAGGCCGACGTACAGCCTCTGCGCCTCGGCCATGCGAACCACCTCGTCCACGTAATGGAAATAGGCCTCGTTGGGGCGAGTGGGATCATCGCCCAGCAGTGGCACGTGCCCGTAGCGGTTGGCGGTGTGCAGGCCGTCCAACTCGGCCAGGGCGACCGCCTGGATGACGGTGAAGCCCTTGAGCCGCCGGTTCTCCAGGTAGCGTGCGGCTTCTTCGCGCGTGGAGCGGTGGAAGAGTTCCCACGCGGTGTCACCCAGCCAGAAGAAGGGCCGGCCGCTCTCGGTGACCAGGAAATGGCCGCTTGGGCTGACTTGCAGGCGTTCCATCATGATCTCCAGATGCGGGTTCCGTCACTGCAAGCGTGACCTACAATATCTCGCTCCTCGGGAGCCACCCTCCCGCAGGCCAACGGCAGCCTGCGGGAGGGTGTAGAATGGACTACTCGACCAGGGTGAACGTCCCCCTGGCCCGGATGTCCCTGGACGAACTGCCGACCAGGACCTCGAACTCGCCGGGTTCGGCCACCCACTGGGCGCGATAGGGATCGTAGAACGAGAGCGCCCGTTGATCCAGGACGAAGGTCACTACCGTGCTTGCGCCGGGCCGCAGGAGGACCTTCTGGAAGCCCTTCAGTTCCTTGGGCGGCCGCGCCAGAGTAGACGCTTTGTCGTGGACGTAGAGTTGCACCACTTCCTTGCCGGCGCGGTGGCCGGTGTTCTGGACCGTCACCGATACCTGGATGGGCTGACCGGCTTTGGCCTCCTTGGGCACCTGCAGATCGCTGTAGGCGAAGGTGGTGTAGGAGAGACCAAAGCCGAAGGGGAACAAAGGCTCGACGTCCCTGGCGTCGTAATACCGGTAGCCAACAAAGATGCCCTCCCCGTACAGCGCCTCCTTGGTGCCGGGATAGTTGACGAAGGTCGGGTTGTCTTGGAGCCGCCTGGGGAAGGTGACGGTCAGTTTGCCGGACGGGTTGACCTCGCCCAGGAGGATGCGGGCGACGGCGTTGCCCCCTTCCATGCCGGGGTAGAACGCTTCCAGCAGCGCCGGCACCTCGGCCAGCCATGGCATGGTCACCGGCGCGCCGCAATTCAGGACGACGACGGTGTTTCGGTTGGCCTGGGCCACCGCGCGGATTAGTTCGGTCTGCCGGCCCGGCAGGTCCATGTGGGGCCGGTCGCCCCCTTCTGACTCGTAGCCGGTGGGCATGCCGGCGAAGACGATAGCGACGTCCGACTTTTTCGCGAGTTCCACGGCGCGCGCGAGGCGGTCGTCCTCTTCAGGTTTGGGCGCGGCAGCGAAATGCACCTGCACCATGTTGAAATCCACCTCGGCGACTTTGACGTACTCGACCTTGAGATCGTAGGTGCGCCCGGCGACCAATTCGACGTAGGCAGAAGCCTCGCTGACCGGCCAGTCCAACGACAGTTGTTTCGGCCTGGTCTCGACGAGCAACTGGCCGTCCAGGTAGAGGCGCGCCGCCCCCGAGTTGACCAGCCCGAACACGTGTCGCCCGCTGGTAGGGGCGGTCAGCTTGCCGGTCCAGCGCACGGAGAAGCGGTGCTTGGAGATGCTCTCGCCGGGGTTCAGCCACCAGAAAGCTAGCTTCCTGTCCACGCGCGTCACGCCAGGTTCCCCGGAGAGATCGGTGTTGTCAAAGTACTCACCCCACAGGCCAGGCCCCTCCCCTCGTGCAGGCGTGACGTAGGCGGGCTTGAGCACCGGCGGCTCGACCTCGTTGTCGCAGCCCTTTTCGTACCCCACCTGGACCGCATCACCCAACCTGGCCTGCAATCCCTCAAGGGGACTGACGCCATAGGGGGGTTCGACGTGGGAACTGCCGCCACCGCTGACCCAGGGTTCGGCGGCGTTGGGGCCGATGACGGCCACAGACTTGATGCGCTCCACGTTCAAGGGGAGCACCCCGTTCTCGTTCTTCAGCAGGGTGATGGCCTCTTCGGCCAGTTCGCGGGCCAGGGCCTGGTGCTCGGGCGTGTTGACCGCCCCCTTGGGCCGGGCGGCCGGGTCGTCCATGCGGCCGGACTTGACGATCATGCGCAAGATGCGGCGGGCGCTACCGTCAATCACCGCCTCGTCAATCTGCCAGTTGCGGACCGCTTCGGCCAGCAGGTTGCCATAGTATTTGGCCGGGCCTGGCATCTCGAGGTCCAGGCCCCCCTCGACGGACTCGACGATGGTGTGGTTGGCACCCCAGTCGGAGACGACCACCCCCTCGTAGCCCCATTCCTCCTTCAGGATCTCGGTCAGCAGGTAATAGTGCTCGCTGGCGTATACGCCGTTGATGCGGTTGTAGGAGCACATCACGGTCCAGGGGTTGGCCTCTTTGACGATGGTCTCGAACTGGGCCAGGTAGATCTCGCGCAGCGTGCGCTCGTCTATCTCGGAACTGCCGCGGTGGCGTTCGTGCTCCTGATTGTTGCAGGCATAGTGCTTGAGCGACGCGCCGACCCCTCGGCTCTGGAGGCCCTTGACCCAGGCCACACCGATGCGGCCCGCCAGGTAGGGATCTTCGGAGTAACTCTCAAAGTTGCGGCCCGCCAGCGGCGTGCGCACGATGTTGACGCACGGCCCGAGCAGGACGTCGCAGCCCAAAGCGAGGGTCTCCTCCGCCAGCGCCGCGCCGACCCGCTCGATCAGTTCGGGGTTCCAACTGGAGGCCGTGGAGACGCCGGTGGGGAAGTAGGTGGCCGGCCCTTGCACCCGGCCGGGAGCCGGGTCGGCCCGCACGCCGTGGGGTCCATCGGTCATGACCAGCGACGGGATGCCCAACCGTTCAATCGGCATTGTCTTCCAGGCATCCTGGCCGGAGAGCAGAGCGACTTTTTCCCTCAACGTCAGTTGGCCGAGCAGGTCGTTCACCCGCTGCTCAACGGTCGTGCGATCGGAATGTTTCTCAGGTGTCATGGGTTTTTCCTCCAACTCATCGGATAGGTCCTTTGCCCAGCGCGTACAAGAGTCCGCGCCACGATAGGCCATCCGCTCGGCGCGGACAACAGTCCGCGCTGCCACCGCCGGACTGGGGCCCAGCGGAAGCGTACCTCCTGCTGCTCGGCGCGGACAACAGTCCGCGCCACCACGCCGGACTGAGGCCCGACGGAAGCGGCTGAGTAGCGGAAGCGGCTAAGTAGTCGCGCCTATTGTAACACGATCCGGCCGGTTTCGCTATCGAACAGCGTAGTCGAGGCGGGCGGCAGATCAACCTCGATGTGCCGGTCGCTCTTGAGAGCAATGGGCAGGCTGCAAAACCAGTAAGTGCTGCTGGCATTGATGGTAGTCAATCCTCCCCATCAATCTTCGCCATCCGCAAATGTTTATCCACGAAGGATGATTGGCAAAAATGTAGCCCTGTCGTTGTCCAGAATAGTAACTGAGGCCGTCTGCATCAAAGGGTTAACAGTATAGCCACTGCCGCTCAGAAGTTTCAGCGTCACTGTCTCGTCAGGTTCCACCCGCAGGTCATCTATGGGGACGAGGGTGACCACCACCAACGAATTTCCTGCCGAAATCGTGACAGAACTGGACAATGGATGATAATCACTGCCGGCTGCGGCCGTCCCTCCGATGCTGAGTTGCACTGCCAGGTCGGAGCCCATATCGCCTGCGCGGCTGATCGTGAACTGGCCAACGTCCAGCCCACTCTCCGCTGCGCCTGCATCCGTTGCTGTGACACCAACCGTGACGGAAATGTTGCCCAGGGAAATCAACTCAATGCCGTTGCCCGTGTTCAGGTTTCGCGTATACTGCTTGTCGGTCACGTTGTTCCAATGCTCGTGCACTCCCAGGCTGGCCATGGGTATGCCGTCGCGTTCGGGATCATAGAACGCGCCAGAAGGTGGGTCGCCGGCGAGGGCTGCTTCGTGAAGGAAATCCTCAACCCCTTCGTTCATACGGGCCTGAGTAGGCCACTGCTGAGCAAGAAAATCGGCCGCCACCGACTCGATGGCTACAGGATCCATAGAGAGGAAAAGGCTCGACGGCCAGTCATTATTGAAGGGCGTCATAGTCCACCTGGACGGCACTGAGTTCCAGCCTTTGCCCCCAAAAATACCGTCTACCAGGTATAGCAATGTCTTGCCGCCAAGCTCGGCGTGCCCCATCAGGTCTACCAGGGCACGGTAATGTCCCAGGGTCGTGGGCGCTCCCATCCCCGGCAAAGTGGCATGCATGTCGTAGTAGTTGTTATAAGGTACACCAGTATTCGGCGCACCTCGCAGGTAACCATCCGGGCACCTCAGAAGCGAACCATAGTGATTCTTCGCGTTCACCGTTATGCCGGCGCCGCCGTGGCTTTTGAACAGCCCAAAGTTGATGACGTATGTGGCCTCAGCAAAAGCCGCAGGAACATAATCCTGCGTTCTTGTGTCAGCATCCGTCGTGCTCCAGTAAAACGGTACTTGAGGGGAAGCGCTGAACTCTGCACGTGTCCGGCCACAAGTACCCCGATTGTCCAGATAGCGAACATGGGGGAAATCAGGGTGCAGGGGGTTGTAGAGATAGTTGACGAACAGGCCGGTAGGGTCACCGATGGTGATGTCCGATTGGGCAACACCTACCACGTTAACCAGCTGCTCCAGTAGAGCATGCAGGAGTGGGGGGGAATGCGAAATGGAATCCAGCGTCACCCCAGATTTTTCCAGTTGGTTGTACGCTTCGTCTGCCATGGAGTCCCCGGCATTGGAGGTGGTCAAGTTGATTTTGATCATGATCTTCTCACCAGGCGTGTAGCCAGTGCCGCTTTGGTTGAAGTGGTGAAAGATCGCCTCCCACGCATCCTGGTCAGTGCGGGTGCCCGCGTAGCCACGTATCGCCCGGGAAAGCATCTCACCGGCTACAGCCTGATTGACGTCCTCGTACCAGCGCTGCCCCGTGCCAGGGCCGGCCCAGTCTGTGACTGCACGATCATAGACCCATACCACGCGACCAGGCTCAGGTCCGCGGGCAACTCCGACCGGCTGATTAGCGGGGTGAGGTGGATACCCTGCCAGGGCAGACCTCTGCACACTCAAGACTCCCCAGCCAACGATGGCAATCACCCCAATCAATGCGCACAAGGCACTGATAAGATACTGCGCCTCCAAGAAGCGCTGTTTGGCTTGGCGCAATACTAGCGCGGAACTCAAGACGCCAGCCAGCCACAGTACAAAAGTGGAGGCCAGGGGAGCCGCCACCCGCTGGCATGGGTAACCCGCCCGGCTGGGCTTTGGTATCACGCGCACCAGGAACCAGACGAGCGATGCCAGACCAACGAGAGGAAATAGCCAAACCAGCCAACGCTTCTTCACCCGTAACGCCACTACTTTCCCTGTCTTGGGGCATACGTCAAAGAGACAAGACTGTACAGCATCCATTGGCAGACCTCCTTCACCACCAGCCGGTAAGGCGCTGCGCCGTCATTATCAATGCCCGAGCTGGCGCTTGCACTCTTCGAGCATCTCGACCGTGCGGGTGGCGCCGGCGCGAGTCACGCCCAGGGCGCGCACCTCGAGCAGCCGGTCCAGCGTGCGCACCCCGCCCGCCGCCTTGATCTGCACATGGGGGGGCGAATACCGGCGCATCAGTCTCAGGTCTTCGTCGGTAGCACCGCCTGGGCCGTAGCCAGTGGAGGTCTTGACCCAGTCCGCACCGAGTTCGCCGCAGATCTCACACAGGCGGATCTTGTGGTCGTCGTTCAGGTAGCAGTTCTCAAAGATCACCTTGACCTGCTGGCCGTGTGCGTGGGTGATCTCGATGACGGCCCGGACGTCGTCCCGCACGTAATCCCAGCGGCCGCTGAGGACCTGGCTGACGTTGACGACCACGTCGAGTTCCTGGCCGCCGTCGGCCAGGGCCTGCCTGGCTTCGGCCACCTTGACCGCGGTGGTGTGGCCGCCGTGGGGGAAGCCGATGGTGGTGCTGGCCTTGACAGTGCTGCCGGCCAGGATTTCGGCACAACGCTTCAGGTAGTAGGGCATGATACAGACGCTGGCCACGTCGTAGGCCCGCGCGACCTGGCAGCCCTGCTCCAGGTCCTCGACAGTCAGCGTGGGGTTGAGGAGGGAATGGTCAATCATCTTGGCGATTTGGGCGTAGGTGAAGTTCACGAGGCCCCCTTTCAAACACGTGTTCCGTGTTGCGTGTTCCGTGATGCGTGTTCCGTAAGTCTCACGCACTACGAAACACGCAACACGTACCACGTTTCACGTTTCACTGTTATGATCCCGAGTTCACTCCGGGTTTAGGATGACGGTCTTGACGACGTTATCGGAGCATTCGCAGACGGTTTTGAAGAGGCGTGGGAAGTCTCGTAGCGGGCCGCGGTGGGTGACCAGGACGCGGGGATCCATCTTTTTCTGGACGATGAGGTCCTGGACCTGCGCGCCCTGGAACATGGTGGAGTACCAGGAGCCCAGGATGGCCAGGCGGCGGCGGAGCAAGAGTTCGCTGGGGCGCAGCATCATCTCGCCCCCCTCGCCCACCGTCACCATCAGGCCGCCCATGCGGAGCGAGGCCAGGCCGGTGGGGTAGGCCGAGGGCTTGCCGGAACATTCCAGGACGACGCGCGCGCCCTGCCCCGACGTGCAATCGTAGACGGCCGCGGGCACGTCGTCGCCGGGCGGGAGCACCACGTCGGCTCCCAGGCGGGAGGCCACGTCCAGCCGGTAGGACAGCGGGTCCACGGCGACGACGAAGGCCCCACGCAGGTTGGCCAGCGCCACGGCGGCCAACCCGATGGGGCCGCAGCCGATCACGACCACGTCGTCGCCGTCGGCGACCTCCGCCCGCTCGAGGGCGGCAAAGGGGGTACCCCAATTGTCCAAGATCAGGCAGCCGATCTCATAATCAATGCCGCCGGCCAGGAGCAAGCAGTTGCGCTCGGGGGCGGCGACCAACTCGCCAAAGCCTCCATTCACGTCGTGCTCTCCCGTCCAGTTAGGGCACAAGACGAACGCCCCGGCCCGGCAGGCTGGACAGACGCCGCAACCGACGACGTTGTGGATGGCCACGCGATCGCCGACGCGGAGTCGTTTGACTCCCGGTCCCAGGGCGACGACCTGGCCGGCCACTTCGTGTCCCACGATCCAGTGGACCGGCTCGGTCGCTCGCCACAGCCACTTGTCGGAGCCGCAAATGCCGGACGCCCGCACGGCGACGAGTACATGCCCCGGGCCAGGTACTGGGTCGGGAACCTCGACAACGCGCACGTCTTGAGAGCCGAAGGAATGGATTGCTTTCATTTTCGATTACACCTCTGCCATCGCAAACACTTTCACTTCTCGTTCCAGCCGTTCACCCAATGCTTCCGCTGCTACGTCCAGGTCGTAATCCTTCTGCAACCCCAGCCAGAATTGTGGGGATATGCCAAAGTAACGTGCCAGCCGCAGGGCGGTATCGGCGGTGATGCTGCGCTTCCCTAACACGATCTCGTTGATGCGTCGGGGGTGGACGCCGATGTCCAGCGCCAGGCGATTCTGGCTCAGCCCCATTGGTTTCAGAAATTCTTCCAACAACACTTCTCCTGGATGGACCGGCCGCAATTTCTTCTCGTCCATAGTCTATCTCCTAGTGATAATCCGTGATTTCTACGTTGTAGGCATTCCCATCCCGCCACTCAAAGCAAATACGCCATTGGTCGTTGATGCGAATGCTATGAGGCAATCATATAACGCGGGGCGCTAAACGTCAAGCGCTATAGCACGCGGATAGTCTCTCTTGGTCCGGGTATTCTTTACGCAACACGCACTACGCAACACGCAATAGTTCTTCCAGCGGCGAGTCTTCGATCTCCAGCGGCAGTTCGACCCGCCCGCGCCGCCGGCTGGATTCGTACGTGGCGAAACTCAACTCGGTGGCCTGCAAGGCCCGCCGGCCCGAGAGTTCCGGCTCCCGCCCGGCCTTGAGCGCGTCAATCAGGTCGAGCACGCCCAACTGCACGGCGTTCACCTCGTCCGTCGGGATCTCATGCCATTCGTCCTGGCCCTTGCCCCAGACGCGCAAGGGGGGCTTGCGCGTCATGTCAATTTCGATGACGCCCTCGTCGCCAAAGAGGCGGTTGTACCCCACAAAGTCACCCAGGCGGCCGGTCAACAGCAGCCCCTCCACCCCGTTGCGATACTTGAAATGGCTGAGGCCCTGCTTCTCCAGCCGTACGCCAAAGATGGTGGGACCATCCCGCGGCTCGACCAGGCCGATCACCCACTCGACGGGGGTCTGGTCGTTGTAGAAGAAGAACATGTCGAACCAGTGAGTACCCCAGTCGAACAGGTCGGGGCAGCCCCCCTCCAGCCGGCGCAACTGGCCGATCGCGCCGGCCTTGAGCAGTTCCCTGGCCTGGCGGTACTCGGGATCGAAGCGGCGCTGGTGGTTGAAGGTGAGTTGCACGCCATGCTCTTCGCAGACCCGCACCATGCGCTGCGCTTCGCCGTAGGAGGGAGCCATGGGCTTTTCGCAGTGGATGGCCTTGACGCCCGCCTGGGCGGCGGCGACGACCATCTCGGCGTGCAGGTGGGGCCAGGTGCTGATGCTGACGACGTCGAGCCGCTCGCGCGCCAGCATCTCCCGATAGTCCTGGTAGACGTGCTCACCGCCGTGCTCGGCCTGGAAGGCGCGGGCGTTGTCAAGGTTGACGTCGGCCAGTGCGACGATGGCGGTGTCGGGCGAGGCCTCGTAGCCCCGCGCGTGCTCGTGGGCCATGCCGAAGCCGGTAGCCCCGGGGGTCTTCCAGGGCCGTCCACAACCGATGATGCCGACGCGGAAAAGGGTCATGGTGGTTGCTCCTGATGAGTGGAGAGTAGGAAGTAAATGAGTAAATGAGGAAATGAGGGGCGTGGTCCGTGTTGCGTGTTGCGTGGTGCGTGGTGCGTGACGGAACACGGAACACGGAACACGCTTCACGTTTCACGGATCACGTTTCACGTTTCACGCCCTACAACCCCAGCCTCCTCAAATATTCCCGGCTGATCGTGACGCTTTCCAGGGCGGTGGGCTTTTGCGTGACGTCAGTTTCGGTGATGACCCAACCGGCGAAGCCGGCGGCGCGCAGGGCGTCGAAGATGGCCGGGAAGTCAAGACAGCCCTCGCCCAGTTCGGCGAAGAGGCCATTCTGGGCAAAGGTGTCGTAATCCCACCCGGCGGCCACGCCGCGCGCCAGCACGGCCCCGTCCACGTCCTTGACGTGGAGCGTTTGGATGCGCGCGGCGTAGCGCCGGCAAAAGTCGGCTGCATCCACGCCGCCCCAGGCCAGGTGGCCGGTATCGGGGCCGAGGAAGACGAGGGCCGGGTCCACCAGCGCCAGCAGCCGCTCCATCTCGTCGCCCGTCTCGATCACGCTGCCGACGTGGTTGTGGAAGCAACTGCGCACCCCTTCCTGCAGGGTGATCTCGCCGACTTGGTTCAGCGTGTCGGCGAACTGTCGAAACTCGGCCGGGGTGAGTCCATCGGCCGGGCTGACGTGCCCGGCGACCTGCTTGCGGTCCTTGCCGCTGGCGGCGACGTAGCCCTCAAAGCCCCCCGCCGCGACGTAGAGTTCGGTGCAGCCCACCTGGCGCATGAAGCGGGCGTGCCGCCGCGCCCCTTCCAGGATGCAGTCACGCGGGTCGGCCCGCCAAAAGTCGGCCCCGAAATAGCCGGGTGCACACTTGAGCCCATAGCGGGCATAGAAGGCAACCGTCTCCGGCGGGGATTGGCCCGCGTGCGGGTAAGCAGGGGCGCCGTCGTAGCCGGCCTGCGCGATCTCGGCCAGGATCTGCTCCTCGGGCGTGCCCCGACTCCACGTGATCTGCCCACAACCAATAGGAATGACTGACATGTCGGGACTCCTGATGCGTAATGCGTAATGCGTAATGCGTAATGCGTGTTTCGTAGTGCGTGTTCCGTGCTGTCACGCACTACGCAACACGGAACACGGAACACGTTTCACGTTTCACGTTTCACGTTTCACGGACTAAGGATACCTCCTGCGTTCCCTCGGCCAGTGGGAGGGTCTGCCCAGCATAGCGCAGGGTACCGGTCAAACCGGGGGGCAGGGTAACACTGGCGTGTAGGATGCCGTCTTCCAGGCGGAAATCTACGACGATCTCGCCGCCGGCCGGGTGGACCAGCCGCCCGCTGGCGCTGGTCAGCGGCCCCAGTTGCGGCGCAATCTCCACGCTGCGGAAGCCCAAGGAAGCGGGGCGGATGCCCAAGATGGTGGCGAAATAGTGGTAGAGCGGGTGCGAGCCCCAGGCGTGGCAATCCGAGCGGCTCGGCTCGGGCGATTCGACGGGGGTCTTGAAACCCCTCTCCGCCAGGTCGAACCACAGCCCCAAGCGCTCCACCAGCGCGTCTAGGCGGCCCAACTCGCGGTAGGTCTCGAAGAGGTAGTGGCTAAAGTAGATCGTCGTGCGCGCCAAATCTGGGTCATGCAACAGCGCGGCGGCGACGCGGGCACGGCGGGCCGGGTCGAGTTGGCCGCTGAGGATCGCCATGCACTGGGTGTGTTCGGAAAAGTGTTGCCTGGCGCGGATGTACTCATCCGCGTCGTCGGCCAGCAGGCCCCGATCTTCGTCCCAGAACGTCTCGGTGGCGCGCGCGGCCAACTCAGCGGCCAGCCGGCGGTAGCGCGCGGCCAGTTCCTGCTCCCCCAGCCGCGCTTCCAGGTCGGCGGCCAGCGTCAGGACGTAGACGAGTTGCCAGTTGAGCAGGCCGCTCACGCCCGAGGCTCCCTCGGGCGGCGCGCCGGCGTCTTCGCTCCAGGCCGGGACCCAATCCATCACGTTCCAGCCCTCCGGCGCGTGCAGCAGCCCATCCGGCCCCAGGAAACGGCGGAAGCCCTCGAGCGTGGCGCGCACGCCGGGCATCAGGCTTTCGACGAAGGTACGGTCGTCGCGCCAGAGCGCATAGTCGGCCACCATGGCCACCCACCACAACGAGAACGGCGCGATGACCTGCATAACGCGGCTGGGGTAGCGGGACTGGGTCAGGCCAGAGGCAAGACGCGAGACGTCGAACAGGCGGAGCGCCTTGCGCGGCAACCGGTCGTCGCGGGTCATCACCTAGGTGGCGAGCGCCTCCAGCCGCGTGTCCCCCGTGTACATCAACTCTTCGTAGTAGGGGCAGTCAAAGTAGGTCTCGTTGGCGCACATCTGCATGCCGCGTACGAGGAGCGGCTGGATGCGGGCCAGGCGCGGGTCGCTGGCGGCGAAACCGCTTTCCATCTCCAGCGGGTAGCGCGTCTCGCGCAAGGTAAAGCGCTCGACCGTCAACGGCTGGCCGGCGGTCTGGACGAATATCTCGACGTAGCGGCCGGCCTCCCACCACAGCGTCTCGAACGTGCGCCCAGCGCCGCCGTCGGGCAGGAAGGTGTCGCCGACGCCGACGAAATACTTGCCTTCGACCTCGTCCCGGTTTCCCTTGTTCGCGCGCCACGGGTCGGGATCGTGGACCAACGCCTCGGCCCACAGCAGGCGCACGGCGCTGCCTGCACCGCCAGAGGTCACGATTTCAGGATAGGCGCAATAGTAGTTTTCCAGGTCCACGAGCACGCGGCGGGCGGTGTGCGGTGGGACCGTGAGCGGCCCCCGGCCCTGCAGCAGGCCGGTCCAGGCATCCGCCTCACCGGTGAGGTGGTCCTGCCCGCGCACCGAGATCGCGGCGGTGTCGGCGGAGGGCGCGGATGAGGCGGATGAGTACATCCGGGCGGCGGCCACAAGCCGCACGACGCCAGCCGTAAACGGCTGGTCCAGCATGGGCGGCAAGGTGGCAGGATGCAACAGGTGCTGAGGAGGGAGTTCCCAATCCATGCGGCGGGCCACGCCTGGGCCGAGCGCCTGTGCCGGCCGCCAGCCCTGCCCCTCGCCACGCTCAAAGCCCCACGGGAACGTGCGCCCGTCTATGCACAGGGTCGCCCCCTTCCAAGCCGGGTAGGGCCTCACGAAAGCGTAGCCGTCGAGCCGCATGGCTTCCCACGCCGCCACCCCCGTGCCCAGCACCTCGATCCACTCCCTTTCCGGGGCGAGGAGGAAGCCGGGATGGACGCTCATTTGCGCCGTCGGGGCCTGGTCCCCCAGCGACCAGACGCGCGCCACCAGGACGTGCTCACCCGCCTGGAGCGGGAGATCGTAGGTTTCGTAGAACCAGAGGTCGGGTGCGCCCCGTTCGCTGCCGCGGCCGATGCGGCGGCCATCGAGGAACAGGTCGTAGCGCTCGTCGGCGGTAACGTGGACGCGGATGCGTGCGTCGTGGTCGAGCGCGAAGCGCCGGCGATAGGCGGTGACGAAGGGCGGGGCACCGGCGTCCGGGCAGGCGATCCAGGCACAGGGCCACCACCCGCGCTCGCGCCAGGGTTTGGCCAGGTTGAGGCCGATGAATGGGTCGTGAGTAATTGTGGTGCGCACGAGTAGCTCCGATGTCAAGCTCGAGCGGCGGGGAATCCCCGCTGAAGCGGGGCGTCCGTCATGTTACGCACTGCGGCCCCTCAGCTCTCCAGGGTCAGGCTCAGGCGGCGGGCGGCCGGGTCCAGGTAGCGGCGCAGGCTCTCTTCCACGTCTGCGCCTGGATCGGCCAGCAACTCGGCCCAGACCTGGGCCAGCGCCTCGGTCAGGTTGTACTCGACCACCCCCCACAGGCGGGTGCCGGGCAAGGTGCGCCCGCTTCTCAGGCCGTGGATGAAGCCGCGATAGAATGGATCGCCTTCTTCCCACAGGCTCCCGAGGGCCGCCAGCCGAACGGGCAGAAGGGCGGCGTGCGGGCTATAGGGAACCTGGGCCGGCTGGCCGGTCAGGAACTGCACCAGTTCGACCGCCGCAGGGACGTGACGGGCGTGCCGCCAGACGACCAGGCTGGTGCCACCGGCAAACGGGACCCCGGGCACGGGCGCTACTCCCCAACGGGCCGACAGTGCGGGGTCGCTGCCCCGATGGTAGACCGCCAGCCACGACCCGCTGATGGCCACCGCGGCCTGCCCTTGCAGGAAGACGGTGGCGGGATCAGTGACGGGTTGGAGGTGAGCGGCGGGGGGCAGGTAGCGGCGCAGGTCAAAATAGGCGTGCAGCCCCGCCCGGGCCGCAGGTTCCGCGAATAGGACCTGGCGACCGTCGGCGGAGAGAAGGTCGCCGCCCGCCCCCCAGATCCAGGAGGCCGCCTCGTGCAGGATGTTGGGGGAACGGACGACGTAGGCGGCCCAGGGATGGGCGAAGCGGCTGTCCTGCAGGCAGCGCAGGGTCTGCTCGAGCGAGGCAGGAGTGGCAAAGGCGGCAGGTGCATCTGCGGTACCGGCCTCCTCCAGCCAGTCACGCCGGTAATAGAGCACGCGGCTGTCGCCTAACCACGGCACCGCCCACACACGCGGGTCGTCGGCCAGGAGGCCGCTGCGCCAGGCGGAAGCCAGGAACGCGCCCGGCCCACCCAGGGCCTGCACCTCCGCAGCCGTATAGGGCCGCAGGGCATTCATGGCGGCGATGCTGCCGACCCAGGTGGAGCCGACTTCGGAGACGTCCGGCCCATGGCCGTAGAGGGCCATCTTGACGACGTCGCCCCAGCCGGTGTCCCAGGGCAGCGTGGTCAGAGAGACCCGCATGCGGTACTGGCGCTCAAAGCGGTCCAGCAAAGGGCGCAGCGCCTCGGCGGAATCCGGCCGGTGGGCCATGATGGAAAACTCGAGCTCGATCATAGATACAATTATACGCTGGAATGGTCAGGCCGTCCAGATTCTGGGGCCAGGGAGCAGGGATCAAGGGCTCTGTCATTCCGAGCGAAGCGAGGAATCTCATGGCTCGGCAGGTCCTCCAGGTGCTCGTCGTAGTGCTCGTACGTGTTGTTTCCTATCAGTTCAGCCAAGGGATGCCCCTGGGTCCAGGCAAACCGGTGGGGGTCGAACAAGTCGTCTTCCGGCGCGGTTTCGGCCAGGGAGAGGAGCGCCTGATAGGCTTCGCCTTCCTCGCGCTGTACGTCGGCCAACGGTCGCCCTCGATGCTCGGCGAACACCCGCGCGTTGATGGCGTCAAGCGACTTTTCATCAGGAGCGGGGTCTGGAGCGCCACCGCGCTGCAACGTGTGATAGGCGTTGAAGATGTACTGCTCCCAAAAGCCCATGTGGGCCAGCAAATCCTTCACCGACCACAGGCCGTAGAGCGCCGGCTCCATCATCCGCGCTTCATCCATCTGTGCGAGGGCCGCTGCCAGGCGCTCGCGCCCGGCACGCATGTTCGTTAGTAACGTTTGTATCCGCAAAACCATCCTCCGCGCGCCTGACTATTTATCGTGTGGTGCTGGCCGAAAAAGCAAAGGGTTGAATGGCCTCCATTCGTGCTACGACAAGGGGCAAATGCTCTCTAATCGCCGAATGGATGGTAAAGGCGTGGGCCTGTTGCTCGCCTAGCTTTCGACATCTTACACAGACGGTTTCTCTCTCACCGCCTCAATCAGCCCCTGCTTGAGGTCCCACAGCCGCCCGGTGAGCGAGACGTGGTAGACGTGGGGGTTCACCAGCCGCCGGACGCCCGAATCCAGCCGCTCCACGTCGGCCTGGCGGCGGGCGCGCATGTCTTCGATGGACGGCAGATCGTAGACCAGCCGCCCGTCCCTCAGCACGTCCACCAGGAGCGGTTCGACCTCCGAGACGTCCTCCCGCTCAAGCGCACGGTACGTCGTGTGCTCCGTCGGGTGGTGCAGCAGGATGCGCTCCATCTGGCGGGGGTCCTCGTCGTCCAGGCTCAAGAGGTCGGCGGTGGCCCTGCCCCGCCGGTCGTACACGCGCCAGGCCAGTTTGTGGCCCGGGTTGATCGTCTTGGCCGGCGTGTCCGAGACCTTGAGCGCGGGCACCCACCCGCCCTGGCCCCACACGGCCACCAGTTTGTAGACACCGTCGAGCGCGGAGGCGCCCTGCGAGGTGATCAACTGCGTGCCGACGCCGTATACCAGCCGGTTGATCAGGTGGTCGGGATCCACCCCATAGCGCGGCGCTTCCCGTTCGATCTGCGTGATGATCTGCCAGATCACGAGTTCGTCCAACTGGTTGGACAAGACGATCGAGGTGTCGGGGAAACCGGCCTCGTCCAGCATTCTGGCCGCCTGGATGCTGAGGTGCGCCAGGTCGCCCGAGTCCAGGCGGATGCCCACCGGCTCGTGGCCCTTACGCCGCAGTTCCTCGAAGACGCGGATGGCGTTGGGCACGCCGCTCTCCAGCGTGTCAATCGTGTCCACCAGCAGCAGGCACTCGTCGGGGTAGACGCCGGCGTAGGCGCGGAAGGCGGCCAGTTCCCCCTCGCCGAGCGCCATAAAGACCTGGACCATGCTGTGGGCGTGCGTGCCCTTGGGCGGATAGCCCAGCACGTGAGAGAGGCCGACGTTGGAGGTAAAATCGGCCCCGCCGATGAGGGCGGCCCGGGTACCCGCGTTGGCCCCTTTCTCCTGCGCCCGGCGCAAGCCAAACTCGAGGAGCAGCCGTCCCCGGCCACTCTCGTGGATGCGCGCGGCCCTGGTGGCGATGAGCGTCGGGTAATTCAGGTGGTTCAGGAGCGGCGTCTCCAGAATCTGGGCCATCACCAGCGGGCCCTGGACGACGGTGAGCGGCACGGTGGGATGGACCACGCGGCCCTCGGGGATGGCCTGCAAGGTAATGCCGTCGAACGTGCCGTGCTGGCGCAGCCAGGCCAGGAAATCGTCGTGGAACAGGCGCTCGCCGGTGCGGCTGGTCTGGCCGCGCAGGTATGCGAGGTCCTCGTCCCGGAAATGGGCCTCCTGCATCCAGTCGAGCAGCCACGCCAGGCCGGCGTTGACGCAGTAGCCGGCCTGGTGGGAGCCATAGTCGGGATAACTGCGGAAGAAGTGATCGAATTGGGCGCGTTTCTCGTGTAGGCCCATGCGGTAGTAGAGTTGGGCCATGGTGAGTTGGTACTGGTCGGTGAACAGGATGCCCTCGGCCGTCAGCCGGTCGGACTGTCTCATACCCATCTCCTCATACTCAGGACGCGGATGCACACGGATGGGACGGATCAGCACGGATCAGAACAGGAAAAGAGAAATAGGGCACCTCGACTACGTCATCCTCCATCACGGTCAGGCGTCGGCCATCAGGCGCGCCGCCGTCTCTGCAAGGCGATGGGCATACCCCATTTCATTGTCGTACCATGCAGCCACGGAAACCAACGAATCACCCAGCACCTGCAGCAGGGGCAAATCCACGATTGAGGAATGCTCATCGCCGACGATACGCGAGGAAGCCCACTCGTCTTCCAGTACGCCCATAATGCCCTCGAGCGGTGCGGTCGAGGCCGCTTTGCGAAAGATTTCCTTCAGTTCTTCGACGGTGGTTGCCCTTTCAGTCACCACGTTGACTTCGGCAATGCTCCCGGTGCGTACCGGGACCCGATAGGCCTTGCCGGTCATCTTCAGCGCGGGCCAGATGAACTGCAGAGCCCTGGCAGCCCCTGAGGAAGATGGGATGATGTTCTCGGCAGCCGCCCACGAATCGCGCCGATCGCGCATGGGTTGATCGGTAAGAGACTGGGTGTTGGTATAGGCGTGGACAGTCGAGAAGAAGCCACTCTTGATGCCCACGCTCTCCAAGAGCACCTTGACCACCGGCGCAAGCGCATTCGTGGTACAACTGGCCATGCTAACGATGCGATGCCGCTGCGGGTCAAACTGGTCCAGGTTGATGCCTGGCAAAAGTACGGCATCCGTATCCTGCAACGTCTTGCTGGGAGCGCTCACCAGCACTCGCTTTGCCCCTCGGTCGAGGTGAGCCTGTGCGCCGGGGCGGGTTGTCGCCCGGCCAGTGCAGTCAACCACCAGCCCGACTCCCAGGGCAGCCCAATCCGGCAGCGCCTGGCTCGAGTCGAAATACCGGATCTGGCGACCTCCGACGATCAGGTTGGACTGATCGGCCCGTACCTCTTCGTGCCAGCGGCCATAGTTAGAGTCAACCTCGAACAAGGCGGCCATCGTCGAGAGGTCCTTGATATCCGAGAGCGAGACGGGCACAAAGAGCCCCCTTTTCAAGGCCACCTTTAGTGTCCAGCGGCCGACTCGACCAAAACCGTGAATCGCTACTGTACCCATGGTGAAAATCCTCCTTTCATAGTCCTGACGCTCAGTATAGCACGAACCTGCCCGCAAATCAACACCTCCTACCCTCCCGCAGGTTTGATACCCTGCGGGAGGGTGATTGTTGACACCCAACCCTCCCGGCGGTATACTTGTCCGCCTATGAGCAGACATGGAGCGCCCACGAGTGCCTCCCCACCAATGAAAGCACGTCGTTCATCCACCTTCGCCGCGCTCAGGTACCGCAATTACCGGCTGTGGTTCTTCGGCCAGGCCACCTCGCTCGTGGGCACGTGGATGCAATCGGTCGCCCAGGGCTGGCTGGTCTACCAACTGACCGACTCCAAGTTAGCGTTGGGGGCGATCTCCTTTGCCGGGAGCATCCCGACCCTGTTCCTGATGCTGCCCGCCAGCGTGCTGGCAGATCGCTTCCCCAAGTGCAGCCTGCTGCTCATCACGCAGACCGCCATGATGCTGTGTGCGTTCGCGCTGGCAGCGCTGGCCGCCAGCGGCGTGCTGCAGGTCTGGCACATCGGGGTGCTGGCGTTCGGACTGGGGGTCGCCAACTCCTTCGACGCCCCGGCCCGCCAGTCGCTGGCCGTCGAGATGGTCGAAGACCGGCGCGACCTGATAAACGCGATCGCGATGAATTCGACGATGTTCAACCTGGCGCGCATCGCAGGGCCAGCCATCGGCGGCGTGGTGCTGGCGCACCTGGGGGCGGTGTGGTGCTTTGCCCTGAACGGGCTGAGTTTCCTGGCGGTGCTCGTGGCATTGTGGCGCATGCGCCTGCCGCAGGTCGCGCTGGCTCCGCAGAACGAACCGTTTGCGGCCCAGATCGTCACCGGCCTGCGCTACATCTGGGGCAGCACGCCGATCCGGACGATCATCGCCCTGGTGGGAGTCTCCTCGCTGTTTGGGTTGTCCTACGCGACCCTGATGCCCGCGTACGCGGTAGACGTGCTCCACGTGGGGGAGGCCGGCCTGGGCAGCCTGAGTGCTGCGGTGGGCGTGGGAGCGCTGATCGGATCCCTGGCCGTGGCCTCCCTGGGGTCCTTCCGCCGCAAGGGACTGCTACTGGTGGCCGGAAGCCTGATCTTTCCACTGGCGCTGCTATCTTTCGCTCAGACGCGCTACCTTCCGCTCTCGCTGACGTGCCTGGCGGTGGTTGGTTTCGGGTTCGTGATGCAGAACGCCACGAGCAACACGCTGGTGCAATCCATCGTCCCGGATGACCTGCGCGGGCGGGTGATGGGGGCGTACATGCTGACGTTCTTCGGGACCACCTCCTTCGGAGCACTGCTGGCCGGAACGCTGGCGCAGGCGCTGGGGCCGGCGTTGGCGGTGGTGCTCAGTGCGGGGGTTACGCTGGCCTGCGCCGCCGGCGTCCTCCTGGCCACGCCGGTGCTGCGGCGGCTGGAGACGTAGGCCCTTCGTAAGCACAGAAACCGGGTTTTGCCGCTGCGCTTACAGAAAAACCCGGTTTCTTTTCCCCAGCAAACTTGCGCACGCCACCGATGTGGCTTACAATTGAGGTAAGCGTTCAGGTGGCCCGAAATAGGACACGGACAAACACGGATTGGACGGATGAACACGGATCAGTGAGGGCTGAACGTCTTCTCTTGGCCGAGAAAAGCCGTGAAAATCCGTTGAATCCGTGAAAACCCGCATCCCATTGACTACCCCGCTGAACGGTTACCGTTTGGTTAAGGGAGGGGAGGGGGGGGGAAGGGGGCGCGGACTATCCCTAGGTCATTCCTGACCAGTCAGTCAGAAATGCTTGACTTACGGATACTAACCTGTATACTCTATGCAATGGGTCAGGAATGCTCGATCTTAGCAAGTGGGCGTGGGCACGCAAAGGAGTAAAGCCTATGCAAGTAGTTGCGATTTCTCAAATAACCGAACGTCTACAAGAGTTGTCAGCCGATAAACTTGTAGTCGTATATGACTTTGTTTCTTACCTGCTCGAACGTGAAACGAGACAACCACAGAACCGATTGTCAGAGGCCTTCCAAACTATGTTAGCATCTGAGGCAGTTCTCCGCCGTGACTGGGATCGGCCCGAAGAGGATACAGCATGGGCAAGTTTGTGAAAGGCGACGTTGTCGTGGCCCCGTTTCCTTTTTCAGATTTGAGTGATGCCAAGAAACGACCTGCGCTGGTAGTAGCCGCGCTCACTGGCGATGATGTACTCTTGTGCCAGATTACCAGCAAGACCATAACCGACAACTATGCTATTCCTATCGCGGATACTGATTTCACAAGCGGAGGATTGCACCAGCCCAGTAACATCCGCCCGAACCGCCTTTTCACAGCCGATGGAAACATTATCTTGTATCGTGCTGGTGTACTGACCTCGAGGAAGGTACAAGAGGTAGTAGCGAAAATCATCAAGATCGTAAGTGCGTGAGGTTGCTATTGTGACTGGGGTGACTCACCTGGGGCGCAGACGCTGGACAATCTATCCTTCCGCCATAGAGAGACTCACCCTCACCCCAGCCCTCTCCCTGGGAGGGAGAGGGAGCGCACCCTCACCCCAACCCTGTCCCTAATAGGGAGAAGGAGCATACCCTCACCCCAACCCTCTCCCTGATGGGGAGAAGGAGCATACCCTCACCCCAACCCTCTCCCTGGGAGGGAGAGGGGGTTGGTGGCTGCCCTTTTATCACAACTGCGCCAGGAGCGCCCCGGCTTCGTCGTAGGCCACCTTGTAGGTGTAATCCGGCGGGCCGTCGCAGGTCGCCAGTTCGCGGGCCTGGCGGGCGTGCTCCCGCGCTGCCTCTCGCTCTCCTCTTTCCAGTGCCAGGTGGGCCAGGAAGAGATGCGCGTCCGCCCCTTGCAGCACGTAGCCGCAGCGATCGGCAATGAGGAGCGCCTCTTCCGCCAGGCGCTGCGCCTCGTCCAGGCTCTCCCCTCTCCCAGTCTTGGGAGAGGGGCCGGGGGTGAGGGCGGTATCCGCCCGCAGCCGGGCCAGGTCGAGCAGGATGTCTGCCTCCATCTCCACCATGTTGATGCCCCGGCAGCGGGCCAGCGCCTCGGCCAGGTGGCGGTCGGCTTCGCCCCAATCGCCGTTGGCCCGCTGTGCCGCGCCCAGCAGCCAGTGAGCGCGCACGTAGTCCCGTTCAACCGGGTAGATGGTGCGGGCCGTCTCATCCGCCAGGTCCAGCGCCCGGCGGGCGGCGGCGAGGGCGGCGGCGTGCAGGGGCGCACGGTCGTGCGCCGCGACGGCCCGCGCCAGCAGCAGCGCGCGCAAGGCGCGGTAGGCCCACACAACACACTGGGATTGCACAACGCGTCCCTTCTCGAACAGCGCCAGCGCCGCGGCCAGTTCCTCCTCCGCCTCGGCCCAGGCACCCCGGCAGGCCAGCAGCCGCCCCAAATGCTGGTGCCCCACCGCCTCGTTGAACTCGTCCTCGATCTCCCGGCATAGCGCGATCCCGCGGCGCAGGTTGGCCTCGGCCGCCCGCAGCGCGCCGATGACCATCTGCTGCGTGGCCAGGTTCCCCAGGCCGATGGCGAGGTTCTGCTTATCGCCCCGCTTTTCAGAAACGGAGATGTAGCCCTCACACAGGGGCACCGCCCGACGGGGCTGGCCGCTGAGGCCGTAAGAGTTGGCCAGTGAGCTCAGCGTCCAGGCCTGGGTGCTTTCCTTCTTCAGACGCGGCAGCCGGTCCTCGCCGTCGGGGAAGAGGGCGCGCAGCAGTTCGATGCGCAACTGGTAGGCCCCGAACTGGTAGTAGGTAGGTTTGTTGATACGAGCGTAGAACAAATCAAGTGCCTCGTCGTACTGCCCGGCCCGCACGGTGTGGTGATACAGTTCGATCACCGGGGCCAGGTCGTCCAGCGTGCGCACCTGCTCCGGCGGCGGCACGGCCGCGAAATAATCGCGCAGGGTGCGGTGGGCCTCCTGTCGCTCGCCGCCGGTCAGGCGATCGTAGGCGTAGCGGCGCACGATGGGGTGCAGGTCGTAGCGGTTGGCCTGCCGGTCGTGGTGCACCAGGCCGCGGGCTACCAGGTCGCGCAGGTCGGCGTCCACATCTGCGCTCTTCTCGGCGAGCGAGGGGCGGCCAGGTCGCTTCAATAGGCGAGCAAGGAAGCCGCCATGCTCCAGCTTTCCCTGCGCGTCTTGCGCTGCCAACACTGCCAGGGCATCATAGCCCACCGGCCCGCGGAAGCAGGCCATGCGGCTGAGCAACCGCCGGCCGGCGGGCGCCAGGCTCTCGTAAGCCCGCTCCAGCACGTGGTGCTGCCGCGCTACCTGCTCCCCGCTCACGTCCAGGTGGCCCGCTGCGGCGACGTCGCCGGGCTGCTGCGGGTCGCGCACGACCAGGCCCGCCAGCAACCGCAGGCTCAGCGGGTGGTAGCCATAGGGGGCGCAGACGGCCTCGATCTCGGCCCGGCTGCCGCGCACGCCCTGGGCGCGGAAGAAGGCCACCGCGTCGGGCGGCTGCATGTGGGCCAGTTCCTGCTCGCGACAACCGGCCAGCAGGTCGCCGCCAGGGGCTTCCAGGGCGCAGGGGCACAGGCGGGTGGTCATCAGCACCTTGCTGCGCAGCCCCGGCAGGGCGGAGACGGCGCGCAGGAAGTGGTCGGCGGTGGGGCTGAGGCAATCCTGTTGCGTGGTGCGTGGTGCGTGTTCCGTGGTGTGTGTTTCGTGTTCCGGGTCGGGGGGTTCGTCGCCGAGGTAGGCGGCGTCGAGGGTGCCGTAGGCGCGCAGGGCGCGTTCGAAGCCGTCCAGGATGAGAAGTGTGCCGGGCTGTTGTAGCAGGCGCAGCAGCGCGTCGGCCTGCTGGCGGGGGCCGGGAGGAAGGGGGGTGATGCCCAGGTACTCGAGCGTTTGGCGCAGGAACTCTTCGAAGGTTGGCTCGTCGTAGAAACTCCACCACACGACGCGCGGCCAGCGGGCGGCGTCCACGTCGTGCAGCAGCCAGTGCCAGGCCAGGGCGCTCTTGCCAAAGCCCCCCAGCGCCCGCAGCACCAGCAACGGATGGACAGCATCGGTTTCCAGCCACGCGCTCAGCAGGGCCCGCTCGGCGGCGCGGCCGGTAAAGTTGGCCGGCATGCCGTAGGGGTGCGCCAGGCACCAGTTCTCGGGCGTTGGCTCGGCCGGCGCGGCCTGCTCCGGCGGCGCGCCGAGCGCGGTGAGGAGTTGCGCCCAGGCCCACTCGGGCTCCTCGGGGTCGGCAAAGTTTACGTAGGTCAGGCGGCGGACGTGCAGGGGCAGTTCGCAGCGCACTTTCAGGAGCGGGATCAGCCGCCGCTCGCGCGCCGCCGGATCGAGCGTCTGCACCATCTGGTCGCCAGATTCGGCCCATTCGTCCGCCAGGTAGGCCGGCGACAGGACGAGCAGCGTGTGGCGGCTGCCCGTCGCCGCCCGTTCCCACTCGGCGGCGCGGGGCGCGCCGGCCTGGAAATCGCGCCAGTCCAGACAGGCCCGCAGCCCGGCCCTCTCCAGGCGCGGCAGCAGTTCGTCGCGCACCCACCCCCGCTCAGCCCGGCTATGGCTGACGAACACGTCGTAGTCGTAACACTCGTCCCCCATCTCCTCCCCCCGTACCTCGGTGTTAAAGCGCGTCTCAAAATGCAAGGACCTCTTCCAGCCACACCCGCTCCAGGCGCGGCAGCAGTTCGTCGCGCACCCACCCCCGCTCAGCCCAGCTATGG
>Ga0307376_10000339_pt1 | contig 60361 bp, 115 predicted proteins | sample TR2MG_FD_202536 | JGI IMG/M metagenome (GOLD analysis project Ga0307376, IMG submission 202536) | Soil microbial communities from Risofladan, Vaasa, Finland - TR-2 | ecosystem: Environmental > Terrestrial > Soil > Coastal area > Acid sulfate soil | place: Finland: Risofladan, Vaasa | collected...
CTCCCTGCCTGACCTCGTTCGGCTTCGCTTCCCCGTTCTCATACCCTGATCGCGCCCACCCCTACCCTTTTCCCCGCTCCGCTGTCTCGCCTCTTCCCATCCAGGGCAAAGGCAGTCACGGCTTTACCCTTTCTTACGGCCACGGCCAGGGCAAGGCTGTCTCGGTCCCGGTCCTGATCCTGTCTCGGGGTACCCCATAAACAAATAAAATCAAAGGCTTAGACTTTTCTTACGGCAAGGCAAGGCAGGGGCTGTCTCGGGGCGGTCCTGATCGGGGATCGATGGTCGGGGGTATCGGGGCAGTGTAGTCCTGGGGCTTGAGTCACGGGGGATGATCGGGGGTCCAGGGCGTGGCGGTCGGGGCTGTATCGGGGTTACGGGCGAGTCTCAGGGCCAAAAACAGGGGTAAGGCGGCATTACCAGATATGGGGAATTGTAACGGAAACCGGGGCCTGCTGCGTTATTACGCAGAAGGATGATACATTGTACGTCTTGAGGCGGGAAAGTGGCTTAAAAGCGGTTTCTGGATTTCTAGGGGCGGCTGGTTAGGGGGGCTTTACGGCTATCAGGGGCGAGGGGAAATGAAAAGGCCCGGCAATGTTTCTGCCGAGCCTGAAATGCGCAATTACTAATTTGGTACTAATCGGGAAGGGATTAGTAGTTAATGCCCGTACCCGTTCCCGTCCCCGTCCCCGTCCCCGTCCCCGTACCCGTCCCCGTACCCGTCCCCGTTCCCGTACCCGTTCCCGTCCCCGTTCCCGTTCCCGTCCCCGTCCCCGTACCCGTCCCCGTACCCGTTCCCGTACCCGTACCCGTTCCCGTTCCCGTACCCGTACCCGTCCCCGTACCCGTTCCCGTCCCCGTACCCGTACCCGTTCCCGTTCCCGGTGGTTTGGCTTTCGTCGCCTATGAAAGTTTTCCCTGCCATTTTTCCTCCACACAGTCGATTGTCCCGATCACCGTCAATTCGTGAAATCTCACGGTAGGGCAGGGGTCCAGCTTTGTGTCGGACAAGGGGCCGTTGATTGCCAGTTCCCCGAGTCCCCGCGACGTTCCCCAAATCCGAATGACCGATGCCTTTTCCAGCTTGCAGTTCTCGCCCTCCTGGGTGAAGCGGCCCACCATTACCCAGCCGCGCTGCAAAATCACTATCCGAATATCGCCGGTCGTCTTCGGGGCCGAATCCTTCCTGATGTACTCTACTTCGTCTATCTTGATCGTTTCGGGTTTCATTGCTCTTTGTTCCTCCTTTGTTTGGGGCTTTTGATCTTAAATGGGTATGCCGAGCCTGTCTGCTTTTCGGTATGGCGGTACTCTATGATGCTTTTGGAAATCAACGATCTATGGGAAAATCAGGACTCATTAGGGTAGATGCAACGTCTATATAATCCCTGTTATGCTCTTAATCCGGCCACAATTCGTTTCCGTGGCAATAATCCTTGTCTCCTGCGCAGATACATTTTGTCAACGATTCTTCTGCGGTCCCGGCGCGTCAGCCGAGCGTTAGTTGTTTAAAGCAAACGGTGACACGATGATTCTCGGCTCAACGTAAACCGGCTTGACGCTCTTCCCGTTCGGATCTTTGCACATCACCCACGTTCCCTCTGCCGCTGCCGGTGAAAATAGCCCGCTCGGGTCCGCCTGCGGTATCGTTACGTTCTCGATGTGGGTCTGCGGCGCTGATCCTCCGTTCGTTACTTTCATGGGGTTCGTGTACTGCGTTGCATACGGAATTCCGTAACCGATGGACTCGCAAAAAAATACCTTCTTACCGTTGAACTCGTTCCACAGATAGGTATACGTCACAAGGCCGGACTGATCGCGCAATTCCAAAATATCCTTGAGCAATTTCCGCTCCCGGAAATTCTTAATGGCAGGCATTCCCGTCTGTGCCGTGCCTTCCGCAAGAAGCCGTTCGCTCTGCGCTCTCTGCTGTTCGTCGCTGTCTTTCTGCCTCGGATCGCATCCCATCAGCACCACCATTGCCAACATCAAAGCAAAAATCGTTTTCATTTTAGTATCTCCCCTCGCGTTTAAGTTCGTTGATAAAAGCCCGCAAATCGGCGGGCAACCTGTCCACATCGTAATCAGCGGAACGGTGAAGAATGATAGAGGCCAAAGCATTTTTATGAGCCTCGTCCGCCTTGACATACTCGAACTGCATGTTCTGCAATTCCTGAATCACGCCCTGGTTGTACGCCTTCGATTGCTCGAAGATTTCCCGGCGCGTATTCTCGTATTTCAAGCCGAAGAACTTATACATGAAGAAGTCGTTCCCCTGAAATATCCATATCAGCCCAAGCAACAGCGTCAGCACCAATACCCCTATTCCAAAATTCTTTAGCATTACACTACCTCCTTTGAATTAGACTGAAAAACCACAACTAACGAGTCAGTCCAGCAGACGGGAGAACCGTCCGCTGCTGACTTCGCTGTTAGAAACTCAGTAATCCCCACGCTTTAACAACCAGTCGTGGATTTTGTCCATTTCCAACGGCTTTAAGCCGCTCCATCCCTTCGGCCACTGCATTGCGATCTCGTTTGACTCTGGTGTAATCATCCTGTTCAAGCATCGCGCCGACTGCTCTTGCAAATTCCCGTCTGCATGGTTCTTCCGCACAAGAGAAGCCAACCGAAGAAAAGTCCACGCCTTCCAACACTGTGCGGTCGGCCTCAGCAGCGACGATCCAAAGTCTCTCGCCGTCACAACAACTGTCGGTGGAATAACCTCCCAACACGCACCAGTTCGCATCATACCCGCTCTCGGCCAGGTCCTTGAAAATGGTGTAAATGTATTCGTTAGCAAGCAACCCTGTGACGTTCTCCAGGAGTGCGAATCGTGGTCTAATGATGCGAATGCACTCGATCGTGGACGGCCACATATTGCGCGTGTCGTCCTCTCCTTTCTGTTTTCCGCTGAGACTAAACGGTTGACACGGGAACCCTGCGGTAACAACATCAACCATTCCCGTATATGCTGCGGCGTACCCTTCACTGACGAATGCTCGGACATCGCCGTATATCGGAGCGTTGTCAAGAATTCCGTCCCTGATTCGTTGAGCGATGACCCTTTGGCAGTGGTCGTTCCATTCGACATATCCTAAATGCTCCCATCCAAGAACCGTTGTTCCAAGTGCTCCGCCGCCAGCTCCGGTGAATAGTGATAGTTCTTTCATAAAGTCGTTTCTAACCAGTCGTCCGACACCGACCTCCCTACGGTCGGCGGGTCAACTCAGCGTTATCCGTTCAAATACGCCCGCTTCATGTCCTGGTACACGCGCCGAAATCCGGTGCTCGTGACGGTTCCGCGATGGTCCATGATCTTGTCGCCTTTGCCGTCGAATTTGCCAGTCCAACGCTCGTACCACTTCACCTTGTACTGCGTCGGTGCCGATGCCGCTGACTCTCTCGCTGCCCGTCTGATTCTCTTGGCTACCGTTCCTCGCATTGTATTTCTCCTTTTCAATGGAATATATTTTGGAATAATTAACGACACGGATAACAAGGTGTTCGTGCGGGACGCAAACGACGCGCCCCACACCACCGCGTTAGTCGTAACATTCACACGGCAACTGTATGTCGCATTGCCGAAAATCGAATTTCTCTTGCTTCCGATCAGAAAGAATCAGATTTTCCCATTTCCATGTTCTTCCTAATCCGACCATGCCCGTCCATACTGCGTTTTTTTCAAGAGCAATCGCCCGGTCCTGTAAATCAACAGGCAATGCCAATATCTCGTTGTCTTTCATGTTCGGGCAAAAGAAGCAAGACGACTTCCCCGGCAGCGGTAATCCTGCTGCCGTTATGATTTTCTTGCAACCCTCTCGATCTATGCCCCAATCTATCAGCGGGTATCGGTTCCTGTACTTTTGGGGCGTGTCGGAAACCTTCGCCCTGCTCGGCTCTCCTGCATCGTAGCCTATAAGTTTGACTATCGGCGTTCCACACTTCCAAAGCCGTTTTGCTTCCGGTACGCTGTTCATGAACTTATTCTGCGGTGCGACTTTATATCTAATCGAACACGCTTTGGTTCCATAAACAATCGAGGGAGCCTTTTTACTTTTCAAGCATTGCAGCTCCAACTTGTCAATTGATCCGTTTCTATAGACCTTGCGAACGCCTTCGACATGCTTTCCGTATTGTTTCAGATATTCGTTGAAGATAGGAACATACGCATACGTTTCTGGCCTCTCGCCTCCGGTGTCTGCGGCCAAAATATAATCTATTTGCTCTCCCCGGTTGAGGCATTCAATTATCATCGCTGTGCTGTTTGTTCCCATGCCCCATGATGCGATATTCATAAAACCTCCATCTAACCAGGACGCTCGACAGCGCCCTCACTACGTTCGGCGCGTCAGCGCCGTGTTATCCTAACCACCCCGTACCGTTGCACTCCGAACACTCTATTTCTGTTTCACAATCGGGGTTTTCTGTTAAACCTCGTTTCCCGGTAATACAAGGACACCGCTTTCGTTCTGGCATTCTATTTTCATCGGGCCATCCACAATCTTCGCAATACACATCAATGCCCGCATTAGTTCCGTTTGTGTTTATGATTTTTATGCCCTCATCGCTGCCGCATTGTGGACACTGATCTGGAATGTGCATATTTGCCTCCATAAGATTTTAGGATAACAATCGTATCGACGGGTCGCAAGACCCGCGCCCGTCATCCGCACGTTATAACTTAAAAGAAACTCCAGATCATCGGCCCCTTGTATCCTTTTTTGGCATAGACTGCGCCGCAAGGAAAACCAAATGGGAACCCCATGTCTGTACCTTTACCGTAATACTTTGTTTCAACTATTCCACCGTACTTAAAAACCTCTCGCATCCGAGCTTCAACGGAAAACATTTTCGCAATCGGTATCAGATAAACAATGTTTTCTGCGCACTCCATAGAATGACGCATCCAGTCGCCAAAATTACTATATGGTGGATTGCTTACAATCCAGTCTACCGGATCAGTCCATGCAAAGAAGTCTCGACCTTCTCTGCTTTCGCACCACTCGGCCCCCGGCATATGTCGCAGAAAAGCACCGTCTCCCTTGCATGGGTCAAGTATCCGACCTGTCGGTTTGAAATGACGGACAATATCAGCCGCAATATCGTCAGGAGTGAAAATAACGTCTTCCGATCTTGCCGTGTTCATCTCTAATCCTGGTAAAGGTATATTCATAAAAGTTATAACCAATCGCTCGTGTGGGACGCGAACACCGCGCCCCACAGCTCAGCGTTAGGAACTAATCCCGTTCGCTTCTTCAATTGCCCTTGCAAACTGTGTCCATCCCCATCCTTTACAATAACCCGGAAGACCTCCCGGCATACTCTCCGCGATAACGCTTATCTGCGCATCGGAAAGCGTGGAAGATCGCGGCTTGGTTCTTTGACTGTCCCATCCACGATTAAAACCGGCATCAAATATCCTTCGATGAAGAGTCTTTTCTATATGCGGCCTACAGTCAAAATATGCCTCTTCTGCCGCGATCATCTCCCCTTCTTTTATTGCGTGTTCTCTTTCGTCCATGCCATCCTCGCTTTCGTTCCTAACCATCGTATCGACGGGTCGCTATCGCGCCCGTCATCCGGGCGTTAGCTTCCCATCTCTGCGGTGTGTGTTGCATTTTCACCTGATGCCGTAACTATAATTTTTATCTCACTCGCGGCTTTTGCTTCCGACATCTGCTTGTTGAACTGTTCGACATATTCTCTAAAGTCTCGTTCATGTCCAAAATGATCTCTGAATGCCTGTAAACCTGGTGTACGCTCTTGCATCCCTTTCATGACCGACATAAGCTCTGCGATTGCAAACCATAAAGGCGTAGGTGCTGTTTGTGCTTCATATTCTTTCTTCCCTATCGCTGCCACGCATACGGTATGAATACGGTCAAATAGAGTTTCAAGGTCGTTGTCTGTATCAAGAAGCAGAATTCTGTCTGCGTTCTCTGATAAACGCCCTCCCCAAAATTCCATCTGCCCTTGACCTCGGTAAACAATGCCCATCTTATTCCCGTTGCCCAATTGCATTTCGTACCACTGGTCGCGCTTGTCTTCCCTGTGATGGCATTTGAATAATTTCATAGATAATCTCCACCGAAGCTAACAAAATGCTCGACCCTGACCTCCGCTTCGCTGCGGCAGGTCAGCATCGCGTTATGACTTTAACAATTCCGGATGCTGGTAGATGTTCCCGACGATTATCATTTCCCTGCCTCGGTTCCATTCCGGATACTGCACGGCTTTCGTGAGCCATTGCAGTTTGAATTTTGCATATTCCTTATCCCAAACAACTGAAAAGCGATAACCGGGTTCTTCTTCCAAAATATCACCCTCGAATATCTCTTTTCCTCGACAGTCTTTTAATCCGGTTGACTGCATGATCTTGACATACTTTGAGCCAATGCTTCCCCCTCGACCGCTGAGAATAGAGCTTCCGTCCGGCTTCCACGCAATCATGACAACACGAAACATCTCTTTCCCGTCTTTGTCCCATGCTCTGAATTTAGTTTTTCTCATGTTCATGTCCTTTCTAAAACCGTCATAACGAGTCGTTCGTTCGGATGCTCCGCACCGAACAACTCGTTGTTAAATTTCAAACTCTTCCGTTCCACTTGCATCGCCGTGTCCGCGTTCATAAATATTGCCAATGAAGCGATGCGGCCCGTCCGTAATTTTACATGCTACGCGGTCATGAAAACGCGTAGACTCTTCCGTGGTCTGAATGAAGAATGTAACAGTATACGGAACAAATACATCTGCGTTCTGTGCGTCTTCTATTTTCACTTTCATTTGTGGCCTCCTTTAAAAGAAAAATTTAACCAGTCAGTCCAGCCGTCCAAAAGGACGGCGGCTGACTTCCGCGTTGGGAATATCAAAAATTAACATAGAAAACACTTACAGCCATTTCTTTGCGGTTCCAACTTGATTCGTACCAGTACCCGTCTTCGCAGTAATAATAATTTGAAAATGAATACATCGGCTCCGCTGTTTTTTTAGGTGCAGCCAATCGCAATATTGTTCGCAACCGATCCACCCGAGCCGACCAATTCATATCTGGTCCGATCATATTCAGCGCAAATTTTCCAGAGGCGATGTCTTCTATGCTTATCACGGTAATTCCCCAATTTCCAACGAGTCGTCCGAGCCGGGCGCAAAAGTCGCGCCGCTCAACTCAGCGTTAGAATTCTGTAATTTCTTTGTTGCGCAAATGCTCTTTCAATTGTTTCAGACAAGAAAGGCAGATGTGCGCCCCGTCTGTTTTTGATGATTCGCTTAATGTAAACTCAGACATATTTTTGAAATTCAACCCGACCAGTACATTGGGCTCCTTGCTATCTCCGCAGAGGTTGCAAGTGTAAACTTTTTTCATCGCCATTCTTCACCTCAAATTCTAGCCATCGGATCGTGCCCGTCCGCTTCGCGGCGGCACATCTGGACGTTGGATGCTATGTGTTTGCTTGCGGATTGAACCCACTACCGACATAATTTACACGTTTAATTTCTTTTTGCTGCTCGATCTCTTTAGACAGCCGATACTTAGAATCACGAACGGCCTCAATATCTTTTTCTCGGGCTTTATAATCGCTGCTTTCTTCTTCGAGCATTTGAATAGTTATTTCTTCTCCCGCATACGACGCATCAAGATATAGTTCGCCCTTTTCGTTTTTGAATATTCTGCTTGACTCGTATGGGAGTGCGGAATATTGCTCATTAAGTTCCTTCAATTTTACATCTGCGACTTTTATAGACTCGTTTTTATTGACATACTCGTGCTGATAAAAAACTAAACATTTAGGGCAATAGTAGTCTCTATCAAAATACGCGCTAAAATTTGGCACGTACCACCCGTTCAGACCATAATTCCATAAAGACTTACAGCGCCCGCATTTTTTTGTGTCATATTTAAACCGACGTTCAGAAGAAAAAAGGTTGTCAATGCCCCGAATCTCTCCTGTGTCGTTAATCATCGTCGGAAACTTAAAACTAACATTATCGTACACTGTCTTTGTCCTTCCCGTGAACGCATCCAACCATTGCGTCCAAACCGTCTACGCTTCGCTTGCGGTTGACGCAAGCGTTACACTATAAATATATACCACATTGCATATCTTGTCAAGTATTATTACCATTTCACTTCCCCCAACTTTCAGGAACACAAACACAGTACAATGCTTCCACGTTGCACGGCTGGACAAGCAATGTTCCGCTCTTGTTTGTTGTTTTCAGGCAATGGCCGTGTATATACTCTTTGCATTTCGTATTTATTCTTACGATTGACTCTTTTTCTTTTTTAGGCTTTGCCATCGCTATCAACTTTCTTGGCAGTATCAGTCAACCAGCACCACCAATTTGAATTTTTATCTTCGCGCTGAATTTTCAATCCGCAATGAGCGCAAGCAATTTCAAGTTCAATCTCAGGCGGCTCTTTCTGAAAAATCTCTTTCTCGTTTGTGTTCTTGCATCCTCTACACCACCACGTAAAAGTTATTGATCGTTTTTCTGATCGCCTGTAGTTCCAGCCGTTCTCACGAACAGCAAGACAGCCTTTGGCACTTCTCGGTATTACGTGCTTATACTGGACTTGTTCACTCATCTTTTTTCCCTGTGGTCTTCTCCTACAACTTCGTAACCCTCGCACATTCCTGATATGCGTGATGAAATCCTAGCGTCTGTCCGATCTGCCAAAACTTTCAAATCCCAATTGCACGTTACCAGCGTTCTCCTTGTCAGCCTGTTAGCATCACGATGATGAATAAGTGTACCCAATGCGCCGATAACAAATTCAGTTTGCTTGCCACCTTCCCCCATGCCATCTAAAACGAGAAAGTCATATTCAGAATATTTACAAATAACATCTCCTGACAACTTCGATGAATCTTGCGCAAAGCAACTTTTTAATTCCTCTAGCAAGTCAGGAACAAAAACAAACTGAATACTTTTGTACGGGCTTTTATTATCAAAAAATCTTTTCAACTCGTAATTTAAAATAGACGCGACGAATGTTGTCTTTCCCCGTCCCTGATCGCCATAAAGAAATAAACCTCGCTTTTCTTTTTCCATGAACTGAATAATTTTTTCAGTCTCTTCATCCCACAAATGCAAACGTGATATACAATCGTCTGATATGCCCCAATGTTTCAAATAGCGATTAATCTTTTCTGTTTGTGAAAGTTGGCGGCTTTGTGAAGTCTCCGGGCTTTGGCTTGATACCGATTCCGACACCTTGCGTTTTATACGATCCAAAATTACCTTGAGTGGTTCCAGTTCCGGCCCCTGGTCTAGCTCCTGCATTTCCCCCTCCGTTTTTCCAGTTCAAATAGCTTTCAAACTTTGTTCCGAAAAGTGTTATCGGTCGTAAATAGTTAAGCATCTTTTCATCAGTTCCCCATGCCGCAGTCATATTGTCGATAACTGTTTTGAAATCTGCAAATGTTCTTTTCTCGTTCCATCGCGCTTTAATGCAACGCCGGGTATCTTTCCCCGCCGATGTATATTTTGAACCAGAACGGGTATTCAGGTATTCAATGATTTCGTCGTAAGGGATTTTGACTAATTGCGATTCTGGCGGTTCGTCGGGCAAACCCGACAATGGTTCTAAAGACCCTAGGTTCTTTGTATCTGTATCTGTAGCTGTAGCTGTGCATTCATCAAGCATTGCTTGAGCATGTTCTTGAGCATTGCTTGAGCATTGCTTAGGCATATGCTTAGGCATTGCTTGAGCATGTTCTTGAGCATTAACGTCTTGATTATTTTCACTTTTGCCATGCCATCTTTTGTCCGCGCCCTTTTTTGCCCTATTGGTAATGGCCTCCGCGAGGCTTTCTGACTCCTGTCGCTCCTTGAGAAGCCTTTTATTGACGTATCCTTGGTCCGTTATTACGAAGAATGTACCAATAATTTTCTTAACAACCTCTATCGGAGAGTTCTTTGTAAGACGGGAAAGCATGTTGAAATCAAGAGGTAGCGCCGTACCCGGCATTGACCATGCACGATCAAGCAGTCTTCTGTAAATACCTTCCTCTTCCATAGTCAACATTTCAACCTTTGTCGAGGATGCCCAGTCGTCAATATGCCAGCGATACCAAAATAATTTTTTCATTCCGTTCATAGCCTTTTCGGAAAATCCGGTATTTCTATCTTCATTTGAATAGGGGTTATCCCATTGACTGCCTGTATGTGAAAAAAATAGATTACCGATTAAACTGTCTATGTCTAAATCGTCAACCTTTTTTCCCTTTTGTTTTGTTTTCATAATCATCTAACTCGCAACGTATTTGACGTATGAGGTGGTTTGATAGAAACACAGGTATGTATATTCCCAAACTATCCTGAGTTGAATGGTCGAATTGCGATATGCAAAGCACGCCATCGTCATCAATTTTAACCTCAATCGTCTCGAACCCTAATATTTGCTTCATATTATCACCTCAAACAAAAAGGTCAACACTCCCCGGCGTAGTACGAGTACGCGCTGTCAAGACGGGCGTCCTGATGGGAAGTGTTGACCTTAAGATTTGAAGTTGAATTAACAGTCTCGTACACTGTCATAATGTTTGTTAGTCCTGACACCGCTTTTATCACGAAACCGCATAATATGTCAAGAAAATAATTCATATGGCTTACCTCGCCCATTTCGGCTTCTCAATATATTGGAATTGCCACTGTATCACGATCTTATGCCGGTACTGGTAATAATGGTTTTTGTAGCTTCCATTTCGCACGGCGGCGCAATGCGGGAACTCTTTTTTAAGCATCTCTTTGAACTGAGGAAAGGTCATTTCCATGCTTTTTGCAAAAGCGCATTCACATAAATGTCGAACATTTTTGTATAGACCACTTGTTGATTTTGCCCTACCATTCGGCAGGTTTACTTTCGGGGTCGATGATGTTTTGGCTACGTTGTTCGCAAACAGAGCAATGGATTTATTGTCGAACGTCACAGTATCCCTTTTTACGGCCATGGTAATGCGTCCCTTGGCGTTCAATTCGGTTTGTAGGCGCTCTATGTGGGATCGTTCATCGGGGTTGTCTAAAAGCCACTCAGTAACGCCTATGAGCTTTTGTTTTTTGGCTTCCGATGTAGAATTAAATTTCACGAATAGCCCCCTTCTTTTTATTCGGTCGCTTTGCTCTCGGGCAACAGTTCTGGCAATATGCCATTTCTGAATGAATGATTCTTCTGGCCTCGTATGAAGGAATATTGTCTGAGGGTAAGTGTCCACAGTCCTGCCGGTGCATAACGAGTCCTATGATCTTTTGCTTCCGGTGTCCCTTGTATAGATGGGTTATGCCGACACAATATTTGGGAGTGAGCTTTGGATACTTCAATTTTCTACCCCTGTTATTTCTTCTCGAAGCCATGTACTAAATATGTCAACCTTGGAGTACGAGAATCCCCGGCGCTCGATCAATTTGTTTTTAACCAGCTTCGATATTATCTCAAGGGCTATGTCCCTCGGCAATCCAGTTTGTTCTACAATATCGCTCATCGTGATCGTCGGACTCATGAGCAATGATTGAAGGATAGATGTGCGCTTTGTCGGGAAGGATTGAAAGTAGAAATCAATGTTTTTTATTCCATCCTTGCTCTGCGATTGCTCAAGGGATTTCTTTATCATCGAAAATGCGTAGTAGCTGGAGGCTGGCTTTTTGTAGATCATCCTCAGAAATGACCATGCGAGTTCTACGTGAACTACATCGACAAACAATTGACGGCCCTTGTACTTGTTCGAGTAAAGCCGCCCTGCAAAGCAAATGGCAATCTTGGCGAGTTTGTACCTGATGTTTTCTCCCTGAATAAGCGGAATGTCGAATGAATACGTGCTGGCGAGGTCGATAGCCATAAGGTAAATCTTTTCTACGGCCCCTGGTGAGAATACAATCTCATTCTTCTTCCGGCTCCATATCCAATATATCAACTGTTGCTCAAGCTCCTGTGAATGAAGGATCGGAGCTTTCCGCTTTGACTTGTTGATGCTATCCGTATCTGCTTCATCTATCGACACCACGAGGGCAAAGTCGCAGCGCGATATTGCGGCAGGGTCTTTGAATACCGTAAGAAGAGACTGTATCCCGAACTCGAATTGAGAGATATTTTTTCCATTTCGCGTATTCGTCACAAAGAGCGTTCGCACTCTGGCAGGAGCGGTGTTGGATATTATCTTGTGAATCTCAGCCACACCTTCACTTCTGATTCTGTTGAGTCTGGATATGTCGTCACGGGACAATTTTGATGATTCGTCAATAGTAATCATTCCCCCATCGTTGCGTGGGAAGGCTCCCCATTTTACAACATAGTTTTTCTCTACCCTGGTTATCCCCCCGATCAATCCGGGCATAGAGGCATTGTCGCCAGAAATGACTTCGCCTACACCGTAATATTTATGAAGCCCCTCCGCAACAAAGCCCTTGCCTACTCTCGTATCTCCGATGATAACAGCATCCATCCATCCCTTGTGAAAATATTCACCATCGAATGTAAATGACAGAGGGGAATGAAAAACAAGGTCACAGGCCATGTGTAGGTCAAGGCGGTCATGAATATTGGTCACGTTCGAGGCGTAGGATTTATAGAGTTCCGAAAGATGCTGCAATGTTTCCCTGGCATCTCCTGAAAAGCAGAACTCAGATAATCTGTCGTGCAATTCCTTGGACAACTTGAATGAATCTATTTGAGACGGAACTTTTTTTGCGCTTGTGAATATCGCTGTGGCGTTCTGAGTTTTCGGGTCTGCTACAACCGTTCCAGAAAATTCATAGATTTGATTCAATTCAATATCAGTTCCAATCAGGTAGCAGGTGAATATTTTACCGTCTTTCTCGTTCGGGTCGGTGATAAAAATGCGTAAGAGGCTTTTCGTCTCAAGAATTGCGAATGACGAAAATCGAGAATCAGATAGATGCTGAATAATTTTACTGAATGATCGATTTCCTACATCAACAAATTGAAGCATTGACGATGCGGAAAATTGCCGCTCTTCATTTGTATCAGAACAAACAAGGCGAACTTTGCTCGGCACGGTATACGATACATCAGCCTTGCCTGTTACTAGAGCGTGAAAGGCCACAGGCTTGTTATTGTTCTTCGATGTGATGATTTCAGATAATCCCATGTTATCCTTTTGGCTGCAAATCTTTGAGTAAGAGCTTTTTGAACCTCTGGTAAGCCACGCCACAGATAGAAGCGCATGAACCAATAGAGGGAGCCTTGACAAGCAACAACTCTTGAACTACCGATATTCTTTTTTCATTCTCATCTAAAATCTCATATACGAGCGATACTGAATGGATAGTTTCCGATTCTGACTGCGTTTTTTTCTTTCCGAAACACCGCTCATAGCAATCCTGCCCCGCTTGTTCAAGGGGCTTTGATATTATCTTGTCTGACATTTTATACAAATCCTCCTTTATTTAAATAACTGAGCAGCCATAAACCCGATGAAAAACGAAAGCGTACATGCAATGATGCAAACTTTTACAGCAAGTTCATCAAACCTCTTTAGGCGTTCCATCCCCCTTTGGTGAACTTGATATGGGTAGTTGCTGTGGTCTTCCATGTGGCCCCCCTATTTGAAGTATTTTCTAAGTGTCTTAACAAGATCGCCTTTGGTAATCCAGCAATTGTAAATCTGTTCTGATACCGTATCCTTCAAATAGAAATATCCGTACATGATTGAATCATGCTTCTCTGACCCTATGCGCCTATTCCTTGCATGGCTGTTGTCCATCTCGTTGAACGACCAACTTTGAGAATAATACAGAGCGCACCTGCTATTTGTTACTGTGATAGAAGAGTTGGCTTTTTTGAGCGAGAGCAGAAAAATATTATAACGATTTGAGTTCTGAAATTGCCTGACCAAAACGCCTGAGTCTTTCGTCTCTCCGTTAATTACGAGAACCCCGTACCCTAGTTTGGTAAGAATGCGGTACAGCTTTTTAATGACAGGCTTGTGGTAGGCCCATACGATAACTTTTTCATGCCTGCCAATCTCTTCGAGTTCATCAATAAGGGCTTCATCTTTAGGTGTATCTATGTATACAATGTTTCCGTGATTGTCGGTTATAAACCCATCACATATCTGTTGACACTTCCCGACAAGAGCATAGATAGATGTAATGTCAACATGGACCTTGCCTAGTTCCAACTTGAAATCGTTTTTCAGCTTATCCAGTAAGTCCCGCTGCTGCGCCGTAGGATGAAGCCCTATCTTTTTCGGTATGGCTGGTGGGCGCTGAATAACATTTTCTGGCACAGAAGTAGTGAATGGCCTTATGAGTTTGAATATCTTTTGCGTCATGCCTTTCTTTGGAACATACTTGTTTTTTTTCTTCTCAAAATGATCTTTGAGAAATTGCTTGTAAGAGTTTCCGAAAGTTGCTCCTCGATCAAGGTACTTTACCTGTGAGTAGACTTCCGTCAGGCTCTCAGAGAATATATTTCCTGCCAAGAGAAATCTTTTCGGAACTGCACGACTGAGCGCCCACATAACTTTCGACCTGAGCGTATCAGGATTCTTGAACTGTAGTGACTCGTCTGCGATTACTGCATCAGGTTTCAGTGCTGCAAGAGAATCGAGAATATTTTTTACGCCGTCAAAGTTGACGAGCAACACTAGTGTTTGATTACTCGCCTTATGGCGTGATAGAGCGGCCCGGATTATGTATATCTTTTGCCTGAGATCGCCTACAACGTGAGCGTAAAGGAAGTTGCTATGCTTCTTGATCTCGTCTTCCCACGTAGACTCTAAGGCGGTCTTTGTGCTCACGAGGATTACAATGTTCCACTTCATTCTCTCAATAAGCCATAATGCGCTCAATGATTTTCCCGATCCGTATGGCGCAACGATGGCCCCGTACTCAAGAGGAGCACAAAAGAGTACAATGTCTTTCTGGTGCGGCTTTGGGATCGTTCGTATCATTATTAAAAATGCAAATCCGTATTGAGCTTGGCGATTCCTTCTGGCCTGGTATTGACTTCGCCATATGCCTTAACGTACCAGTTCCCAACTCTCACAAAAGACCATCCCGCATGAGCGTCGAACTGATTGCGCAATCCGTCTTTGTCGAAAACATATGCAGCGCCAAAACCAAACCATTTGTCATTATCGAATCCGAACAGTGACAGTGGAAGCTGTTTTGTGACTATACGACTATCACCTGTAGCGATGTTTATTACAGAGGCGCATTCAGTTTGTCCGCGATAAGGCTGAACAAGTCCGATAGCGGTAAGCTGTTGATTCGGGTCGCCGGTAAACCAATCAGGCCAGACCTCTTTAATTTCGGGTTTGGCGTACACTGTTACCCCAGGGACCGTTACTGTTATTTTTGAGATTACTTTATACGGGACCGGAACAGGAACTTCTTTGTACTGAGTGTCACCGGGAACATTTTTTTCGATGGGATGGTAGTAGCCATAGATTGCGGAAGTGAGCGTCAGAAGCACGATGATGAAAATAAATGATTCTCCCTTGGTCGGCATTACGATTTTCATTTCATCACCTCGGGAGTGCGGCCCATGACTTTTGCAATATTGGCATATCGCCTCCATACGTCGTCATGGTCAAGCGGCTTTTGCTTCTGAGCAATTCCGTAGAGAGTGGTATATTTAAAATCGCGCACCATTTCAGGGGTGAGCGGAGCTTGCAGCGATTGCAGCCATTTATACATTTTGCCGCCGCGACTCATTCCGAATTGATTGTGATAATCAGCGCAATGAATAAAAGATTCTTCGCTGGAGAAGTTAACTCCTATATCGGAACAAAGGGAAAGGGGCCATGACAGGCATTCTCTGATTTGATTGCGGTCGTACTTGTCCACAATCTCTTGGTTAGCCACAAGCTTCATATTCCACATATCAAGTCCGATAGATGTTTTGACAAGTTTCAAATGAGCTACTTCATCGGTAGTGAACCCGCATTCACGTAGGCACATAATAGCGTGAGCGTTATTACAAATATCCATCTGGCTGATTCCGAAGCTAGGGCCAGACTTTCCCCCTGCATAGCTGAATTTATAGATAAGGGACAAAATACCGCCTAGCTCATTCAGAATCAGAGCTTTTGCGAAAGCCAATGCAGCAGTTTCGGACAGTTTGGTGATTTTCATTTTGTTATTCTCCTTTGCGTGATCTGTGATTATCATACGCCATCCTTTCGAGGCACAGACTTGATAGATGTTTTCTTCATGATTCACAGGAATGAATATATACTAAAACTCAATACCTGTCAATCTTAAATTCTTAAAGATTAAAAACATTGCCACGCTATTACTTTTTCTATAAACTGTTGATAGCAACTGAAAAAATGTAAACAATAACGCAGCTCACCCAAAAGGAGGGGGCTTAAATGGCTTTGAAGAAATCAAAAAAAGACATAATTCAGGAAGTGACCGCAGATTTGGGAAAAGTAGGACTCGACCAGGATGATGAATTTATTCCGGGCGGCGATCAGCGGGTAGGATTTTTCCAAAGGAAGTCCGATCAGGAAATGACAGTAGACAGACTTCTTATTGGTTGCGGTGAAGGTACCCATCTCAAACTCAAGAAGGAAGTTTCCCCGAACGAGTTTCAGTACAAAGAAAAAATCCCATACGGCGTGTTCAAGTCGTGGGTTGATCTTGAAATCGAAGTTAATGAAATGGTTCGTGCGAAGACGGCGCAGGAAATACAGACAACTGGAAAGCCGCCCTTCTCCTGGGGATCGGCTCGGTATCAAATCGAAGTTGTAAACGAACGAGGGAACAGGGAAGAGGGTAGAGCGCCCATTTTCTACGTCGATGCGAAGGAATATGAAGTTAAAATACCGGCAAACCCTACGGGGATAGGTGCAGGTGGAATGTCGGGTATGGACATGGCTGAAATATTGAGAACCGCACAAGCAGGGACCGTATCCCCCGGCGACCTTCTCAAAGAACAGGCGGCAGCTATGAGGCTCGGGGCAGAGATGGCAGGTAAAAAAGAAGATGCGGCTACTGCCGGGAATAATCAGCTTTTTACCATGATGATGAATCAGCAGAATCAAAGCACTACGCTGATGGCAACCATGATGACTTCCATGATGACAGCTATTGCCGCCATATCGGGAAAGCCAGCGCCAGAAATGCCAAAGCAATCAGACCCAATGGATGTTATGCGCGGAACGCTCAGTATGATAAAAGACATGGGGATATTCAAGCAGGATGCGCCGCCTAAAGAAAAGGATATGCTTGAGACATTCCAAATATGGAAGGCGGCGGGACTCTTGCCCGATGCAACAAAAAAAGAAGAAGACCCATTCGCGCAGATTTCAAAAATGAAACAGATCATGGGCTTCATGCAAGAGCTTACCGGGGCAGGTCCGGCAGAGCGACCAGGGATTGTAGAGCAGTTGGTTGTAGCGGCAGGACCGAAGCTCGCCGATGTGCTAATGATGGGGATGCAATGGGCGATGCAGAAAGACGCTGCGGCAAATCCACAGCCTACACCTATTCAGCCGCCGACTGTTGTTCCTTCAAACACAACTCCCAATCAAACCCCTCCTGCGGAACCAGTGCAGGTACCAACAGAAGGTGAGGAAGCCAACATGCTTAAATTCGCAATGGAACTTAAAGAATATGTGAAAACCAACAACACCTCAAAATACCCATACATCAACGAAGTCCTCATGAAGAGTTACGGGGATGAAATCATGACCGGAATAAAAATGGACATGATGGGCGCTGATGATATTGTCAGAATGATTAAAATGAAAGACATGCTCAGTTACAGCAGCTCCGAAATGACGCAAAAGCTGAAACAGTACGCAGAAGGATTTGTTCGATACGTCAAGTCTGTTGGATTCGATACGGTTTGCTCAAAATGCGGGCTGCTCTCAATTTATGAAAATAAAAACGGGTACGATACAGATGCTACAAAGTCGTGTGATCGTGAATCATCGCCAGGAGTGGTGTGTGGTGGGGCGCTTTCTCCTCAAACCCTGACGGCGGCATAGTTCGGAGGAATTGCAATGTTAAAACTTCTTGTGGGATTCTTTGCCGGTATAGCCATTATGCGGTACCTGTCTGATGATGTTATTACAGAAGATCAAAAAAATCAGATTGCGCAAAACGCAAGAAATATGTTGCAAAGCGGGGCTAGTGAAATTCACGAGAGCATTGTGAACTGAGCACTCAGGGGATGATTGGAATAATAATCGAGGAATATTATGTCAGGACTTTTTGAAAAACCGGGAATCAAAACGTACACATTAGCCACAGAGCCACAGGCTGATTCAAAAGATACGATCACATATTTCATTGATGATGGAGTGACTCCCAATAGGACTCAATCGTTGAGGATGAAATATCCGAATGATGAAAACTATGTTGAGATTATGGGGAGGGTAATATAATGAAAAAAGTGATAGCAATCATCGCGGCATTATTAATCACGGCAACATCATATGCAACTGTTGTTCAGATGGCTGGGAATAAATATATTGGTCTATCTTCCGACACGAAACCGGCAAGCGCGGTAAACGGATCGACATTCTACGAAACAGATACCCGTCAGGAATATTTAAAAACCAGCGGAACATTTTCTTTGCTGAATGTGGTTAGCAGTGTCACATATTCGGCGATTCTCGTGATGTCTCAAAATGCTACGTTGCTTCCAGGCATGAAATATACCATTACCGATTTCAGGACGTATCACCTGATTCCTAATACATCCAGCTATCAAACTGGAACGGTTGAGCCAATAATTGTTACCGCTGTTTCAACAACGGCGCTATCTCCTATGGCATATTCAACTGTTTATCCTCAAGATATTATTTATTATGAGTTGGTAGATAGTGGAAGTACCGAAGGAGATATGGGTAGAATAATTTTTCGGCATGACACGAAAAAGAATATCAAAGTATGGGAAGATTGGAGAAACAATAAATATCGCCGATGGTTTGATCCCGCAACAAACGCATATACTAGTGTATCCCCAATCGGAGTTGATTACATAGATCAGTATATGTTTGAAAATTCTAGCGACCCAGCAAATAGTTATAATGTGAGCATAGCTAAGCAAGTTTATATGACGGCCTTATCTAACAACATATGGATGAGTCAAATATATGACGTTTCATTTGAGTTCGCTTGTAATTACAATACAGTATTGGGAGTCTTTGATAGTAATTCGGCAATAGGAGATTTTACCGGCAATGTTTTTTTGGGTAGTGCGCATGGTACTGCGTTCGGAATGAGTTTTTTCAATAGCGTTGTTGGTGACGGCCTATCATATTGTTCTTTTCTATACGATACAAGTGTCACCATAGGGACTAACTTCCAATACAATAATGTTGGCGTACGACTCGATCATACCGCAAATCCATTAGTATTCGGGGATAATGTGACGTATAACGAAATAGTTCCCGGGCTATCCACTTTTCCCGTTACTACAGATATTACAGGTGTTTCAGAGATTAACTTAACGGGAATGCCTTATGTGGGGATTATCAATGTAACAGGCACGGGGAGCCCGACGATAACCTCAGTAGTGGGTTTGTTTGAGGCATATATTGACCCTGAGTATGAAATGATGACGCATAAAGTCAAGATAGTTCCCGCTCCGGGGTTTTCTCCTATGCTTTCTTTCGGTGGAATAAACGTTACATTGAATGGATCAAATGGTGACTACGCGTATCTTTATTGGGACAATAATCTCCAAGATGTGCTGATGGAACTACAGCCTGTGCAACCATTATCGGGAACAACAAACATCTTCGGAGGGTCGTTGCTGGCAACAATAGGGACATGCACAACCGGAACCGCATCAGTGATAGGGGCGGCGACTACCATGACGGCAATTGCACAGCCTTCCGATGGAGTGCATGAGGCGGGTATCATAGTCACGGCGTACGTCTCGGCTTCTGAAGTTGTAACCGTTGATGAGTGTGCGCTTGTGGCGGTAACGCCCGCTGCAAGGTCATATTATATTCGAGTCGTAAAATAGGGGAATTAATAATGTTTGAATCAGATTTAAAAGTCGAATATTCTCTCAATGATTATCCCGTTGAGTACATGCAAGTCGGAGAAGGATTTACCGCCATTGATAATACCGTGAAGCGCATGATTCAGGCAATTAACGAATCTGCGAAAAACATACGCATTAGAAGTGCTGCATCTAACATAATAAAAGATATACCTGAAAAAGACAAATACGGAGAGGTCGATGCGATCTATCAGTGGCTTCAAAATCATACCCACTATGTTAAGGACATTGATGGCGAGGAAATGTTGCAGAGTCCTCTTGTTGCATTGGACATGATTGATAAGGGGTTTGCATTCCAGGGCGACTGCGATTGCCTGACCACTTTATTATTGTCTTTACTAAAAAGTATTGGTTTTGCTTGCGCTATTCGTATCGCTGGATACAAAAACGATGGTAAGTATACGCATGTTTACGGATTGGTATATATGTCAGATTTCGGTGAATGGCTTCCAATCGATCCTATAAAAAGAGGCGTTATGGTAGGATGGGAAGAAAGTTCGCTTTTGAGAAATAAAGACTACCAAATATGAGTAATTTTAAAGGAGGTTACTGAAATGCACGAACGGCAAGATTTAGGAGACTATGTAAGCGAAATGGAATTGCCTCAAGCCCCGGAAATGACAACGGACGCACCGTATGAGCCGTCATTGTTTTACATGACAAAGGATCAGCCGAGCGATGTAGTGCCTCCGCTAGCAACGGCAGAAGATATTCAATCGAGAGCGCCGCTGATGGCCCCGAAGTCAGCTCCTAAAGTATCATCGACCAACTGGCCTATGATTATTTTCGGGATAGCGGTTGCGGCCTCGGCAGGATGGTATTTCTGGGGTAAGAAAAAAGCAAAGGCTCCGGCATTCAAGCGAATCAAAGCGTCGATGCAACCGGCATAAGGAGCGAATAGCATGATTATGGAAATCGCAAAATACACTTTCTGGTTTATCGCCCTTTGTTGGTTGACATGGGTATGCTTTTGTGCTTTAATGGCCTTGCAGAAAGTCCGGGCTGATGGGAACCTCAAGGGATTGGCGAAATGGTTTGGGTACATTCTCCTGATTATTTTCGTCCCTTTGGATTTCTTCTTGAATTTGGTTGCGACGGTTTTATTCATCGAGTTCCCGCGATACAGAAGCGGTGAATGGCTGGTAACGGCCCGGATGAAACGATATTACAACCAAGTCGTGACGAATCCAGATTGCTTTGAAAAATGGCGCAAGATCGCGGGTAAGTTCATAACAGAAGCATTGCTCAATAACGTGTCTGTCTCTGTAGGCGATGGGAACCACGTTTAAGTCGCAAGGATCATGGAGGTAGTATTATGGCATTTGAAAATCAGTTGGGAGAAATCCAAGAAGAATATATCAACGATGCGGATCAGGCAATGCTTCCCGCTGGCAATGGATTGGGAGATATTCTAAATTCACAAAAGCTGGGCGTGAATATGCTCTATACCATAACCTATTCATCGGGTAATTTCTTCAATTTATGGAGAAATGGCAAGATAGATAGTGATGCCAATGTAAAGCAAGATATTAGCGACCGATTCTTGGAAGGCACAATCATAGATGTAGACAGGACCGCGTTTTCAGGAAGATTTGCTATATCATTTGTGCCTTCCGTTCAGCATGATTTGGCATACTGGAAGGATACGTTTCAAGCAATTCTTTATGATATTGGATTCCCTGATGCAGCATATGTTACCTCTGAGGGAGGGTCCGAGTCGAGTCAGCCAGGAGGCGCAGCCCAGATTGCATCTTCTGCCACAAGTGCGGTAAAAGATACAGCCTCAAGTGCGCTGGATGCCACAAAGAGGGGGTCTATTCAAGTAGTTCAAGCGGCAGGCTCAGTAGTGGGAGCTGGCGCAAAAGAGGTCTCCAGCTTGATATTTGGCCCATTGCTTCCCGTTATCATTATCGCGGGGGGTCTTGCGGTAGGGTATTTTTATATGCAAAGCAAAACCGTAGGTGCCTTGACTCCCAGCATGTTCAAGAAAAATCCAAGAGGCCATCATGCAAGACGTGGATATCGATAAATATGTTGCCATTACCGTCAATGCAGCCCTCGCCCTCGGGATCGGCGTGATGCTGTGGATGTTGGTTGGCGGTAAGGATAAATCGGAGGCATAACATGGACCTGACAGGATTGGGAATAAAAATAGTAGGCCAGACAAATTTCGGGGAGCCGAGTGTTTGGTATGATGTTGATAATCCGGTACCCGAAGAGCCGAGTAGATGGAAGGCCATGGTATCGGACATCGTAAAGCCCGTTGTGCAAATTCAAATGGCTGATGGCCGAATTCTTTATAAAACGGGTGACTTTTATTCTCCCACCGGAAAGTATTGGCTCATGGGTTTCGGGATCGTCGCACTTATCGCCGTTGTTGCGATTGCATCAAAAGTATCAAAATAAAGGTAAGATAGCCGATGAAACCAATAGATCAACAGATAGTTCATGGAGAAAACGGAGACTGCGAACGCGCAGTGATTGCCAGCCTTTTTGATTTGCAGTTGGAACAAGTGCCACATTTCAAACTATATCCTAACGACATGTGGTTCAATGTCTATTGGTATTTTCTATACGGACTCGGTTACGAATATCTCGGATGGGGGAAGCCAGAACGGGAAATCGAGGGCGTGAACGGATATGCCTATGCCGTAGTGAAGAGCCGAACATTCCCCGGAAAAACACACGCGGTAATTGTCGATGAGGCCGGGACCGTAGTGCATGACCCGAATCCAAACCGAGCGTATCTCGGAGTAAACGTCAAGGGAACCGACGAACTGGTCGGATGGCATATTATCGCAAAACAGATGCAGAAGAGTATCTAGCCATGGCATAAGGAGTCAGATATGAAATATAGACCGTGGATAGGTTTTTTATTATTGGGGATCGGGTTCTGCATTTCGGTATATGGAATATTCGCAGGATTATGGTCTCGTGATACAGCCGCCATGTTGTGGGCGAGTGATTTTTTTGCAGTAATTATTTGGGCGACAGCTTAATAAATAGTGGGGTAATCTTAAATTGCATAATCCATACATTCAGGCATTCAACGAGCATTTCACCGACGAGCAACGATCCGAAATGCGAAAAAATATTATACTCTCGGCACATCGAGGATGGGCCAAAAGTAAAATAGCAAAACATCTCGAAGACACATATGGCCTCAATACCAGGTTTTCACATTGGCTTGTTTCACACGCAATGCCGAAGGTTTTAGCCAATCCCGCAGCCAAGAAAAACCATCCAGCATTGTTTTCCATAGAAGAAAAAAACGGCAAGCAATGGGAAGTCATAGATTCATACCACACCTATCCGGTTGCCAAGGAAGAGTTGAAAGCGTGTAAAGAATCAAATCCAAAGCGTAAGTATCGCATATCAAGAAAAGATGTTATGCTTGATAATCCCGTTCGGCAAAAGGTTGTCAAGATTTATGATAACATTCTGCAAATAAAAGCGCGTAAAGGTGAAGATTCTTTATGGCCTGGCGAGTTGTTCGTCCACGACTTTTCCGAGAAAAGCAAGGCCGCTATTTACGGATTGGAAAACGGCGATATACTTATCCATTCCCATTCTGGCAAAAAACTACACAAAAAATTTAATTATCCATCTCGATCAAGAGGTTAAGAAGTGGTAGATTCCTCTACGCTCAATATAATCAAAAAAAGAAAGCATGATCCCATCTCGGTAAAGCAATTTGAAAAGCTGCTTGTTTTTTTAGAGGAAGAGGGGATATGTTTTTATAATTGCGAATACCCCTTAGTTAGAGAGCGTAGCGAAGGGCCGAAGCATTTTGTTGATGTGACAATAAGCATACGAACCAGTGTGTAATTTGAGTGGTATAGGGCATAAGAAAATGAGTCGGTGTATTATTTTTTATAGAGGATAAAATGCCTATTGTGACAAAAAATATTTCCCATGGTTATGTATTTGTAAATGGGGGTACCCGTTTGACTTTAGCTCAATTGTTATCGTTAACTCCTACATATTCCAGTGATTTAGTCATATCAAATTCAGGTGAAGTGCGTATAGGTTGTAGCAGCTTTGGGAATAATGATAAATACGACACCATAGAGCTTACCTCTTTTACTTTTGACTTAACATCTATACCGGCGGGCAGTAGCATTAATAGCGTTTCGCTTGGAATATATATTAATATTCGATATACTAATTATGGATCGCTCATCGTTGATAAAGACAATGCTAATTTTTCAGTTGTCAACCCATATAGTGCTAGCTTTGTGCCTATTGTTGGCACTAATACTATACCGTTAAATTTAAATTTAACGGATATTAGTTCTCAATTTGGAGTTGGTTCTTTTGTAGCTTGCGTAAAGTTCTCAACGTATCCTGCATGGCAAGCAGGTTCATATATAGGTATTAGTTCAATAAATCCTAACAATCCAAATGGAGCGGCCTTAACTATTGACTATACAGCAGGACCAAACGCACCAATAGCCGATGCAGCTACATTGATTACGCATAATTCTTTTTCAGCTAACTGGCATTAGAGGTCAATATGGCTATACTTGGATATTACCTAGACGTTGCAACCGATGTAGCTTTTACATCGTTCGTCGCCGGATATAATAATTTAAATGTAGGTCTTGTGACTACATATCCGGTTTCTGGGCTTTCATCAGGGACCACATATTATTATCGAGTAAGAGCGTATGATGTAAATGGAACGAGCGTAAGCAGCAATACGATAACAGTCACCACACAAAGAGCGATCACATCTTCCTCTGGTGCAAACGGTACCATTTCCCCATTAGGGGCAACGGGGGTTACTTCTGGGAACAATCAATCGTTTACCATAACAGCAAATCCAACGTATTACATCTTGGATGTGCTTGTCGATGGTGTTTCTGTTGGACCTGTATCAGCGTATACGTTTACAAATGTTATTGCCGATCACACCATTAGCGTAACATTTGACAATCATTTCATTCCGGGCGGCGGTGGCGGCGGGGGCACATTAAATGCCAGTAGCACTGGAAAAGCAGCGGAAAGAAATGCAAGGGACATTGGTGGACTCGTAACTCTTTTAAAACTTCACGAAGCCGTTCAGGAAATGGGAAAAGCCGAAAGGGGTAATTAATGGGGAAATTGCTTGGTATTGACATTGGATGCGGCGACCGGAAAGTATCTGTTGAAAACTACAAAATGATTTCCGTTGATATTCGTGGTGAGGTCCATCCTGACATCGTAGCCCCCCTTGACAAAATCCCCGTTCCATCGGAATCATACGACCTTGCTTTCGCCTCGCACGTTCTTGAGCATGTAAAAAGAGCAGAAGTGCATAACGCCTTGAAAGAATGGCGGCGCATTCTCAAGATTGGTGGAAAGCTGCAAATCATCGTTCCCGACCTTGAGGTGGCGGCTATCGAGCTTCTTTCCTGTAAGACTTCTCAGGAAACTTTCAACATTCTTTGGGGCGAACAGAACCATGAATTTAATATTCACCAGAGCGGATATACACATATGATTTTGGAGGCCATGATTAAAAACTATGGTTTTGAAATAAACAAGATGGAAGTGCGCGACAGGCAAATCTTTTTAACATCTACAAAACTTGAAGGTGAGTATCTGTAACCAGGAGAAATATTATGACCATTGATGAAATAAAACAATCTCTCATTGATCTTCGAGATAGCAAGGCGTGGAATTACGTTCTTATCGGTACAGCGATTCTTACCCTCGTTGTCGCGGTTAGAAACATTTCTATTTACACTTCTGAAATCGCAAAACTGAGTGACAACAAAAACTAAAGAACTAAAGGAGACTTGCGCGTGATAAAAAAAGTTGATATTGTTGTCCCTATTTACAATGCCAAAAAATATACAGAAATGTGTCTCAGCTCCATAATTTCAAAAACAGAAGACTGCAATATTATCATCGTTGACAATGGCTCCGATAAAGAAACTCAAGAATACCTGATGGATTTTGCAGTAACCAACAAAAACATATCCCTTCTTCGGCAGGATAAGAATGTAGGCTTTGTAGGCGCGGTTAATATCGGAGTTGAATACGCAAGGAGTAATTGCAAGAGTCCTCTTATCGCAATAATAACGAGCGATACCATATGCTCTACTGGATGGCTGCAAAGCATGGCCGCTCATATAAAAGATGATGTGGTAATGGTGGGGCCAACATCTAATGCCGTTGCCGGTCGCCAACAGGTTCAATATAACAACGCAGAATATACCCACGAATACGCTGAATGGCTCATCGGATTCTTTACGCTTATCCGGGCTGACATCGTGGATCAGTTGACAATATTCGATGGGTTTTTCCTTGATGAACTCTTCAACTATGGCAGCTCTGACGACCTCGATCTTTCCCTGAGGCTCCGAAAGATGGGCTATCGCTTGTGCATTGACAGAAAAACATACATTCATCATCATTTGTCAAAAGGGCTGATACAACAAGAGAACGTGAAGAAGGAAGGGCTTGACAAGGTTCATGCAAAATACTTTAACATTTTCCAAAAGAAACATAAAATAGAATCGGTCAATCAGCGTGAACCTTTTGTGTTTATCGGCGTTCCGTCCGTAAGCGAAAAGATGGACTATCGTTTTTGGCTTTCAACCGTTACGCAGAACTTGAACTTCAAGCATATATGGGCTCCTCCGATCATTCGGGAAATGCCTGACATGGCGAGAAACAAACTCGCGCATATGGCCCTGGATTACGGATGCAGCCATCTTTGCATTATAGACGATGATATGATTTATGACGATCAGAACTTGATTATCAAACTTCTTGGTCACGACAAGGATATTGTGGGAGTTCGCGCCTACACGAGAAAGCCTCCATATTATCCCTGCGTATTCTACAAAGTAGAGAGCGGATTTTATCAGGAGATGGATTTCGATTCTTGCGGATTGCGAGAAGTGGATGGACTTGGCATGGCGGCAACCCTCATCAACTTAGAAGTGTTTCGGAAAATGCCGGAGCCATGGTTCAAGTTTCACGAAGTTAAGGTTCTCGGTCGCGGTGATGATCGCTTCGGAGAGGACTTATATTTTTGCAGAAAGGCGAAAGAGCTGGGATTTAAAGTCTGGTGTGATACCGATATTGAAACGGTACACGTAGGGGATAACCAACTGATAAGCAGGAAAACATACCACAATGCTATTGGAAAGAAATCTTAAATTCTTAAAGATTAAAAAGATTGAACAATGATTTGACTTGTGATATTGTTTTATCATTGAAACTTAAAAAGTTTTAAAAAATAGTTTCAAGGTTGCAAAATAGACAAATCACGCAGAGCGGATTGTCGTGAGTGGGGAAACCTACTTATCGGCAATCCGCTTTTTTTGTTGAAAATTATTCCAATCTTTTTAAAAGGAGGTGTAGAAGCTATGGCAACATTGATGACAGTCATTACAGGTACCATCCTGGCAACAGGCAAGACGCTTACGCACGGACTCGGCACGACCCCGGACTATTGCACTCCCATTGATGAATCTGGCACAGGCGGCACTTGGGGTATGTCCCCGAGTATCCTGACCTTCAATAGCCAGACCGTTACGGTTGCTGGCCGCGTAGATGGCGCTTCGGTTCGCGTAGTTTGCCAGAAGATTCATACGATCATCGGGTAACAGATCGTAAGTTGACAAGCAAGGAGGTGAGTTCATGGCATCAGAGCAATTTTTGGTTAATCCACCGAAACATGCACCCCAAAAGGTAGCGAAGTCGAGGGCCACTATTAAGCATAAGAGGGCTTCCATTTCAATGCTTGGAAAAGAAGGTTCTCTGCATCGGCCCCGTGTATACACAATGGGCGGTCACTGGCAGACGAGTTCGGCGGCGAAAGTAGCAAAACCGGGACTCAGAATAAATCCGTTTAAAAGAAACCCGATGGGCGAGGAATTGATGTTCATCGGAGCTAATCCATTCAGGGAGGTGAAAAAAGTGAAGCATTCAAAAAAAGCACATAGCAAAAGTCCGTTCACATTCCATTCGCTCGGCGCTCCCAAGGCGCACAAGAAATCACATCGCGGCAAGTATCGCCATAACCCGATGGGTGTTGATGCAAGTTCCGTGAAGCCGTTGCTCGGCGCTCTCGCGGGTGGGCTTGCTACTGCGCTCGTTCCGGGGCTGGTAGGCAATTTCATCAGTGGTGCAAACGCGGGAATCATGGGCTATATCACTAAGGCCGTGATCCTCGTAGGAGGTACCTTTGGTGCAAACAAGATCGCTGGCAAAGAAGCGGCGGTGGGTTTTGCGGGCGGTTCGCTCGTGACCACGGCTGTTCAGGCCGTCAATGAGTACATGCCGAATCTGGTAAGCGGTAGCGTTGCAGCCGCCCCGAGTTATCCGGCAAGAATGATCGCTCCTGTCGCCGTCGCCCCCGTTGAAACTGCGGTAGCTGGTTTTGAGCGGTTAAACGGTTTCGAGCGTTTGGACGGTACCAAAGAGCTGTATTCCAATCCTCTCGGCTAGGAATAGCAGTTTCGCAAAGCAAACAAGGCAGAGAAGTAGTTTCAATTTAAAGGGGATTTCATAGAGAGAATACCCCAAAATCTCATTTAAACAGGAGGAATACGGCAATGGCAAGAAACAACGAGATGGCAACGATGTTCAAAAACGCTTCACCGATCAGCGACCCCAATAGGAAGGAAATCTTCCGGCAGACAGTCTATGACCGTATGCAGCTCACCGCATCGGGTACCACGCTTCCGGCTTCGATCAAGCCGTTTTCCGTGGCAAGGGGAACCAGTGTATCCCTCATTCGCGGTGCATCCGTGACGACCGCCGCCAAGACTGGCCGCGACACGAACCTGCCCCAGGCAGGAGCAGACAACAGCCGGGATTACCTGCTTTCCGGTCTGAGCATGGCCCTTTTCCCGCTGGCCTACAACAATGCCTCTATCCGCGTGGACAAGAACGCAATCCGCGACAACGGGTACCTTACTTTCAACATCGGCGACAAGAAAATCCTCGAAATCCCGCTGTGGCAGATGCCCGAAATGAACTCGGAAGCAAGCGTTTCCACCACGGCAACGAACTCGACGGCCTTTGGCGGTCCGATCTATCCGAACAGTTTTGTCATGTTCGGTGAGGAAATTCCGTTGAACCATGGTGTCGATGTTATCGACATGACGATCACGTGGGATGGTACCATCACCACGGCCCAAGCTTTCGACATCGGCCTCGTCTTCGCGGCTACCCTGCGCCGGAACTCTTAGTATAAGAGGTCCAGAAGTAAAAGTAAATATTTGCACAAAGACGGGGATTGAAAAAAAACGATCCCCGTCTTTTTAAAATACCTAACTGATAATGGAGGGTACAAAATGTTTCAAGAATCATTCATATTCAACATCCCTACCACCGTGCTTACAGGCGGCACCGGCATAGCGTTTACGGAAATAAACTCCAGAATCCCAAATTTCGATTTTGAATTTCGCCGCACTATCCATACCGCTACAGACAACAGGATTTATCTTAAAATATTAGACCCCGTAACCTCGAAATACCTTTACAATGGGTCGCCCGACATGAGAACCATATCCGGTACGTCATTGTCCGGCATAACTCCGTATGGTTTCTTGCCATTTAACTGGCCCAATCCCCATAAGATGCAAGCGGGAACGCTGGCGAGTTTTTATTTGTCGGACTTCTCGGGAAGCTCGAACACTATTGATTTGTCCTATCATGGGATAGGTCATTACAAAACTACTCCTATCGATAGAACGGGAAAGCCTGTTGATTTCAGGGAACAGCGCACTGTCACACCATACGTCATAACGTCAGACTCAATTGTAGCTGCGGCAGGCGTAGGCAATGACGCGAGGGGATTTGCCACGGTCCAGGGTGACGCTGATTTTGTTTGCACAAAGATTACCGGCATTGCTACTGGTGATGGCTATGTCAGCATTCAAGACTCTCAGCGGGGGCTTGATTGGCAACAGGGGAGAACGAGGATTTCAAACCTCATAGGTAATGGTCAGTTCCCGAATGTGCTTGTCGCCCCGAGATTCATAGGCCAGACTTCGAGCCTTGACATTAAATGGGAGAACAACACAGGATCAACCAATACGCTCGTTTTATTTTTCCATGGGTTCAAGCGATTCTAAGGGGGAGAGTATGTGGAAGGAACCGTACATATACTGCGCCGATTTTTTGCCGCTTACAGGTGGCACCGGGGTAGCCTACTCTTCCATGACCATGAAGATAGGCAGCGCAGAGCGTTTTGAGCTTTTGAGAAGCATCTATCAAGCCGATAGTGATTTAATCAATGTATCTCTTTTGAATGCCACTACCGGAAGGGATATTTTCAAAGAAAGCGATATTAGAGCAGTATCAAGCAAGGCACTCAGCGGAATTACCGCAAACACGTTCTTGCCATATAATTTTCCAACACCTTACATATTGTCCTCTAGCGCGGAACTTGTTGCCGAGGCTGCGGATAAATCCGGTAGTAATAATAATCTCCGAATGGCATTCCATGGCAACAGAATCTATGATGGGGATGCGCCATATGAGAATAGAAAAAATCGTGAAAACTTTGGATTCACCCTTTCCTCTGGGGCTTTATCGGCATATGGAACGATCACCAAGACCCTTATCCTTGATGCAAGCTGTGGATTTTTGATAAGCAAGCTCACAGGAGTGTCTACCGGGGCGGGTATGGTTTTCATTCAGCAAGGCAAGGAGCCGTGGAGTAGCCGGGACGTTCATTTTTACAACATGATCGGAAATTCGCAGTATGGAAACAATCTTACATCGAGGAAATGGATACCTGAAAAAACCATTCTCTCTGTAAGGTTCACCGATTTGAGCGGGTCCGCTAATGCAATGTCAATAATGTTTCATGGGGATAAGGTATATACGGAGAGGTAAAAATGAAAGACTTGATTCCTCAGTCAGGCGATCCGAGTGATTTAAGAATATTCGGAGAAGGCCAGGGCATAAAAAGCCAAAGCAGCCAGTTGTCAGATATGATAATTGGACTGTTGCGTGATAACTATAAGTTGCCGGATTGCACTGGTTTCATGAAGGTAGGCACTCTTTCCGCAACAGGTACAGAGGCTTCGATAACATCTTTCACGGTACCAAATGGAATGACGGGAGTGCTAAAGGGATTCGGTCATGATGCGAAAACCACGGACGCATTTCTCTATACGACATGGAGAATTTTTAAAAATGGGGCACCGCTATCTGATTTCGGAGCGATAACAACTCAACTTGGATCGGTGTCAAACCCAAAACCTATGACTGAGCGGCTTGATGGTGGAGATATGATCGAGGTCAGGGCAATCACTACGGGTGCAGCATACGAGGTATATGCACTTTTGGAGGGTTGGTACTGGAGCCTGTAGGTTTTAGTAAGGAGATAATCAATGTCCGGTCCTATACAAAGAGCGCAAATAGCAGATGCAGCAGGTAATTTAATAACAAGCGGAAATCCGTTTTACATCACGGGCACTGTATTTGCTATCCCTGTTGGTTCGACAAATAGATTCTACACCTCGGGCACTACGGGATCGACGGGATTCACTCCGGCCATAGCGATTGGCTTTACATCGTTGAGTTTGATTTTGAAAAACGATGGAACGGCGGCATTGGATTTCTCGTTCGATGGGGCGGCTGTCCATGGATCATTAAATTCTGGCGAATCCCTTACATTGGACAATAAAGCGGAAACTAATATTTATTTCAGGTCTACGACAATTGGACAGACCTATAGATTATTCGCCTGGTAGGGCGGGAAGAGGTTGATGGAAAATGCCAGAGAATGTATCGCTCTTTAAATCGGTTGCCGAAAATTGGGAAATTATCACAGGTAGCATAACGGCATTTTGCGCGTCGATTGTCCTTGCATTTAAAATAGGCAAAGACAAAAAAGGTACGGAACGAACGATAGTTTCCATGTCGGCAGACATCGAAAAGCTGAAAGAAAACCAGCTCAAGGTTTTAAAGGCCATGCCGAGAAATGTAATGGATGGAAGCGATTCACTGTCAACAAAACGAGATTGCATCCAGGCGAGAAGTGAATGTGGCGTACACGCTTTAACGGAAGAATTAATGGGAACAATGCACATCGTAAAGCAAGCGGTATCGTTGCTCATAGTTCACAACAAGGAAATTCCTCAATCGGACAGGGATAAGGCGATTAGGGAATTGGTCAGATAAAAAATTGATGGAGGTTTGAAATGATTACCAATGCGATTAAGAAATTGATGGAATTTTTTGAAGAAGGAAACGGTCAGTTGAGCAATACGCGCCTCAATTCAACGATTATGATTTGGTGCGGTTGCCTCATCCTTGTTGGGGGATCGTTTAAGTATTCCGGCTCTCAGCTTGATGCAAATACCATTTCGGCGGCAATCGGCCTGATTACATACGGTACCGGATCGAAGCTCATCCAGAAGTCACAGGAAATAAAATCAACCGTTCCCGGTAATGCAGAAATCGTAGAAGCTGAAAAGGCAAAGGAGATATAGGGGATTTTATGTTTGCAGGAACGGACGATGTGATTCAATATGAAGTGGTGTCGGGAGATACGCTAAGTAAAATCGCGTCTCGGTATGGCACTACATGGCAGCAAATAGCCGATGATAACGGACTTGAAAACCCAGACCTCATAGAGCCGGGAGACTTGCTTGATATTAGCGTGGCCGGGAGTGAATCCAGTGTGTCTCCTGTGGCTGTTACGCCGATAGCAGTAAAACCTAAGTCTTCCACATCGACAAGCACATGGATAATGCTTGGAGTAGTTTCGCTTTTGGCAGGAGCCGCCTTTGTCGTTGTCAAGAATAAAAACAAAGGAAATGTCTCTGGATTTATTAAAAAGAAAAAGGCATAGCGGAGGGAATCCTAATGTTTGAAGAACGAAGTGGTCTCGGAGATATAGGAAGTTTTCATGCCAGTAAGGTTTTCAAGGCAGCAGCGAAAGTAGTAACCGCTCCGGCAAAAGCGGTAGTTTCCGCGACACAGGCCGTAGTGAAACCTGCAATCGCTATAGCCAAGCAAGCTACCGTAGCTCCGTTGGATTTTGCGGCAAGATTCGCAAAAGCCAACATTGCTCAAACCTTGAGAACTGTAGGCGTGAAGGATGCAGGAAACAGGGCGGCTTCCTATGTAGCCCCGTTGACCATGATTTCAAGTGCGGTACATTCTGCGCAGGGAACGGCTCCAACTCAGCAGAAAGCTCCGAACCCTCCCGACTGGATGGTCTACGATTATTTCAATGCAAGCGGTCAGTTGATTGATGCTTATGGAAATGTATCGCCCAGCCCGGCAACATCGGGGAAGGTCTATTATGATGCGCAGGGAACTCCTGTTGACTATATGCGTAGGCCAGTCGTTGCGGATGCGAATGGAATCTCCTTGGTTCAAGCTGGGGATAAATATTATCTCCTATCGGATTCAAGATTTAGCCAGGAAATGATGATCGGGGAGAATGGGGAAGCCCTCACTCTCGACCAATACAGGAAAAAATATCAGCCCGATTTCGGGAAGTATGAATATCTCGATGCAAGCGGACAGCTTACGGATGCTTATGGAAATGTTTCGCCTTCCCCTGCAACTCCAGGCAAAGTCTATTATGATGTGAGTGGAAATCCTGTTGACTATATCGGGAATCCGGTAATGTCTGATGCGGCAGGAAGAATACTTGTTCAATATCAGGACAGGTATTTTGATCTAAAGTCATTTCAGGAAGTATGGGTAGATGATTCGGGAACCGCAATTGCGCCAGAGCAATGGACAGGCGGGGCAGTGCAGACCGATGAACGTCCAGTAAACCCAGCCGGATCATCCAATTGGCAGATTTATACGACAACGAATCCCGATGGCACGGTCACCCAGGTTCAGGCAAAATAAGAGGCAGGATGATATTTACAGCGGAAAATAAATATCTTCCCATCGTGCAACGTGCAGCGGATAGGTATAACGTGCCCGCGAGCCTTATTTTCGCACATATGAAAGAGGAAAGTACCTTTGACCAAAACGCCTATCGACCAGAACCGTCTCTTGGAACTGCAAGTTATGGATTACTCCAGTTGCTTTTGCCGACTGCGAAATCATTGGATTCGAGGGCTACACCGGATGCTTTATATGATCCTGAATATAATGTGAATCTTGGCACTGCACTCATGGCTAAAAATCTGATTCGATACGGTGGTAGCCTTACCGATGAAGCAGCCAGCTATAATGCCGGGACTGCATGGAAAAACGAAAACGGAGAATATACCAATAGTAAAGGCGATACAAAAGTAAACGGTTATGTCAATAGGATAATGCGTAACTATGGTTACTATCAATCATGGCTGGACAACGGTGCAAAGTCTTTCGACATTACAGTTTTTGATGTAACAACGATTAACCCTTACCTGATAGGGGTATTCTCAGTAATGGCACTGCTCACGATAATGAGAGCAAGAAAAACTATGGAGGTGCGTCATGGCGTTTGAAAACAAAATTGGTACATTGAATGCGGGCAGACCCGACCTTAAGGAAATGAACATTGCAATGCGACGAAGGAAAGCCGGTGCTTTGCGCAAGGGTCTCCATGGAGTGGGAGAGGATGCACCTGATGATGAGGAAGAGACGAGCTGGACAGATACCCTCAGTGAATGGACCGGAGCCGCCGCTGATACCGCAAAGGCCGCTGTAGGAATAAAGGGCAGTGTCGATGCGCTCCAAGGAAAGGCTCCCGTCGGTGGATATAGAGTACCAACATCGAGCGACAATACTATGTATTATGTTGCAGGTGGAGTGGCCCTTGTAGCCGCTGGAGCCTTCTGGTGGTTCAAGCTGAGAAAGGGTTAATCCTATGTATGAGACTCATGGACTCGGGGAAACGCCTGAAACACCGGAAGAGTTGAAGGTAAAGACGACTCAAAATATCATAACTCTAGTCAGGGCACATCAGCAGCATGGAGTGCCTATTGACTATGATGGAATGATGAATGGGATTATTGCGCAAGCTGGCCCAGACGATCCAGACGTAAAAGAAATAGGCGTTCTGTTGAAATCGTTGATCGAAACCAACCCATATTAGGCAGGGGTGATAAAATGGCATTTGAGCATGAGGAATTGGGAGATATTTGGAAACAGATATTATCCCCTATCAAAAAAGTAGGTGGTACCATAGAGCGAAAAATCATCAGGCCAACTATCGGAGCTCAAGGTATCGGAAAACCTCTATCGGTAGCTGCGAAGCAGATTGAAATAAAAATCATCAGGCCGACATTGGGTAGGGCCATTAAGCCTATCGCCGCAGTTATGCCTAAAATAACCATTGGTGGACATCGGTATGATCTTGGTGGTCATCAAGTATTGCAGAAAACGGTTACGGGGGCCGTGGCAGGAGCGGCAACTTATGCTTGGTCCGGTCCTGGTGGATGGGTATACGGTGCGATAGCTGGTGGTCTTGCGGCAAATCTACAGCATGGGAAGCCAAACGTATTGCAGGACTTGACAATCGGAGCCGTTGCAGGCGCTACGGCTGGTTATGCGGCTGGGTTGTCTCCGGCAGAAAAACTGGTAACTGGAACGATAGCGAGTTCCGCAGAGCGGAGCGCAGGAAGTGTCGCCGATTATGGGAATACAGCCGCTGAAGGGTATGAGGTATTCGACAACTCCGGCAAAGTAATCGGTACGGTAAATGAATATGGATATGCCGTAGACGATGCGGGAAATGTGTTGGGTCAAGTTGATGAATACGGAAATCTTGTTAGTTCTTCTGGGGATGCAATCGGGACTGTAGGCGCAGGTTTGGATACTGGATCGAGCTTGGTAAATTCCGCTGGGGGCGCTTCGGAAGCCGTTAAAGTTCCGGGTGCAGGAAACGGCAACGGGATTACTGCTGGTGATGTGCAATCAGCAGCAGGGGCCGTAGGCGGGGCCATTAAAGAAGGCGTTAAAATAGATCAAATGCTAAATCCAGACGGGACAAAGCGTAAGACTCCTACTGGAACCGACAATGCGGGTATCCTTGGATTGCCTATGCCAGTTCTTATTGGAGGTTTAGTTGTCGCTTCTGCAATTGGATATTTTGCATTAAGGGAATCTAAAAAAGAGAAAAAATAGCGAGGTGAATCATGGCTTACGAACTAGGATTGAGCGGTAATTTTTTCGATGAACTGAAAGTAGGCGCGGGGCAAGTGTCAAATGCAGCGGGTGTTATTGGGAATGCGATAAATCCTAAAGCCCCTGCCGCTGGTACTCCCGCACCCCCGGAAAGCGGTCTATTTGGACTGCCTATGCCTGTCGTGATCGGTGGTGGAGTTGTCGCTTTAGTGCTCGTTATCGCTGCATTGAGAAAGTAGGAGGTGTGTCATGGCATATGAATCGTCAGGACTTGGATTTGTGTTTAGTAGTGGTTCTAGCCCGATTGCTTCTTTAGCGGCCAGGATGGCGGCTATTAGTGCGGCTAAGGCTAACCCTACTCTTTCTACGCCTACTGCTCCAGCGCCAGTATCGAATATAGGAACTAGAAGCGAAGGATGGGCTCCCCCCGCCTCACAGCCATCGTCAATCCCTGCTAATTTTCTTGCAGCGCAAGCAGCAGGAAGAGAATATGTGGCAGCTCAAGCTCAACCGCCAGCTCAAGCTCAAGCTCAACCGGCAGTGGCAGAAATAGTATGGCCCGATCCTATAATGCCAGCGAGAAAATTTCCGTCGCTTGCGAGAATGATGAGGTCTCCAATCGTTCACCAAAAATCTGTATCGTTGAGTGGGATTGATGATGGTTCGGGATCGAGCAATACTGCATATTATGTGATGGGAGGCATTGCAGTAGTCGCGCTCGGGACGTATCTTTATAAACGCAACAAGAAAGCGAAGAGGTAGAGATATGGCATTTGAACGAGGGTTATCGGGATTTAGCGGGACAAGTCGCGTTTCAGTTCCATATGTGTTCACGAAATTAACGAAGACTTCCCCCGTGGCTACGCTTGCATCGAGTAAGATGTATATGCCGACAGATTTACGCTCCCAATCCTATCCTGTGGACGCAGGAGTAACGCCTATGGCAAATGAAATCGATTCAGGATCAGAATATTATCCTGTTGCGCCTGATATGTCTTATCCTGCCACAAGAACGTATCAGCCGCCAGTTTCGATGCAGACCCGGGATTATAGCTCAATTCAATCATCGTCACCGTCATGGCCGGAAGTGGATAAATCCATATCGCCCGATATGGCAACGGAAGCGGCAGTATCGACCGATCAGGCAGAGCCGGGGCTTATGGACAAAGCAGCTACCATGCTCAATGTCTCAAAGGGCAATCTTATCGTTGGTGGAGTCGCGGCAGCGGCGATTGCCGGGTGGTGGTTTTTAGGCAGAAAGCCGAAGTCGTAAATAGTAAATAATTTTCTTGACGGTGTATGGATAAGGGTATATACTCTTAATTATGGGAAAGCAACCGATTATCGAACTCGTCAAGAACTCAGAAGGTATTTATGAAGCCTCTGGGGAAGTTCACGAAGATCCAAAAGAATCACCAAAAAAGGAACGAACTCAGCGCAAATACAAAGAGCCTAAGCAGCCAAAGCAACCATTAAATGAAATGCCGTATCAGGGCATGGCAACAGTACCGGATAGCCCCGTAGGAAGTGTCCTTCATGGAATTTCAACGGGGCTGTTTGTTATCAGGGAAGTGAGCAAGGCAGTAAACAAAATAATGAAGTGAGGCCATAAATGAAACGATCCCCCAAAAGAAACCCCGCTTTACATGCAGACCCCTTTCGCCAAGCACTTGTCGATAACTTTTCAAAAGTGCAACAGTCCCGCATGTTCAAAGATGTTGTTCTTTCCGCTCATAAAGGATGGGATAAAAGCAAAATAGCGGATAAGCTGAGAGAAGTATATGGCCTGAATGGACGGTTTGCCGCTTGGCTGGTGGGTCATGCAGTACAAAAACCTTTGAGCAATCCGGCACGAAAATTCATAATAGCAGGTGAGAAAAAAACTAAAAAATCAAAAGATGAACGGACTATGCTGTACGTTGTGGATCATCCCGATGGTAGATTGGCAGTAGCCATTGAAGACAGCAAGGTAAAGAATTATAAATATCGAATTATCGGAGGACCGTATCATTCTATTTATGAGGCGATAGATGCGAAGCCGCATTTGTTGAACAATCCGAAAATCAAATCTGCCAGTTGGGAATCATATAAAAGGTCAGTGAAAAAACCTTCGGCTCATTCGGCTCATTGGGGGTCTTATAAAAGAGAATTATCAAGCAAGGAAGAACCCTGTCCTGTCAAGACTCCACCTGTACCAAAGATACTCCAAAGCGTACCCCTTCATCTCGGAGATATGACCGATGCTCAATGGGATGCTTCTGTTCTATGGTATAGTAAGTTACCGTTGAAAGAACTCAGGAAGCGTCAAGATATAACTATTGGTCAAAGAGAAGACCTGTATCGGAGAACTCGCGCAAGGCACATGGAAATGTCCGCTCATGAATTAATGGGATGGAATAATCTGCAAATTATGGAGGATATTTTAACTCAGGCTGTAATGAGGAAAATGCCTAGGTATCGCAAAAATCCAGCCACTACGGTTACAAAGGATCAGCTTACGGAATTATACAATCTCTACCATCTTGCACAGACGGCATTGAGCGGAAAAGAAAACTCAAAATGGCATAGAATGATTTGGGCCGCCAAAGAGTTTCACAAGTTGCATCCAAGCGTATCTGAAAATTCAGCCTATATTAATTTGTCAAATGATATAGGTTCGTTCATGAGGTGAGTATGGGGAAGGCGAATCGTGAGGCTCAAGAACAGGAATTTTATGCGCTTGAAGGAAAGTTGAAACGAACGGCATACGCTATAGTTTTTAACGACCTTGTATCAAAAATATCAACACTCAACGAGGATCAGGTGAAGTACCTGACGAAGAAAATAAAATCAGCGATTGAAGATGCTGTGGAAAATAGCTTGGAATTTCTTTTGGAACACGAAATGATTTCAATTCCCAGAAAGTCAAATAAAAAGAAAAAGGTGAGGTGATCCATGACACTCTTTCAGAAAGTTCTTAACAACTATAGACTCAAAGGCAAAATTACGATAACTCCCATAAGCGGTCGCCCAGATAAGCTCATGGATGATATGCCCCGTGGATCGAACCATTATAAATTCTCCGTATCCATAGGCCGAAAAAGATTTTCAGGGTATTACAGCGCCGGACCTGGAATCAAACACGCGCCTGATGCAGATGATATTTTTGCTTCGCTGATTTCTGATGCAGGGACATATTCATCTACAGGCGATATTGGTTCTTTTGCCAATGAATTTGGATATGAGATGTATGAACCTGAAATTCGAAGAAAAGCAACAAGGATATTCAAGGCAGTTGAAAAAACGCATAAGTTTTTGAGTAGCGTTTTTAGTGAATCAGGTATGCGGGAAATATGGGAGCTTTACGCTGAGTCGGGAAAACTTTAAAAATGAGGTAGGTTATTATGCCTTATAAAAGTCAACATTCGGCCCGTCTCGTAGACCCTCGGCAGTTCGATTCATTCGCATCAGCCAAAGATAGGGGAGGCCAGGGGGTCAGCTTTATTTTTGGAATGAAAAAAGGATCATCGTTCATTCAGGCGGTTCGGTTTGATGCAAAATTGTTCACGGTAGAAAAAGCAAAAGCATGGCTGAAAGAAAACAACTTTAAGCCTATACTATTTGAAGCGGCGAGGGAATCCATGAGAAAAAACCCATTGGTTGAAAAGCAGTACAGGAAAACACTCGTCAAAATGCTGGAGGATGAACAGCAAGGGAAAGAGGATTATAAAAAGTTGCTTCTGTTGCTTCCTGTGAATGTAGAGGCAAACAAAGTACGCAGAATCATCAGTGAAATAATTGCAGATGAAGAGCGGCATGAGAAGTTGCTTTTGAGATTGATTTACTTTTAACTTTCAGGCATAATCTAAAACAGGGGGTCAGTCCGTTTCGATTCGCTTTGTTCTCCCGCGCTGGTTTCGCGGGAGAACAGAATCGGCCGCTCATTCGCCCCATTCTCGCGTCGCGAAGCGACGGGAGAACGTTTGAATTCAGGGGTGCGACGCGGCTTCATCGCGGCGCGTCCCCTGGAATGATTGGTTCGGCGTCTTGCCGGAGCCGACTTTTAACGCAAAAGGAGAACGACATGTTTGGAATGCTTGAATCACTGGCGAAGGCTGCGGTTGCTGTTGTGACAGTCCCGGTGGCGGCTGTCGCCGATGTGGTGACGCTTGGCGGTGTGCTGACCGACAAAGAAGGCACCTACACCGGAGAGGCGGTGAGTGACGCAATGCAGAACTTGAAGGACGCGGCAAAGCCAAAATGAAGACGCCGAACAATATATTATCCATGGGAAACGGCTGACTATCCTGCAACGAGGCAAACCATGAACACAGTATTAAAATCAAACGTTTATCAATTCAAAAGGCCAAATGGGCCAGAGAGTCCACGTAGCTTGGTAGATTAAAATAAAAACTGAGGTGAATGGCGATGGCGAGTAATCTGGAAGAAGCAAACAAAAAATTCATGAAGAAAATACTCCGTGGGTATTTCGATCCGATCTACACGGAAGAATTTAAACTTCCAAAGTACAACGGAAGGGTTACGGTCATGAATGGCCCCGCCGCTCAGATTCTTGCAAGATCGGGCAAATTCGATAAAATGGAACACCTGAAACGTGCAGACTTGCTCGCTCGGGCCGCTATCAACTTTGAAAACCAGTGGAGTAAGGTAGCCAATAAAGCCTCAATGGAAGCATTCGGCAGGCCATACGAATTTACCGATTATAAAATATCTGGTATTGCTCGGGATGAATATTCTGAGAAGCGAAAGAACCAGCTTCGGTCATTAGCTCATGGAATGGGAATATTTAAAACTCTTGCTCGCGCTCATGCTGATGCTGCGAAGTTGCAGGGACGGTATAAATTTTCGCACGATGCTGTTTTAAAAATGAACCCTCGTCCTCGTAAGTACGTTACCGTCATTGTAGGCCAAGGAAACTACGGCGGTGGTTGGGAAGACGAAACGGCCTATCTTGACGATAAGGAAGGCAGGGCAGCGGCCAAGGTTGATCGCAAAGCATACCGGGAAAATTCACAGTACCCGTTCCGGCTCATTCATCGGAAGGTGAAGATTGAAGACTATGAAAAGGGGAACTTTTAAAATGAAAAATGTTGATACCGTAGCAGCAAAAGAGCTTTATCTTTTCATCGAGAATGACGGGAACCTGTATAGGCAGATGCACGATCCGATCATCAAAAACCTTGTCCAGAAAATAGACCGAGGCGTTTACGATAGCGCGAAGTCAGTTAAGATATGGCTTTATCTGGCCGATGAAGGTGCAAGGCGCTATGTCAAGGCGTTCGCTGGACAAGGCGACAAGTGGAATGAGATTTTCAGTAAGCCTACACGGGAAGCGGTAGCGAAGGAATTTGCTGTTAATTTCGAGGAAGAATGCAAGCTCGGGTCTTACGAATCGCACCACAAAAAGAAATACACGGGGACGGCCGGGGCGCTGAAAAATCCGGCAGGCCGTGGTCGTGCTTATCGGGGATTCTCAATCCAGAAAAGCGGAGACAATTTCAGGATCAGGGATGCTCATAGTTCTTACATGTCGGGAGTGGCCGCAAACTATGCAACAGCGAAGAAGTGGATTGACCAGCACATCTATGAAAAGGCGAATCGTGGAGTACGGACAGCGATGAGCCGAAATCCGGCAAGCTCGGAGCCGATAACGAAAGTTATTTTCAGAAAGTGGAAAGTCCAAGGGGATATTATTGCAATCTTCCCTGAGTTAAGCTACCGGCAAAATTACCGTACAGAAATGTATCAGCATGTTGGTCAACACGGAGAGGGTGACTATCAGCAGGTTGTGTCTGCAACTGTTCCCGCGAAGCCTACGGAATATGCTGATTTGAAGCGGGAATTGGAAGGCATCGGGTACAGGCTCAAGGTTGTCCAAAAAGCAAAAATCAACTGGAAGTAAAGGAGAAAAACATCATGGCTACAGTATCGAAGAAGCTGGTAGAAAATAAATTTAAGTGGTTTGTTGAAGCACTCGGCGGTAAGCTCGCTCAAGGCTACAATGATGTTGGCGGTTACGCTCTGAATTACAACGGTATCTATGGCGGCTACAATATTGTAAGGATCGTAAATGCAGGCGGGGGCCAGAGTCAGCCGTTCGGCAGTGGCAGGAGGAAAGCCTCGGCGTTTGTTGATGCGCTGGAACTGGCGACTACTGCGCTTGAGATAAAAGCAGGTCGGAGAAAGTAAAATTATTTAAAGTAGTAGGGGGAATAAAAAAGGGCCAGAGGATTTCAAGTCTCTGGCCCTTGGTTCGTTGGTGCTGTCAATATCTATCCACTTTCCCGCTCAAAGTGTTCTTTTTCCTCTATCTTCTCCAAATCATAAGCCATGCGTTCATCTTGCCGAACTTCCTTCATGATCTTGGAAATGTCCTCTCGTGTGGCTTTTACGGCAGCGATCCCGGCGCGTACAGCCATGTAGCTTTCTTCGATGGTAAGGTTTGCGTCTGACAGAAGGTCTAGGGCTTCGTCAGAGAACTTTTCCCACGTTGCATCGTTTGAAGTGTTTCCGGGAAGCATGGACGTTGTGACTCCTGGGGGAAGATTGTTATTGCTCATGGTGTTTTCCCTTCATTGAATTTTAATAGTGCTTGCTTGAGCTTTTCCTGTCTATTTTCATCAAATCCTATTTGTTCGAGAATCCATTTCTGATGAATTTCGGAAACTTTCAGGAGGCTGTCAGTGACCATCTTTAATGTCCGCACCTCGTTCTGCAAAATCTCGATACGTTGACTATCGGTAGTTACGGATCGATCTCATGGGATTATCCTTTCTTTGCTATGGTGACTTTCATCGAGACAGTTATCCCTGGTGCCTTACGCTCTGATTCTTCTGATGCGATAGGAAGATGCTTTTTACAGTAAGCCTTGAAAGCACCGTACTTTTCCTCAAACAGAGAATCCATATCCACGGTTGCATCATTGTCCATTATATATTTGAGTGCGAGGCGCATGTCGGTGATTTCTACCGAAATATCATCCCTGCCGCTTGCCCCGGTCCCGGCGAACGATACAGCTTGCTTTATAGGTGCGGGAGTGAACACCACGGCATCAGCTTGAGCCCGGACTACTTCGGCCTGCTTGTCCTTGCCTTTATCTTCCAGTTTTTCAGCTTTAACTTCGAGTTTCCTCTTTTCAGTGTCTATTCGCTTTTGTTCGGCTTCGTCAGCCTCACGTTTTTCTTTGGCTACCCGGATACGTTCTGAAATAGTCCAATTCGACATACTCTTGTCAAGCGATTCGAGTAGGCCGGAAGCAAACTCAATACGTGGCCCGACGGTTTTCTTTTCAAGATTTCGCAGATCGGTTACAACTGCATTTGCTTTTTTCTTCACATCGGCAAAGATGCTCTCAAGATAACTTTTGTGCTGGACGATTTTTGTACGTTCAAGAGCAGCGGCGTTGAAGCCTTCCTGGGAAGTGATCTTGATAGCGGTTACTTCGGCCTGTAACTTAACTCCTGTGGCGATGAGAGCCTTTTCGTCAACAGTGGGAATGTCAACGGGTGCGGTGGTGGTGGTAATCGGCTTTGCGTCTTTCTTCGTTACAGCTTTTTTGGTTGTCATGGCTATTCTCCTGTTTTGATCGCATTTGAAATTGACCACTCGATTTCTTTAAAGTTTGGATTGTTTGATTTCGCCACTGAGTTCTGTTTGTGGCAGTTATCCGCTATGGTGCATCTTTTTGTCTTTGCATCTTTGAACGAACAGGCAAACCCGGAATCACAGGCGGCTATCGAATGCGGACACATCCTGATTATCTCAATCGCCCTCTCAACCATTTTTGATTTCCCCCTTTTCCGGTTCATAGCCTAACATCTTTTCGGCCTCTGGTTTGTACGGGCAGTTCTTCGCGTGAAAATGAGGGGCGACTATTTGAGCGGTCTTGACCCTCTTTCTGAGCGTGTAAAAAACATCGTCAAGCTCTTTGGCTTTCGCTACTGGCATGATCGCCGTCCTTTCTTGCCGCAGCTCTCAGGAGTTCAAGGCCGGGGGCGCAAAGTTCAAAAGGGTGATCGCGGCAAAAATCGCAAGTGTCAAGGTGCGCGTGAAACTCTTTTATCGGTGTCGGGATGGTTATTCCGTTTGCCATTGTTAAGCCCCTTTCTTTTTGAGAAATTTTTCGGAAAGAGCCTGTATTATAAGCTCGTTCATTGAAATGTCTGTATTTATTGCCATTGATTTAATGGCGCGTTTAATATTAAAGGGAAGTTCCCTAATCGTTACTTGCGCTCCTTTTCTTTTCGGTCCCACGAGTTCCCGCAATGCCGACAACGGAAAAAGTCTTTTGTCGCGTATGTGTAAGTGCTTTTGCAGCTCGGACATTCTATTTTTTCTACTTTTCTTTTCATCTGGACGAACCTCCCTTTCTATTCTAGTTAGCAATACATGGACTTCCCTATGATGTTTTCTGCACAGCCATCTGACCAGCTTTGGCCTTGCATAGTCAGGATGGTGAGCATCAACTAATAAATTTCCACATTCCTCACATGGGGATTTTACTATAATCCCCTTTTCCAAATATGCAGTTACCGTGCCTCTGGTATGGTATTTTTGATTCGGCCAAGTTCTCATTAGATCACTTTTCCCTCCCTGGAATTTCGTTGTGATAGTTCCCCTCGATGCAATGCCTAATCTCATGAGCCAAAACATCGGGGGAATACTGGTAATCATCGTGAGAAATATAAACCTTGCAACCTACCGGCGAATAGACAACCGTGCAAGCTCGTTTTGCGAACAGCCCCCGGTCAGCGCATAAGTCCGATGCTTTATCAGTTCGGATTACCGTAACCTCAAAGCGGCTGATTGCATCAGGGTGAGGGACAGTGGCGCAAGCGGAAAGCGAGACGATCAGCGTAAGCGATAGAATGAGTTTCATTATTCACCACCTGTATATTCGATTATCTGGTTTGCCAGTTCGTTCGGGGTAAGCGTTTCATACGCAGATTCGTCACCGCCCATACAAAACGAGCGGACATCATCAATCCCGATATTCAGTATTGCGGCAACCTGTCTGTAAAGTTCTTCCCTGTCCATTTTCATTCCCTCCGATTAAGGTAAGATAACCCAAAGTGCAGCAAACGCTATGGCAAAAACAAGATCCGCGCTTGCATCCCGGTATACTGCGCTCCATGTGTCGGTGTCGTGGTTCATGACTATACCCCACGCATTATCTTGGCAAGCACATCATTCCCGCCCTTAATCCATGTCGCTACGTTGTAGTTGCAACCGAGCTTGAAGTTGATCTCGATGATTGTGAGTGAGAGCCAGAGGCCGTGAGCCCGTTGATCATAGTATCCATCGTAACCTCTGTCTCGGATAGACCGAGAACTCTTATCTTTGCATTCGATGTATCTTCTGTAAATCTGCTCATAGGTAAAGGCAAGCTGTTTTTCCATATCGATGAGTTTCATTTGCGCCCTCCGCGTTAAGCCGCCGCTGTTTTGTTTATCTGTCTCAATAATATCACACACACGCACAATGTCAAGTAGTATTTTAAAAATAGTTTGGGTAAAATTCACATTGTTTTTCCCTTGACATTGTTTCCGAAATAGGTATATTAATAGTAATATTTATATGGGGGTGATATGCCGCTTCTTACGATATACGTAAACAAAGAATTGCAAAAGGCTTTGAAGAAGTCAAAAATAAACAGGTCAGAGGTTGCAAGCAAGGCTCTTGCGGCGGCGGTGAAAAGAGAGGCGGGGAAGAATGGCTCATAGGCCATGCCCCTCATATTGTCACCGTTGCCCGGACCTGGGCGGTGAAATAATGCCGGGATGTATGGGAACGGCGGCAATGGCACACGGGCCGCACGACATGAGTTATTGCACTTGTAAGGTACGGCGGAGAATTGATCGGGAAGATAATGAATTAAGAAGACAGGTTGAGGATATCCAATGTAGGCTGAAAAGGCTAGAGTTAGTCCATTAATCGAAAAGGAGAAAAGTCATGGTCTGGATAGGAATAGCAATAGGAATTATTTTCACCTCGGCTTTCGGAATGGCATTGCTTGTAATCGTATCAAAACAGAAGTCTGAATCAATGCCACGTGCGATGGTTGAGTATTGGGAAAAATCCATGGTGCATCAGCGGAATCAAATTACCGCAATCATTCAAATTGCTAACGCGCTGGAAGAACGAAACGCGCCGAACATTAATAAAATGGTGGACAGATTCCTAGCATGGCCTTTGCCGAATGACTTCGGGCCGGATTGCGGTATCAGTTTCAAACATGAACTGGATGCGCGGGGATACGCTCCGACATGGCCGATTGGCACAAACCTGTTTACCGCAGACCAAGCGCGGAAAATGTTTGAGCACGTTTTAAAAGCGGACTAACGGTCCCTGAAATAATTACCATAGCAGACATATAACGCTGAGCTGTGCTGCAAGCGCAGCGCAGACAGCACGAGCGTTTTGTTATCCCCGGAGGTAAATGACAATAACCTGTCCTGATTGCAATGGTGAAGGATTCATTGAAGGATAACGCGGAATTGACCCGCTTGACGGGTCGAATGACTGGTTAAATCCGGTCATTTGGAAAGATCACAATGAAAAATGGATTAAAAGTAAAATCTATTGAACTGCCGCAAGGCGAAAACGTATTTGTTCGTGGTGATGAAAACCATTATCTTGAAACGCTCAATGAGAATCATGGCGATTACGACATGGATTGGATTGTTATGAAACTCCGGGATGGAAGTCCGGACGGGAAAGAAGTAGAGCGATACAACTGCAAATTCATCGTCGGGATTGTTTGGATTTAACACGGAATTGACCGCCTTGTGCGGTCGAATGACTGGTTGAAATCCGGTCATTCGGAAAGGCTATAATGAAAAGCAAGTGGTGCGTATTATTTCGGACCTTCGTTGGTAAGGATTTGGTGTATAAATGTCTGCGCGGTAAATGTCCGCGAAATTGCAATAAAAAATAACGACAATTTGACTCGCCGCGAAGCGAGTCGATGTCGAAATTATTGTTATAAATTTACGGAGATAGCCATGAGAAATATTCCGATTACCTATGAAGAACATTTGCAGTTGTTGAAAGACGCACCCTTGAGAACGACGGTAGACACCACTATCGGATTACCTGTCAAGCTCATCGTCTCTGATTCAAATGAGTGGGCGATAAAACGTCTCGCAGAAATCAGGGGAGTAAATTTATAACAATGAATTGAGGGACGCGCTTTTCAGCGTTCCTCTCGAATGTGAGGTTAGGAGGGATCATGCTTATCTCTGAAAATTTATCACATGCAATATCGTGGCGCAAAGCATGGGAGAAGTATCGCACCTTCGATTGTTGGTTCAAAAATCTTCCTCCGACAAAAGAGGAAATGAAAAAGCGCAAGGACCGCATGTTTGAAAAAATCCGACTTGCCGACGAAAGATATAAAAAAGAGATGGAAGCGTCTCGCAGATAACGCCCGCGTCACACGCGGAGCGAAGCGACGACGTAGTGGACGCGATGGTTAGCGTCCGGGGGGGGCGGATAGAATGAAAAAAGCAATGGAAGAATATGACATACAGGAATGGATTGACGCAAATTATCCGGATTGGAAAATCATACTGCATGATGCTCAAATGGCAAATAAAGGGGCACATGCACATGAGATTAACAAAAATATAGGAAATCTGAGATACACCACGGACAAAATTCAGAAAGATCGAACTACGGTAACATGGTCAGATTTTAATTCTGCGGCGAGAGCGGCGCAAATATTGGCCCACAAACTGTATCTATTGTCGAAGGGACGCTAACGACGCGGGTGAGTCGCGGAGCGCAGCCGCAGTCGAGCGTCCTGGTTGGACGCGGGAAGGAATATCATGGAACGTACATTCACAGTTGTTGTCAAGGTTTCGGAAGACGATCATGCACGGTTAATCAGAACCGACATTATGAACGCCATCCGATTAAGAACACCGGAATTTTACATCAGTAGTCCGCTACATGAACGAAAAACCATTGAAGATTATTTCAATGATGACGAGGCCCAACGGATGCACAAGGCAAACAGGTAAGCGTCCAACAAGGCATTAGTACGACCGTGTAAAGTTGCGTCCATGCTAAACAAATTGAAAATATGAGACTAACACGCGAAGAACGTAAGGCTAAGAATAGCGCAAGATCAAGCAATGCGGCAAATGTACGATGGGACCGTGAACACGCCGCCATGCGGGAAGCTGGCATAGTTCCCATTTACGAACAGCCCCACGCTTACGGCGATTACGAAATAACGATTAAAAGTATCCGCACGGGGAAAGTCAATGTTTTATATTTACGAGGTGAAGATTCAACTCTTGATGTGAGCAAGAAAAGCAGGAGAGATAATTTTCTTGCCGTGCTGAACGGACAACCGTTTAAGCCTGAGCGCGTATCAATTTCCACAGTATCAAGAATTATCAGAAAGAGTATCGTGAAAACTAAAAGCGACAGGGTGATATGAAAAAAATACAGCCATACGAAAAAGCGGTCCTATCCGCAAAAAATCAGTTTATAAAAATTTCTGGCAAGGAATCATGGTTGCGGGAAAGTGATTTTGCTTTGGCCCATAGTTTGGAATTGCATAACTGTGAACCGGAAAGCATTACACGTGCAGTTCTTAATATTGCATACACCGGGACAACGATCAGCCAAGTGTACAGGGAATCTTTTTTAGTAGCTCGTGACGGTAAATGCTTTTTGGATTTCTCGTATCGGGGTTTGATAAAAATTGCAACGAGTGAAGGGGCGGTCACTTCCATGAGTGCAGGGGTTATTTATTCATGGGATACGATGGATTGCCGACAAGGTACGGGCGCGTATCTTCACATTGTCCCTTCCATGAACCCGCCGAAAGACCCCGACGAAATAGCACGTAACCCGAAACTCATTTGGGAGTTTGTAAAGTGTGCGTATTCAGTAGCGACATTCCCGAACGGGCAGCAGGACTTCATTATAGCACCCAAATGGAAACTTTTAAAAACGTGGAACTCAACGGGTGCAAGCGCAAATGGAATTAATCAGGCATGGCCCGAAGAATGGATTCGCAAGACCGCCGTTATCTACCACTCGAAAACTCTTCCTCGCGCTCAGAAACTTGTTGCGGCTGTTTCTGTTTTGAATGAGCATGAAGGGGTTTCAGTGAGAAAGAAAAAATCAAAGTCGAGGTTGGTATAAAATGGTTTACGAGAAAGATCAGGCCATAATGGAATATATTTTATCACGGTTTGAATATGACAAGGAAGACAATGCTCAAGAGGCATGGATGAAAATACTTGAGAGCCATACATCTAGCAAGGAAGACATAGACCGTATCTGCAAAGAAGTATCTAAAAAATCATCGAGAGATTTTTTCCATAAAAGGTATAAGGAAATTTCCATGCAACAGCCATTGTCTCAAGATTCGCCTGATTTTACAATGGAAGACTTATTGAGTAATCAGTTAGAACCGGAAGTCAGTGCGGAAGTTCCAGACTTCGTTGAAAAATCAAACAAGAAACTTTTTAATAAAGTTATAGATTTTTTAGCGTATCAATATGCAGGGGTAAAAAGAGAAAATGCGTTGATTAAGTCAGATCGAATCAGAATACGTGAAGAAGAAAAAACAAAGCAGGTCAAGTCGGTAGCAGATCGAATCAGAATACGTGAAGAAGAAAAAACAAAGCAGGTCATTATTCGAGAAACGTCCCGAATGAAACGCATGGAATTAAAAACATTGCTACAGGAAAAAATAATAAAAGAAAAGTCAAAGCGTGAAGAATTGCATCATATCAGAGAGCTATTGCGCCAAGAGAAAGAGCAGAAGTTGTCAAGCTATATTGCTACTTCTGTAGTAAATAAGCTCGTAAGCGAAGAGTTGATAAAGCATAAAGACATAACTGGGTATATCGTTCGATTGGGAAATAAAACGCACAAGATAGCGCGTTACGATAGCCGTGGAATAAAATTCCAATGTTCACGGGAATCAGCTTCAATCCCATTTGGAGAACACCCAGAGAGGGGAATCCCAAGCTGTAAAACTTGCGGAAGTGCATAGAGATGTTTACCCCCTGCCCGAAACCAACAAGAGACACGCCCCAAAGAGAGTACCGCGAAAAGGCCCGTACGGTTTGCAGTAAGATCGTAAGGCTGAACGGGGTTTGCGAAAAGTGCGGACGAACCGAAAAGAAAGACAATGTTGTTTTACACGCGGCGCATATCATCCCGGCGCGGTTCGGATATACAGACTGCGATATTGATAATCGGATTTGCCTTTGCGCTTTATGCCATACCGCAACCAATGATTCGGCCCATCTTAACGAAAAAGAATTTCACCTGTGGTTTGACGGTATGTTCCCAGGACGGCGCGAACGATTGCAGAAAATGTCCCGGTATATCTGTAAATGGGATTGGTCTGATGTATACGAGAAATTGCTTGAGAAGTATAAATCGCTTCTGGAAGAAAAAGCGCAAAAGGAGAAATGAAAATGGCAGACATTAACATTGAAGCAAAAGTGATAATGGGTATCGGTCAACTCAAGCAGGATATGATTACCGCAAAAGAAGTCATTGCCGATGTGGGGATTGATACAACGTCTCCCATTGCGCCGATGTTCATGCAACTCGTTTTGTCTGAGATCAGGCAGATACGATACGCGGCGACCGCCCCTGCTTTTCCGTTTACCATAACGCCGGTTAAGATCGAAGAGAAGAGAAAGGGGGGCGAGAAATGAAAACGGTCATTAATGAAAAAACAAATGAATATACAATATCGTTTGATACCAGAAGAGAGCTTGAGCAGTACGCATGGACTTCGCGTTTCATGGTTGAATATGACCGACATATTGCAGACCATGGTAGTAGCCAAGTCATTAAAACTTTAGAAATAACGGACATGAGAAATAAATGTTTAATCCTAAGATTTGAAGAGAATGGAACAAAGGTAGCGGAGGTAGTTGTTCCAATAGATTTTCTTCGTCAATATGACGAAGTAGTTCATAGGGCATTTGTGCATTTATCGAATGTGATGGCATCCGAATGATGATTATAGGAATTGATCCTGGAACCACGAGGACGGGAATTACGATCATAACGGGAACGCCGAAGAAGCCAATTTTCAAAACTGAAATGATCGGGTACGATTGCGAATCAACAGTAATGCCGAAGTTTGAAGAGCGAATGCTTTATATCGTTCCCGAAATAATCAGGCGGCTGGATGAGTCAAAGCCGGAACTTGTTATCGTTGAATACCCGTTCGGAATCAGCGGGAACGCTCGCAAGTTGGTAGAGCTTTTCGGAATAGTTCGCCATCATTGCCTTTTAAAAGGCTACGTTTTTATGGCGATGGAGTCAACGAGGTTAAAACTGTATGCAACGGGCCGGGGGCGATGTGAAAAAATAGATATGATAATTCAGGCTTTCATGGAATTTAATCTTGCACTCTCAGAGGATGAAGCCGAAAGCCTGTATGTTGCCTTGTTTGGCATGGGGTATCTTTACCCGGAATCAATAGAAAAGCAATTCAGAATCGACAGCATGAACAGGATTAAGAATCCGAAAAAAAGAACAGCGGCTAAGAAAAAACTAAAAGTCAAAAAAGATGAAAAGAAAATATCAATACTGAAAGACAGGTCTGTTTTCGATAAGCACTTCCCTGGCGCAACAGACGATCAGTTCTCAACCGTTGTTAGAATGATCGAAGCAAAGAAGAGCCAAATAATGGGAGCGATGGGGAAAGCCAAAAAAGAATAACCGATAGCTTAATAATAATGCTTGACAATGATATGCAATGTAGTATATATTTACTGATATGATATGCGGATATGAGGAGGAGAAAAGGAAATTTATGCTATTTATGCCAATATCCTTTATTTTAGACATCATTAGCCCACAAAGGGCAATGGAAACCAGATTAAACCAAATACGCGGTATGGGCGCAAAGGATCAGGTAGCAAGTGCATTCACTCGGTTTAAAGACCAGTTGTCTATTGAGGATGATATTCTTTTGGAAGCTGACAACGCTGTTGCTAGATTCCGCAATCCTGGTTTGCGTGATTCTGATTTTTTTGACAGCCGGTGGATGCAGGCCAACAGTGAATTGTCTATGTTTATTTGGAGCAGTGAACAGCTAGTTACCGCCTATTTCCAATTTCCTAAATCCGAATATCTATCTCCTATTGGTGATACCTGTCGGTATGCCTTCTCTTTGAAACGACAATTTACAAATAGGGAGATTTCCGAAATATTGAGCAAACAAAAATACGGGAAAGGCTTTGAGGTAATTTTCCCTCTTGCATAACTCCCGGATATCTGGCGCGGGTCTTTCTACCCATCGATACGATGGCTATTCCATTCTAAGGTTCATCGGACAAGGGAAACTACGTGAATATTGATGAAGAAGAAAAACAAACATTGGGATACGGATCGCATCTTGATAAAAGGGATTTGATGTTATCTGGATACCAGATATGTAAAGAGAGATATACTAAAATCTATTTTGGACCTGAATGGAGAGATGAGCAGGCAGATGCAGACAGTCTTGGCGTGAAATTAGAGAAGGGTTTGCTTGACTGCAATGGGAAACTATTGCAAGCGTTTAAATTAATTGTAGCAGGGAAAAGCAACCATGAAATTAACAAGGAAATCGGAAGGTGCAGAAAAACATTAAAAAAGCAACGATACATCTTGACCAATCTGACCAAAAACAAATTTTTATGCAAATGTGGTAAGGATGGTCAACATCCTGGCTCATGTAAATATCGTAAAGGCCGTCCCGTGGTAAAGCCTATGGAAGGTCGTATTTTTGGGCGACTTACTGTAGGGCCGATTGCATATTCAAAATATTTCGGAAGGCAAGTATCACATTGGTATACCTGTTTTTGCTCTTGCGGCAACAATACAACAGTTCAGAAATCAAACTTAAATTCAGGACACGTAAAGAGCTGTGGCTGTCTTAATCGGGAATTGCAGAAGAAAAGATGGATAAAATTCCGAGCTTCTAAAAGATGACGCGCCGATAATCAGTGGCATAGAAAATCGGAGTCAATCTGCATTCGCTGGTTGAGCATAAATATTAGAAAAGGAGATTTAAAGTGAGCGGTCATAAGAAAAAAGAAATCATGATGAGAAAGATTATTTGCCTTGATCGTGCAAGCGACAAGGCGGGACACAAAGCGGCAAAGAAAAAAGACATCAGCTTTTCCGATTACATCAGGCGGCTGATAATGGCCGATACGCTGGAAGTCCCAAAGGAAGAGATCAAGTAATGGCTTCCTGTGAGTGGTGTGTGAGCGGTAAGGCAACTTGCGCCGGTAAAACGAAAATGGGTATCGGTCTTCTTTCCCGAATGTGCGATAGCTGCAAAGAGCGGCTTTGCCGGAAAGATGGACTGGGCAACTATCTGTCAATGCCGATGGAAGAGGTTGAGGCGAAGTACCCGAAGGGATTTTACCAGTGAAGATTCATCGAAAAGCATGGTACGCCGTTATTGCGATGACATTTATATTCAACATCGTTGCTGCATTTGATGGAGTTATATTAATGCTGTTTGGATGCGCAATGGTCAAGGATATGATTCTTGCCGTGGCAAATGCAGGAATGGCCGTATGGTGTGCCGATGATTTTGATTATCTTGTTTCTACTCTGGCATTGAAATCAAGGAGGATATTTTGAAAAGAATGATTATCGTAACGATGGTGTTGTGCGTAATTATGATTGTAGGGGGGTGTACTAAGCGGGAAATAGGTCGTCTTGCATATGGGTCTCAAGTTGTTTGCTATTCGGGTGGGATTGAGATTTACAATGGTAGCAGTGATAGCGACGAAATAGTAATCAAGGAAACATTTGGAGATGAATGGATATTCGTATCAGATGGCAGGACAGTAAGAATAACAGCGGATTGTGTGGTAAGTCAAAAATGAAGAAAATCACTAAGCCCGGAATTTACCGGGGGCTGACATATCCTGAATACGATGCAATCCCCGCGCTCAGGTCAACGTATCTGAAAAAGTTTTTGCATTGTCCAGCTATGGCGCAAGAGCCTGACAAGAAATCAGCGGCATTCGATTTCGGGATAGCGTGTCATACCGGAGTGCTTGAGGGATTGAAAGAGCTTTACAATCGTTACAGCTTCATCCCGGCCTTTGAGGGCGACAAGCGAACGAGTCAATATAAATCTCTGAAACAAGCTACTGTGTCGGCTGCGGAAATTGAAAGCAAGATCGTTCTGGATAACGACGATCACGAAGCCATACTCGGCATAAAGAAAAACATCTCTCTTCATCCCACGGCGAAAGACTTTCTGAACAGTGAACCCGAAGTGGTTGTAGTTTGGAAAGACAAGGCCACGGGCGCACTTTGCAAAGCTCGGCTTGATAGCTCCCCGTTTACCTACAACGGTAGGCGCGTTATTGCGGACCTGAAAACAACCGGGGATGCAAGCGAAGGGGGATTCTCTCAGGAGATCAAGAAATATGGGTACTGGTTTTCAGCGGCATTTTACCTGGAAGGTGCAAGTATAGCATTCAAAGAACAGATCGACACGTTTGTAATTGTCGCGGGTGAAAAAGAGCGGCCCTACAAAGTTGAGTCTCATGAAATCATGCCGAGCTATCTTGAGCATGGTAGCGTTATGTTCCATGAGGCATTGCAGAAAGAAATGGAATGCAGAAAGTCCGGCGTGTACCCTGCCTATCTTTGCGCAGGGGTGATAGCCCAGGAACTTCCATCTTATTTGGTGAGGTGATAAATCATGTTTGAAATATTGCTCGGGCATTTGGTAGGCGACTATCTTTTTCAGAACAACTGGATGGCACTCGGAAAATCAAAACATAACGGGCTTGGATGGTTGACCTGCACGGTTCATTGTTTGCTGTATACGATGGCCGTATGCCTTATCACCTGGAACGCCGACATTAGGTGGATTGCTGTGGTGTTCCTGAGTCATTTTATCATCGACAAGTTTGGACTTCCTGAAATGTACCTGAAAGCTATAAACGGGAGAAGCCTTGAACGGTTCATGCAAAATGCCGAGAACGCAACGTATACGCCATACATCGGGCTACGATCAGGCTTTACCGTCTTCGTCTTCGTGGTGACAGATAACACTATGCACTTGCTGATAATGTTCTATGGCTGGAAACTCCTGTATGGATAAAGAACAAGAAGATCGAGTTACAGAAAAAGAGCGTGAAACAATCGGCCTATTAACTTACATTGCGTATGTTGACCAAGAATATTTAAAACGCCTGACCATGTAATTCGGAGGGTCGAAACCAATGCCGAGAAAAAAAGTTGCCATTGATTACGGTCAAGGGGAATGCGGATATAGATTCTGCGATAAGCCTGATAAAAAGTTTCCGCTTAAAAAAGAAGATCAGAAGTTTTGCTGTCCGAATCATCGGGTAAAAGAATGGAATTTGGTTCATCCCCGGATAAAGCAGGACGGTTCTGTTTCTGTAAATCATGGTTTGCCAGTTGCCCCCGATATGAATTTCAAAACGGAAGTGTTCATGCAACCGTTTTCGCCTGACAGGGTTGTAGTAAAGAAACGGCAATTTCACTTCACGCGCATTGAACTTGAGAACGAGCGCGGTTCAATCCTGAGAAAGACGCTTGAACTCCTGATGAGGTGTGAACCGTCAACACTGGAAATAAATTTACACTCAGGCAGCACACGCGGTTCAAGCGATGTTGCCGAGTTGAGGGAGCAAGGGTTTCACGCTGAATGCTACCCGGATAAATCCGTGAGCGGAAAAAAGATAAATCGTTTCAGGTTGACAGCAGAAGGGAAACAAAAGGCAATAATGTTTTTCAGATCAACGAGGAATAACCTTTGAGTACGGTATCATCACATGGATATGTGCTGATTTATGTAGGTAAGAAACACCCGATGGCAGATGTTAGAGGGTATGCTTACGAGCATAGGATAATTGCTGCCAAAAAAGCAGGAAGGATGCTCTCGCCTATAGAAATTGTACATCATAGGGATGAGAATAGAAAAAACAACAGCGATGAAAACATAATATTGGAGCCATCCATTGCACATCACAAGTTGCATCATAGAAAATACGGGAAGAATAGAGTTCCAGGGGAAGAAAACTCTATAATAAAATGCCAGTGTGGTTGCAATAAATCAATGCTTCATTATGATAAAACTGGTAGACCGAGAATATTCATTGCGGGGCATAGCCGAAAGGGTACAGGAAAAAGGAACTCAAAAGAAACGATCTATTGTAGGTGTGGTTGTGGAAACAAGATATGTAAATATGATAAAAACGGAAGGGAAAGAATATATATATCTGGACATAATATGAGGAGAAGTGATATATGAGTTTACGGAAAATATTATATATCCCGTCTGGACGCGCCGGACAGTATTCAGACGGTGGGTACGCTGCTAACATTTTCAAGGGTTGCGATAAGCTATGCCTTTACTGTTTTGTTCCCGGCTTCCTGAAAATGGGAGAACCAGAAAGATTGAAGTTTCGATCAGAGGTTACAACCGCGCCCGATGTTTTGGAGAGGATTGATAAAGATTTAAAGCGAGTTGGAAAACTCGATAAGCCTATTTTTCTTTGCTTCACCTGTGACTGCTATCCCGAAGACCCATATTTAAGAAGTACGACAAGGGATGTTATCAGGATGATTTTATATTCAGGAAACAACGTGAACATTTTAACAAAGGGCGGCTCACTGGCAATCAACGATTTCGATTTACTTGCAGGAACAAAAAGCAAGATCGGGGCCACGCTCACGTTCATTGACGAAAAGGTTTCACGGTTTTGGGAACCGAACGCGGCAAGCCCGATTGATCGAATCAGAATGCTTGAAGCTGCGCAAAACCACGGAATATTCACATGGGCCAGTATAGAGCCTGTTATTATTCCATCGGAATCATTGCGAGTGATGGAAGCGTCCATGCACTGTGTTGATGAGTTCAAAATAGGTAAATGGAACTATGATAGCCGCGCCGGGATGATTGACTGGCATAGGTTCGCCAATGATGCTGTGGCCCTCATGGAGAAAAACAATAAGCGGTATGTGCTGAAAGAAGATTTAAAGAGGTGGTTATGAGTGAAAGGATCGGGAATGTTGAAAGAGTCACAGTAACATCATTCTCAGGCGGCATTCATCGCGGAACTTGCATACAGCTTGACATAGGGCAAGATTACGCGGAGCTTGAGGAAGAGCATGTTCGGCAGCTCCGCAACATTTTCAATAAATGGTTAAACAAGCAAAATAAGTATAAACAGAAAAACCTTACGAATGATCGAGGATAAAATGCCGAGAGTTACGTTTGTAAAAAAAGCAAGAAACGATTACGAACAAGCTGGTATCAAAAAAGGCGAGAGCTATTATTGGTGGAAGTTCCGTTTTGGGCCTAAGCATATGAGCAAGACGGCTCCGAGGCGCCAACAGCTTACGAGATCAAATTTCTATATCAGCCTTTACGACCTTGAAGATCGGATAAATGATTTGCAGGCTGATGATACTTTATCGGGTGATGTTGAAAGCATCATTGAGGACATACGCGCTCTGGCAGAAGAGCAAGAAGAAAACAAGAGCAACATGCCCGAAGGATTGCAAGAGGGCGATACGGGTCAACTCCTCGATGAACGGAAGGATGGTCTTGAAGCATGGGCCGATGAATTGGAAGGGGTTGATATTTCCGTTGACGAAGACGAAATAATCGAAGAAGTATTATCGGCAATGGGTATTGATGGAAATGTTCCCGAAGACCAGAGAGTCCAATTTGATGAAATGGTTGCAGAGAAAACAGCGGAATCATATCAGGAAAAGATTGACGAAATTCAGGGTTGCAGCCATAGCTTATAAATTCTATCCATCAAAGGAAGGATAAACAATGAACATAAAAGACCTTGCATCAGGCCGCAGAGATATGTTTATGCTTGACCCGAAGATTCTGGTAATGCAACCGGGATTCAATTTGCGCGAAGAAGGCCCGGACCTGGACGCATACATAGAATCAATCGCAGTATATGTAAAAGACAATGGGGTTACTGGGCTTGGCATATGGACTATATTTATGTCTGGGGATGATCCGGTTGTCGGGGATGGTCATTGCAGGACGCGGGGCGTTTTGTTGGCTATGGAGAAATATGGAATTGAAGTAAAAAGCGTACCATGCAGAATGATGGACAAGTATTCAAATGAAGTTGACCGAATTTCACAAATGTTTACATCAAGCTCGGGCCGACACCTAACGCCGATGGAAAGTTCTGTAGGTGTGAAGAGGCTTAGGAATTGCAACCTCAGTAATAGTGAGATTGCGGTTAAGATCGGGAAGACCCCCTCATACGTAGGCCAACTCCTTGAGCTGTGCGGAGCCTCTCCTGAAATTGCTGAAATGATAAACCAAGGGAAAGTGTCGGCAACAAACGCGATCCATGAAATAAAAAAATCTCCCAAGAAGGCCAAGGAGCGGTTGCAGAAAGCCATTGACGCGGCTAAAAAGCAGGGGAAGAAAAAAGCAACAAAAAAACACATGGACCCGTCACCAGCAAAGCCCAGGGTTGCAAGCGTTTATCGAGTCAAGCTGATGATCGAGACGCTTAACAAAGAGCATCTCTTGGAAGTGCAGTGCTATGTGAATGATCGGGTTAATCAATTTCCGATGTCATTGGAAGAGTAGATGATAAAATACTGCATGATAGATCGGATGTACCCTATCATTTCTATAGGGCCGTTTAGTCACGAAGACTTCAAGGTTCATGGGAACATAACATCGGCGGCAAACTTCAAGATTGAGAATGGCAGGGTGATTTGCTATGGTCATTCACATTCTTTGCAAATTGGTCCCCATAAGGATGATGAAAAGATTTTGACTTTGTTTTTATTCGGGCACGATAAAAATATCAAGGAGAATCAAGAATGAACAAGACAAATGTTGCGCTCGTATTCACAAATGGATTCATGTTCCTCGGGAAGTTTGATGCGCTCAGGGTAAATACTCTTATCGATGTTGCATCGTATAAGGGAAATCTCGTCATGACCGCAAACGGACCCGCTGTATTGCCGTCGATTGCTAAGGCTGGCGATCTTAATTTGGGAGTCGGGTATAGCCATACGTTTTTGGAATCAGACAAGATCGTTTATCGGGATTATATGAAGCTGATTGCCGGATTGGATATTCCCGTTATCAACATACAGCATTAAGGGGGAAGTGACAGTATGAAAATTCCACTATGGGCAGCCTTGGCAATCATTGTCATGGTAGGCGCTTTTGCGCTTGAGCTTGCAAATGGCCCAGATGAGAACCCAATAGCACGAAATCAACAAATGACCGCCATGGAATACGAACGAGCTGCAACTACTGATGAAATAAATAGTCTATTGGCTTCCCAAGGGTATTTGATTAAGTTCCGACTGGAAGATGGTAAAATGTCCATGGTATTCCCTGGAAACAAGAAGCTAATAAGGAAAGATCGAGAGCATGATGTGAAAATGAACAAGGTTTATGGGGGCCAGTAACGCCAGAATGGATAAAACATGTGGGAATTTTTTCAGCGCGTATTCATCGGGCATAGTCATAAATGGAAGGAACGCTCTCGTCATAAAGCCTTAGACGATAGAGGCGAAACAGAATATATTGTGGTTGTATTGCAATGTGATATATGTGGCTGTATGAAAAATCACAAGATTTGCTAATTATAAAAGGAGAAAGCCAAATGAAATACCGTCACGGAGATTGCGGACTCATCAGTATTGACAAACTACCGGAAGGACTCGCGCCCTCAACGAAAAAGGTTCTCATGGTCGGCAGTGGCGGCAACGATCACGCTTTTAACGAGGGAACATTTTACCCGATCTCTGAAATCCGTTTGCCTGACGGTGGTATCCACATTGGATATTTCGAGGCCGTGCCTGGATCAAAACTTCTGCATCCCGATCATGGAGAAAAGATCGATGGCCAAATTCTCCGTGAAGCTCCGATCAACGAGGGAGTATATCAGGTAATAAAACAAACCGAGGGAACGCATTCGAGCATGGTCCCGGTGGAGGATTAGGATGAAAGCGAAAACATACAAAGGAAATGTTGAAGTTACGAAAGAAAACTCCGCTGAATGGGAAAAGAAGCTCAAAGACGTTACCGAGGTATCCGGTGACGTGATAGCCTACCAGGGCTCAACGCTCACCCTGCCCGCGCTGACCGAGGTTTCCGGGTACGTGAGAGCCTACCAGGGCTCAACGCTCACCCTGCCCGCGCTGACGGAAGTATCCGGTTACGTGACAGCCTATCAGGGCTCAACGCTCACCCTGCCTGCGCTGACGGAAGTATCCGGTTACGTGATAGCCTATCAGGGCTCAACGCTCACCCTGCCCGCGCTGACCAAATCC
>Ga0307376_10000340_pt1 | contig 60158 bp, 45 predicted proteins | sample TR2MG_FD_202536 | JGI IMG/M metagenome (GOLD analysis project Ga0307376, IMG submission 202536) | Soil microbial communities from Risofladan, Vaasa, Finland - TR-2 | ecosystem: Environmental > Terrestrial > Soil > Coastal area > Acid sulfate soil | place: Finland: Risofladan, Vaasa | collected...
GCCGGTTCGTGATTTCACGGTCCTCGGGGCTGGGCTCCAGCCGCCCCGAGGGATGGTTGTGGGCCACCACTACCGCGCAGGCCCTGTCGGTCAGCGGGTCGGCAAAAACCTCGCGCGGATGGACGACGGTTCGGTTCACGAGGCCGACCGAAACGATCCTCGCCGCGATGAGCTCGTGCGCTCCGTTGAGCGAGCAGCAGATGAAACGTTCCTGCTTGCGGTCGGCCCAGTGCGAGACGAGCGGCCAGATGTCGCGCGGGGAGGCCACCCGCTTTTCGCGGAGACCGTAGGCCCTCCGGCCGAGTTCGAGCGCGGCGGCCACGGCGCAAGCCTTGGCTTCGCCCATGCCGCTTATCCGCCTGAGAACGGCGAGGTCGGGGACGGCTCGGGAGACGTCCAAGAGACCAAGCACCTCGTCGGCCAAGGCCTGCACGCCTTTCCCGTGCATTCCCGTGCCGATGAGCGCGGCTATGAGCTCGCCGTCTGAGAGCGAAAGCGGCCCTTCGCTCGCCAGACGCTCACGGACAGTCGGAGCGACATGATCGACTATCGAACCAGCATAGAGCGTATCGGAGCGCATTTCCATCCCCCTCATTGAGATACGCGCCGCAGCGCCTCCTGCGATTCAATCCCGGAATGACGGTTCGGCGGAAAGCATTGCGCGTGGAGCCGGGGTCGGCTATAGTGATTCCTGTCGAACTACTTTAGACGTTGCCTCTATCTATATGCCCAGTCGCAGCCGCCGCGGGTCGATCGATGCATCGCCTCTACGCTGGCCGACGGGGTGAGCGCGGCCCGGAAGGTCCCTTGATGCGGTTTTTCCCACGGAACCCCGGTTCCGGATATTCCATCATCATAAGGAGCAGGGTATGAAGAGTGTCAAAGGCTCTCAGACCGAGAAGAACTTGCTGGCCGCGTTCGCCGGAGAATCCCAAGCGAGAAACCGCTACACGTACTTTGCTTCGAAAGCCAGGGAAGAAGGCTTCATCCAGATCTCCCTCATTTTCGAAGAGACCGCCAATCAGGAGAAGGAGCATGCCAAGCGCTTCTTCGGCTTTCTCGAGGGAGGGGAGCTGTCCATCACCGCGGCTTTCCCCGCCGGGGTGATCGGCTCGACCAAGGCCAATCTCGCCGCCGCCGCCGCGGGCGAAAACTTCGAATGGAAGGAACTGTATCCCGGCTTCGCGAAGAAGGCGCGGGAGGAAGGTTATGAAGCCGTAGCCACGGTCTTCGAGGCGGTCATCGTGGCGGAGAAACAGCACGCGCACCGCTACGAAAAGCTGATGGCCAATATCGAGAAGGACCGGGTCTTCAAGTCCGATGCCAAGACCGTGTGGCGCTGCACCAATTGCGGCTACCTGTTCGAGGGTACGGAGGCGCCCAAGGCTTGCCCCGCCTGCGCTCATCCGCAGTCGTATTTCGAACGCCTCGGCGAGAATTACTGAATCGCGTATCCCGGGAGATTCGCTCGAAGCCCGGGAGGCTCCCGGACGAGTTCCGGACGGGGATGACTCCTCCAAGGCGCTTTCGTTTTGGAGGAATCGCGGCGTAGAGAAGATAAAGGAGCGTACGATGGCCGAGAGATCGCAGATTTTCAAGTGCGAGTCCTGCGGGGACATGGTGGAAGTGCTGCACGCTTCGACGTGCGAACCGGTATGCTGCGGCAAGCCCATGAAGCTGCTCGGAGAGAACACGACCGACGCCGCCAAGGAAAAGCATGTGCCCGTCATCGAGCGAACGGCCGACGGCTACAAGGTCAGCGTCGGATCCGTCCCGCATCCGATGGAAAACGACCACTATATCGAATGGATCGAACTGATAGTCGGCGCCGGAAGCGGGCAGGAGCTCATCTGCAGGAAATTCCTCAAACCGGGCGACAAACCGGAAGCCCATTTCACGATTCAGGCGTCCAAGGTGATGGCGCGGGAGTACTGCAACAAACACGGGGTCTGGAAGGCCTGAGGGCGGCTTTTTCCCCGGCTCTATCGGGCGAAGGCGCGGCAAGCCCGCGCATGAACGAGAGATACCACGCGAGACAGGAGCGAGACATGAAGAAGTACGTGTGCGATGTGTGCGGCTATATCTACGATCCGGCCATCGGCGACCCCGATGCCAAGGTAAAGCCCGGTACATCCTTCGACGATCTGCCTGCCGACTGGGTTTGCCCGATGTGCGGAGCCTCGAAGGACAATTTCTCCCTGGCCTGAGCGGTCTCCTGCGAGGCTCGCCTTCGGCCCGACGCGCTCGCGGCGAGCCGGGGATGGGCTGAAGCATAGCCAACGGGGCCGAAGAAACCGAAGAGCGGCGCGTTCGGGTGGCAGCCGAGCCCTCCGGATTCGCCGCCGCCTTTTCTTCGGCCCTACAAATTCTCTAAGCGGAGCTAGCGATGATTTCCCGCGAGGATTTCGTGTTCACTATCGGATTCGACGGCGCGATGGCCGTCGTGGACGGCCGCGCCAAGCGGCAATACGGCCGGCTTTCGACAATGCAGCTCGCCGAAACTGGTCTGTACCGCGCCGCTTTCTCTTCGGCGCTCTACTCGAAGGACGAGGCCGAGATGCGGGCCTTCCTGGATTATTTCAACGCGAAGGCCGGAACGGCCTACACCGAAGCCGAGCAGCTCAAGCGGCTTTTCGGCGTGAACGAGGAAGGCATATCCAGAGTGCTGGTGCTCTGAACGGCTAGCTTACCTCCGCTATGACGCATTTCAGGTACCTCGACTCCCCGTAGCCCGAGACGACGGGATGGTCGAGGTCCTGCCCGCGTTCTTCGATGATGCGCAGCCTTCTGCCGGCATCGCGGGCGGCTTCCTCCAGCATCTGGGCGAATCGTTCCCTGCCGAACCAGAATGAACAGGAACAGGTCACGAGCACTCCGCCGTCCTCGATTATCCTCAAGGCGCGGAGATTGAGGTCCTTGTAGCCGCGGTAGGCCGAGCCCACCGAGGCGCGGTTTTTGGCGAAGGCCGGCGGGTCGAGGATGACGAGTCCGAAGCGCTCGTGGCCGCGCTCGAAAAGGCGAAGCTGGTCGAAGGCATTGGCCTCGAGCGCGCGCACCCGGTCCGACAGGCCGTTCCTCGCGGCATTGGCCGCGACGGCCGCGACGGCTTCCGGCGAGGAGTCGACGGCTAGGACCTCGGCAGCGCCCGCGGCGGCGCAGGATAAGGCGAAGCCGCCCGCGTTGCAGAACGCGTCCAGGACCCTGCGGCCCGAAGCTCCGGCCCGATCGAGGGCGAAGCGCGCCGCCGCCGCGCGATTGGCGCGCTGATCGAGGAACCAGCCCGTTTTCTGCCCGCCTAAAAGATCGACGGCGAAACTGAGCCCGTTCTCGTCGATGACGACCCGCTCGGGCACCTCGCCGTCGAGCTTTCCGGAAAAGAGGGGGAGCCCCTCCAGCGTCCGCACGGAGGCGTCGCTCCGCTCGGCGATGCCCCGGACGGGAAAGACGCGCTTGAGGGCGGCGAGGATCTCGCTCTTGCGCATCTCGACGCCGAGCGAGAGGAACTGGGCGGAGAGCCAGCGTCCGCGGCTCGGCTCGGAGCGAGGAGCCGCGGCGCCGGGGCCGGACGCCTCCGGGCTGCCGACGAAGGAGTCGAGTATGAGCCCGGGCAGGCCGTCGGCCTCTCCGAAGACGAGGCGGAGGCTCTGCAGCTCCGGATCGAAAAAGCGGCGGCGCCAAGCCAGGGCGCGAGCGATGCTCTCTTCGAAAAACGCCTGATCGGCGGGCTTTACAACGCGCGAGTAGATCCTCGCCCTGATTTTCGAGGCGGGGTTGTAGAAGGCCGAACCGAGGGAACGTCGACGCGCGTCGAGCACCTCGACCTCCGCTCCCGGATCCGGCTCGCCCTCGATCGAGGCGATTTCGTTGTCGTAGACCCAGGGATGACCTCCGCGCAGGCGGAAATCCTCCTTCGGCTTGAGTATGAGTCGGGCTCGTTCCATGGATGCGAGAGTATACGCCCGGAGGGCCGAGGGACAAGCGCCTCTGGCCGGGAGGCTAGGCGTGGGAGGCGATGAAATCCCTGACCGCAGCCTCGATCTGGTCTCTCACCTGCCGGACGCCGGCCATGATTTCCTCGTCCGGGCCTTTGAGGGCCGACGGGTCGCCGAAGGGCCAGTGAAGCTTCTCGTGAAGTCCCGGGAAGACGGGACAGCGCTCAGCCGCCTCCTTGGAGCACACGGTGACGACCACCTCGTACCTGCGTCCGGCCTTGAACAGGTCGTACACGCTTTTCGTCTCGTTATGCGAGATGTCTATGCCCAGCTCGGCCATGGCGCGGACGACGAAGGGGTTGAGAACGCCCGGCTCGAGACCCGCGCTCTCGACCTCGAATCGGCCGCCGCCCAGCTTCTTGAGAAAAGCCTCGGCCATCTGGCTGCGGGCGGAATTGTGGACGCAGAGAAAGAGCACCTTGGTCATGGCTCACTCCTGAATCGAACGTAACGGATCTTTGTTAGCGCTCAATGTGCGTTTCGTCAGGGTATGGTGAAACCATCGCCGATCTACAGCTCCTGATACGTTTCGACGGTCGAGCCGCCGGCGGAAGCCGCCGAGACCATGGCCCTGCTGTCCGCCCCGCGCTGCGCCGCTGCCGCTGCCTTGGAGGCTAGTGCCTGTGAGTGCGAGGCCGCCGACGCCGCCGGCCCCCTGCGGTCGTTTCCCGGCAGCTTGAAGTAGGTCAGGGTCTCGGCGAGCGCCTCGGCTTGCGTGTTGAGCTCTTCCGACATCGAGGCGAGTTCCTCCGAGGCCGCCGCGTTTTGCTGGATCACCTTGTCGAGCTGCCCCATCGCCTTTCCGATCTGGTCCACGCCGGCGCTCTGCTCGCGGCTGGCCGAGGTGATCTCCTGCACCACTTCCGCCGTTTTCTGGATGTCGGGCACCACGGACTTGATGAGCGTCCCGGCCTGCTCCGCCACGGAGACGCTCCGGGAGGATAGCTCCGAGATCTCGCGCGACGCGCTTTGCGAACGCTCGGCGAGCTTTCGGACCTCGCTCGCCACGACGGCGAAGCCTTTCCCGGCCTCGCCGGCCCGGGCGGCCTCTATCGCAGCATTGAGGGCGAGGAGGTTCGTCTGTCGCGCTATTTCTTCGATGATGGTGATCTTGTCCGCGATTTCCTTCATGGCCGACACCGTCTGGACCACCGAGGCTCCGCCAGAAGCCGCGTCGACGGCGCTCTTGCGCGCGATGCCGTCGGCTGCGATCGCGTTATCGGAATTCTGTCGAATCGTGGAAGTCATCTCCTCGACCGAGGAGCTGACCTCTTCGCCCGAGGCGGCCTGCTCGGTCGCTCCTTGGGAGAGCCTTGGGCGGTGGTGCTGATTTGAGAGCTCCCCGACGCGACGCTGCCCGCCGAGGCGGTCACCGCTACGACGACATCGCGAAGACTGATCGTCATTTCCGAGAGCGAGTGGGCGAGCGTTCCGAGCTCGTCTTTGCGTGAGAGGAACGTGCCGGCCACCTCCTCGCGCAGATCGCCCTTGGCTATGGCCGAGCTGAGCGCCACCGCCCGCGCGAGCGGCCGGGTGATGGAGCGGGAAAGGAGGAAGCCGAAGAGCAGGGAAACGATCAGGGCCAGGACTACGACGAGGGTCATGGCCAGGATAGCCTGGTCGGCGAGCGCGGTGTCCACGCCGGACTGGGATCTGGCGTCGTTGATATTGGTCAAGATCATTTGATTCAGCGAGGCGTTGAGCACATCCAGCACCTTGGCGAAATTTCCCTGGGCGATGTTCACGGCCTCGCTCTTTTTGCCCGTGGCGATGAGGCTGAATATGTTGTCCACTTCTGAGTTGAAAGAGGCGTAATCCTGCTGGAGCTGAGCGAATTGGCGTTCGTCTTGGGCGCCTTCCATCGTGGGCGGGTAGGCCTTCAAGGCGGCGTCCATCTCCTTCCGACGGGCTTGCACGCTGTCCACCAGATCCTTCACCGAGGCCGCGTCCTTGACGATGAAGAGGTTCAGGGTGCTGCCTCTGATCCTGTTCACGGAGAAGCCGAACCGCGCGATGAGACCCAGCGGTTCGGCTACCTTCGCGTACATGTGCGTATCGGCGGTTTTCAGTTTGTTCAAGTTGGCGATACCGACGACGCCGATCGCCGCGGCGATGAGAGCCACGATAAGGAAACCGCCGATAAGCTTCATCCCGATTCTCATTGTGGACTCCTCGATGGCCGGATAATAGAATGCCGAACATGGGGTGTCGAGTGTGAAGTGTTGAGATTGCGCCACCTGACTATATAAACAACGCCCGGGTGCCTATGTTTCATCGATTCGATGTTCCTGCACGGTTCTCGCGGGGGCGGGAACCGGCTCGTACGGAATCGCGACAGCTTTGAATCCGATCTAGCCTAGGCTAGGGTGCCGGAGCATGAGCGCAAATGCGAAGCCAATCTCAAAGCCAAGCGGCTTTGAGATTGGCTCAGTCGGCGACTCAGTGGATGATCGCGTTGAAGAGATAGCCGGTGAGCATGATTCCCGCGGCCACGACGCTGAAATAGATGACGAGCAGCTTGGGCTTCAGGACCTTGCGCAGGATGATGGCCTCGGGCAGGGAGAGGGCGGTGACCGCCATCATGAAGGCGAGCGCGGTGCCCATGGCCATGCCCTTCTCGATGAGCACGTTGACGATGGGAATGACGCCGGCCGCGTTCGAGTAGAGGGGCACGCCTATGAGCACGGCGAGGGGGACCGCGTACCAGACCCCGGGGCCCGCGTATTTGGCGAGAAGGTCGGCGGGGGCGTAGCCGTGCATGAAACCGCCGATCGCGATGCCGACGAGGACGTAGGGCCAGACCTTGCCCACGATTTCGCCTACGTAGCCGAAGGCGTACTGGATCCGGTCTTTCAGGTCCAGCTTTTCGATGACGCCCTGTCCGCTGCGGACCTTGTACACGTACTCCTCGACCCATTTCTCGAGCTTGAGCCTGCCTATCGCCGCGCCGCTGAGTATGGCTACGACGATGCCGCTCGCGATGTAGATGAGCGCTATCTTCCAGCCGAAGAGTCCCCAGAGCATGATGAGGGCGACCTCGTTCACCATGGGCGAGGACACGAGAAAGGAGAAGGTGACGCCCAGGGGAATGCCCGCCTCGATGAAGCCGATGAACAAGGGCACGGCCGAGCAGGAGCAGAAGGGCGTCACTATGCCGAGCAGGGCCGCCAGGATGTTGCCCAGGAACTCAGGTACCTTTTCGAGAAGGCGCTTCGTCTTCTCGGGAGGGAAGAAGCTGCGCACGAAGGCTATGGCGAAAATGATGACGACGAGCAGGAAGAATATCTTGCCGCTGTCGTAGACGAAGAAATCGAGGGCCGAGCCGAGCGCCGATTTCGGCGACAGGCCGATTCGGCCGTAGATGAGCCAATCCACCAGGCGCTGCCACATGCCTAGACTCTCCCGCCGAGGCTTCGCACGCGGATCGCCCTCTGCCCGGTCCGGACTCCTCCGAAGGCGAAAAGCATCATTTGCCGTCCTTCAGGATCGCGGCCACCTGGTCCTTGGACAGCACCCGGCCCGCGCTCTTCACCACCCCGTCTATGGCGAGCGCGGGAGTCGACATGACGCCCATGGCCATGATCGCCTCGATAGCCGTGACTTTTTCTATCTCCATCGGCAGCCCGAGCTCCGCCACCGCCTGGCGGGCGTGATCTTCGAGCAAGCGGCATTTCGAGCAGCCCGAACCGAGAATCTGGACTTTCATACTCACTCCTTCGGCGAGACTTCGCTCGCGCATAGATAATTGCCGCGGTCGACGACGCAGTCGATCGCATCGATGAGGCAGGCGGCCTCCAGGCGGTATATCCGCCGCTGGGCGTCGCCATGGCAGGAAACGATACCCGTATCTCGAAGCACGGCCAGGTGCTTGGAGATGTTCGTGCGTTCCACCGAGCAGGCGCATTCGAGCGCCGAGATGGCCTCGACCAGCTCCGATACGCTCAACTCGCCCTGGGACAGGGCCTCCACGATGGCGATGCGGGCGGGGCTGGCCAGGGCGGCGAAGATCTCGGCCTTGCGGCCTATCCTGACCGGATCGATTGCTTTTTGTGTTATGTGAGCCATGACTCACATAGTACCCGCATCGCGGCACTTCAGTCAAGAACGGCCGCCGGATTCCGCGCGCGGCCCTCTTTCAATCGCGAGCCTGGAGGAGTTACGATCCTTCGATATGACCCCAAAGAAGAAGAGCCTGGTCTATCGCTGCTCGAACTGCGGCCATACCGAGCCGAAGTGGCTGGGAAGATGCCCGGAGTGCGGGCAATGGAACAGCCTGCGCGAGGCGGCTGTGGGCGCGCCGCGCGCGGAGGTCGGCGGCGAGACCTTCTCGTTGCCCATCATGTCCATAGATCCGGGGCAGGGCGTGCGAATACCCACCGGCTCGGCCGAGATGGATCGGGTGCTCGGCGGGGGCCTCATGCGCGGTTCCGTAGTGCTCTTGGGCGGGGAGCCGGGCATCGGCAAGAGCACCCTCCTGCTGCAGATCTGCGCCCGGGCCGAGACGAAGGGCCGGGTGCTTTACGTGTCCGGCGAGGAGTCGCCGGCACAGATCAGGCTGCGGGCCGATCGGCTGGGCGCGCTTCGCGATACGCTCGAAGTGTTCTGTTCGGGCGACCTCTCGCTCGTGCGCTCCGTGCTCGACGCGGTGAAGCCCTCCGTGGCCGTGATCGACTCGATCCAGACCCTGCACGCCGAGGAGGCCGGCGCAGTGCCCGGCACCGCCAACCAGATCAAGTACTGCGCCCAGGAACTCTCGGCCTGGGCGAAGGCCCACGACTCGGTCCTGATACTCGTCGCCCATGTCACGAAGGAAGGCCTGATCGCCGGGCCCAAGGCGGCCGAGCATCTCGTCGACGCGGTCCTCGGCTTCGAGCAGGGAGAGGGCGACATGCGCATGCTGCGGGCCAGCAAGAACCGCTTCGGCAGCGCCGAGGAGGTGGGGCTTTTCCGCATGGGCGAGCGCGGCCTCGAGGAAGTGCTCGACGCCTCGGGGCTCTTCCTCGTTCGCCGCGGCAAGGCCGAGCCGGGCGGCGCCGGGAGCGGCTTGCCGGCCGGCACCGCCGTGGTGCCGGTGCACGAAGGCAGCCGGGTCCTTCTGGTCGAGATCCAGGCGCTCACCGTGCCGGCCAAGGCGGGGCTCACGCGGGTCTACTCGGAGCGCATCGACGCCGCCCGCGTCTCGCGCGTGGCCGCCGTGCTCGAGAAGCACACGGGCGCGCGCTTCTCCGACCAGGACCTCTACGTCAATGTCGCGGGCGGCATGCGCCTGACCGAGCCCGGCATCGATCTCGCGCTCGCCTGCGCCCTGTACTCGGCGCGCTCGGGCCTGAGTCTGCCCGTCGAGGCCGCCCTCGCGGGCGAGCTGTCTCTGGCGGGCGAGGTGCGGCCGGTGCGCCAGATGCGCCGCCGGGCCCGCGCGGCGGCGGCCCTGGGGTTCGGCATGGTCCTCGGCCCGGCGGCCGACGCCGAGGCCGCGCGCGCCGAGGAGAGCGGCGGTCCCGATCGGGGCGCCTCAGGCGGCAGGCAGGAGGAGCGGCGCGGCGCCGCGCCCGGCCAGGCCGCCGCGCCCGGCCGGGCCGCCGCCACCGGCCCCGCGGCGAGCCGCGGCCCGGCCGAGTGGCGGGGCGTCGCGGACATACGCGAGGCCTTGCGCGTGCTGTTCGACGGGAAGAAGGGAGGAACGACATGATCAGACTGGGCATCGCCGGAACGTCCGGCGGCTACGAGCTGCGGCCGAGCAAGATAATCGCCGTCGGGCTCAATTACCGCGAGCATGTCGCCGAAAGCCCCGCCATCCTCGATCGCCAGCCCGCGAAGGCCGCGGTCCCGACCGAACCCATTCTCTTCGCGAAGACGCCCAACGTGCTCGTGGCTTCGGGCGAGGACATCGTCATCCCGACCTCGTTCCTGGCCGCTTCGGGCATCGCCCGGCCGCGCACCGACTACGAGGCCGAGCTGGCCGTCGTCATCGGCCGCCGCTGCCGAAACGCGAGCCCCGGGGAGGCGAGGTCCTTTGTGCTGGGCTATACCTGCTTCAACGATGTCAGCCAACGCGAGATCCAGAATCTCGACCGCTCCGGCTGGTTCCGGGGCAAGAGCTTCGACAGCTTCGGCCCCGCGGGTCCGAAGCTGCTCCTCGACCGCGACGTCGCCGACCCCCAGCGGCTGCGGATCGAGTGCCGGCTCAACGGCCGCACCGTCCAGAGCGCCTCCACCGCCGACATGATCTTCGGCGTGGCCGAGCTCGTGTCCTACATCTCGCGCAACATGACGCTGGAGGAGGGAGACCTCATCGCCACCGGCACGCCGAGCGGCGTGGGAGCCCTCCGCGCCGGAGACCTGGTGGAGGTGGAGATCGAAGGCATAGGCGTCCTGCGAAACCGCGTCGTGGAGGAGTAGGGGGCGCCCCGGGCCCCGCATCTCTACGCGTTTTTCGGGGGCGCCGATCCGGGCGCGGGCGATTCCGAGGGCGGGCGCTTCATCGGCAACTCGAAGCGGAAGCGGGCGCCGCCTCCGGGCGCATCGTCCACGGCGAACCTGCCCTTGTGCTTGTTGACGACGATGTCGTAGGAGATCGACAGGCCCAGGCCGGTGCCCTTGCCCGGCTCCTTCGTCGTGAAGAAGGGGTCGAATATCTTGAGGCGCAGGTCGGGCGGTATTCCCGGTCCGTCGTCGGAGATGACGCAATGGACGTAGTCTCCCGCCGTTTTCGTCTCGACCTTGATGCGGCCGAGCGAACCGCGCTTCTGCTCGGCTATGGCCTGGGCGGCGTTCACCAGCAGGTTGAGGAGCACTTGGTTGATCTCGCCGCCGGAGGCGTCGATCTGGGGCAGCTCGGCCAGTTCGAGCTCCACTTCGGCCACGTACTTGATCTCGTTGCGCGCCACCGCGAGAGTGCTCTCGATGCCTTTGTTCAGATCGTAGGAAGCCACCGCAGTCTGGCTGTCGGTGCGCGCGAAGCTCTTGAGGTTGCCCACTATCTCCATGATTCGGCGGAAGCCCTCGTCCGATTCGGCGAAGATCGATCCGATCTCGCCGAAGACGTACTCCAGATCGGCGCGACGGGCGATGGCGCCGAGCGCGGCGGGATCGGCGGAGGCGGCCTCCTCCCAGGCCGTCCGCACCGTCGCGAAGTACCTGGCCAGCATGCCGTGATTGCTCTTCAGGAAGCCCAGGGGATTGTTGATCTCGTGGGCGACTCCGGCCGCGAGCTGGCCGATGGAGGCCAGCTTCTCGTGCTGCACCATGATCATCTGGGTTTCCCTCAGGCGGGCGTTCGCCTCGGCGAGCTCCATGTTGGTCTTCCACAGCTCGCGCTCGGCCTCGATCCGCTCGGTGATGTCCTTGATGATGCCCTGGATCTCGATGATGCCGCCGTTCCGGTCCTTGACGGCCTGGGCGGTCTCGATGCAGAACACGCTGCGCCCGTCGGCCGTCGTCAGGACTATCTCGTAGTCGCTCACGAAGCCTTGATTCCGCATTTTGTCGAGAAAATGCGCGCGGTCTTCGTGGTTGAGCACGAACGAGGAAAAGGGTCGGCCGACGACCTCGAAGCGGTCCCGGTAGCCCAGAAGGCCGAGCCCCGCCGAGTTCATCGAGGCGACGACATCGCCGGCGTTCGCCGTATAGATCATGTCGCGCGACTCTTCGAAGAAGGTCCTGAGGCGCTCTTCGCTGCGCCGCAGGTCCCGCTCGGCTTCGGCGCGGATGACTTCCTGTCGCCTGCGTTCGGCCCGGGAGCGCATGAGGGGGAAGAGCTCGCCGAAGAACCGGTCGAGGAAGGCCGCCGCGGCGTCGGAGAACGGAGCCGCGCCGCAGCAGACGACGATGACTTCGATGTTCCCGGGGAGCTCCAGCTTCCGGCCGAGGTGGTGGGGAAAGTCGAGGCCGAGAGACGCGAAACGGTCCCCGCCGTTCTTGACCGACTCGCGGAGATGCGCGATTTCGTCGCCTCCGAGCTCGAGCAAGGCCTTGGCCTGGAAAACGACGGCGCGCCCGGACCCCGCCGCGAGCCAGGCCAGAGCGCCGCTCCTCGCGCCCGTAGCCTGGACGATGAGCTCGACGAGCTCGGCGTACAGCGGCTCGTCCTCGGCCTGGTGCGCGAAGAGCAGGGCCGCGGCGCTGCGGACGCGGAGTTCTTCCGTGCGGGCCGCGACCTCGGCTTCCAGCGCGCTCCGCCAGTCCGTGACCTTGTCCATCATGTCGTTCATGGCGTCGGCGAGCATGGCGATGTCGCCTCGTGCGTTGCGCGGCATAGGGGGCGGCCGGCTCCCTTCGGCGAAGGCGTTCAGGGATTTCTCGAGCTCGACGAGGGGGAGGAAAAGCCGGTACATGGACAGCCACACGAGAAGCAGGCCCGCCACGGTGGCCGCGATGACGACGGTCAGCGCCGCCTGCCTGTCGGCGCGTATGGCCTTTTCGACGGTCGATACCCTGGCGGATATGAACAGTTTGAAATCGGCCAGACCCGGAGCCTGGGTATCGAGCGTGCCGGCCAGGAGCTTCTCGCCGCGGGAATCCGCGACCTCGAGTATCTTCTTGTTTCCGAGCGTTTCCAGCGCATGCAGCGGCAGCGGCAGCGCTCCCGGCGGGAATCGGGTGGTGTCCGAGGAGGTGATGACCCGGGAGTCTTCGCCGAGAATGGCGAGGTCCAGGCCGAGGATGCTGTCCATCTTGTCCGCGCGGATCTGGGCGAAGAGAGCGTCCATGCGTACGTACAGGAGAACGGCGAGGGGGGCTCCGGCCGGGCTCTCGAAGGGATAGCCCACGACGCAGCGTCCTTCCTCGTCGATCCTGACGTTCGCCTGGGGCCCGATCCACGAGGCGTCGTCAGCCTTGCCGAAGGGCGGCTCGCCGGTGTCGGCGATGATCCGCCCCGTGATCCCGTCCACCACGCGCATGGCGGCCAGGTTTCCCTTGGTGCGCAGAATCGTCGAGAGCTCCGAGCCCAGGCGCAGGGCCTCCGTCCGGGAAGAGCGGTCCCAGCCTGTTCGCGCGGCCTGCAGCAAAGGGTCCGGGGGGACGATATTCGGCACCGCTCCGGCGATCGTCTTGGCTTCGTCGATCTGCGAGGAGAACCATTCGCCGATCTGCTCGCGCTTCGTCTCGGCCGAGGCCTCGATGCGCGCGACCGCGTCGCTTCGCGTGACGGCGCTTCTCCCCCGGTAGCCGATCAGGGGAAAGCCCCAGTACTGGACGACGATGGTGGCCGTGTTGCACAGAACGATGATCGAGGCGGCCGTCAGCGCCACGCGCAGACTCAGCGAGCCACCTCTCCTGCGATGAAGCGGAATGCCGCCGCGCTCCTCCCGCTTCATGGAACTTCCCCGCACTCGTCGAGGACGGGGAAGAAGCTCGTGAAGCCCAGGACGTCCAGGATCGAGCGGGCCTGGTCGGAGATGTGGCAGAGAAAGAAAGGCAGCTGATGCCGCTTCGACTCCACGAGGACCTGCGTCAGCGCGCCCACGCCCGTCGAGGAGATATAGTTCAGCCGGGAGAGATCGAGGACCAGAGCGCCCCTTTCCTTGGCCGTTTCGAGGGCCTTGGCCAGGATGGCCTGGAAGTCTCCGGAGTTCTGCGTATCGAGGGCTCCGTCGAGCCTGATCACGAGGGCGGGCGGAGAGGATGTCTCGGCCAGGGAAAGCCGGGTGCCGGGGTACTTGGCCGAGAAGCCGGAAAGCGCGGACTCGAGCGAAGCCGAACTTGGGCTCATTCGAGCCTCGCCGTCAGTATCGTCACGTCGTCCTCGAAATCGGGGGCGCCCGATCGCTCGAGCGCGGTCTCCAGGATGCGCTTGTGATACTCGGCACCGTAGGGCGTCGCGGAAAGAATGTCCCTGATCGCGAGGGCGGGCCTGTCCTTGTCCTTCGCGCCCGCCTCCACGAGGCCGTCCGTGTAGAGCAGGATAGTGTCGCCGGCCGACAGCCGTTCGATCTTGTCGATGTAGCTGATGGAGCCGGCGAAGCCGAGGCCCGAACCCGAGACGGGGAGCTCCTTCGGTCCCGAATCCGCGACCAGCACGGGATGGTTGTGGCCCGCGTTCGCATAGGTGAAGGTCATGGCCTGGCGGTCGAGCAATCCCGCCACGAAGGTGACGATGATGTCGGAAGCCTGTCTGAGCGTGAAATTGAGGCGCTCGTTGAGCCAGCCCAGGAAGGCTGCGGGCGAGAAATTCTTCGAGGCCGTCATCTGCACGTATTCGGGATAGATGATCGCCTTGAGCATGAGCGTGACGAAGGCCGCCTTGACCCCGTGGCCGGCCACGTCGCCCAGGAGCATGAGGTAGCGGTCGGCGCCCATCGAAATGACATCGTAGTAGTCCCCGCCGCAGAAGAGTCCGCTCACCGGCCTATAGCTCGACCGGAACTCGATGCCGTCGGATTTCTGCAGGCTGGGCTTGAGGACGGCGCGCTGCATCTCGCCGGCCCAGCGCAGCTCGTCCAGCATGGTGCTCGCGTAGGCCTCGTTCTGCCGGCGCATCTTGAAGCTTTCGACCGCCTTGACGAGTTCGGACCGCAGGTAGTCGGGCTCCCAGGGCTTGAGGATGTAGCTGAAGATCCCTGCCTTCACGGCCTTCATGAGCTCTTGGGTCTCGGAGAAACCCGTCAAGAGAACCGTCACGATCTTGGGCCATCTTCGGCTGACCTCGAGCAGGAAGTCGGAGCCCTTCATCTCGGGCATCTTGAGGTCCGAAACGATGACCATGAAGCGGTCGGGCTCGGCCTCCACGAGCTTGAGTCCTTCCCTGGCGGAGGGCGCCGTGAGGATGCGGATCTGGGACTCGCGTGCCCAGTCGTGCAGCTCGCGTTTGAGCGAGTTCAAGATGCCAAGCTCGTCGTCCACGAAAAGAACCGTATCGGTCATGAGCTTCCTCCGTCTTCATTATAGTCCGTCCGATGGCCGAAGCAACTCGCCGACTCGGATCTCATTGCCACGGCCGCCAGGGCGGCGATTCCCCGGCCGGGCCGTGCCCGGAGGGCTTGCGCATCATGCTCGGGGTGCCCGTGGCGGCGGAGGAAAAAGGGAAGTAAAATGCTCCTTGAAAGGCGCGATCGACCGCCTCGCAGCCCAGCTAAGAGGACGAAAGGCCCATGGATAAACTGGACATTCTTTTCGTCGAGGACGATCCCTACGACGCGAAACTCGTGGAGTCCGCCGTGCGCAGGTCGGGCATCGAGGCTTCGTGGACGAGAGTGGACACGGAGGCCGAGTTCCTCGCCGCCCTCGATTCGCCGCACGACGTGCTGCTCACCGACTTCAAGTTGCCCTCGTTCAACGCGCTGAAGGTCCTCGACCTCGTCGCCGAGCGAGGGGCGGATTTTCCCGCCCTCGTGGTCACCGGAGCGATCGACGACGAGCTCGCCGCCGACTGCGTCAAGCACGGCGCCTCGGACTACCTGCTCAAGGACCGGCTCGCCCGGCTCGGCGACGCCATTCTGTCAGCCATCGCGCGGCATCGCGCCCAGCGCGAGAGGCGGCAGGCCGAGGAGAAGCTGCTCGTCGAGGCGAGGGCCCGCATCGTGCTTCATTCCATGCTCGCCCGCTCGCTCGCCCGCGGCTCCTCGGCCGAGGGACCCGGAGCCGACGAGGTGCTCGCTCCGCTCCTCGAGCCGGGGGCCGTCGCCGGCCTCGTCGGCCTCCGCTACGAGCGCGAGGGCGGGCTCGTATTCGAGGGGCGGAGCGAGGCTTCGGCCGCGGAGACCTTCGAACTCCGCCGCAAGCTCGATACCCAGTCCGAGCGCATGGGCGAACTCGTCTTCGTCTTCGAGGCCGCGGCCCGGCGCGGAGTCGAGACCGGCCAATTTCTCGACCAGGCGGCCGCGGCCTTCCTCGGCCATCTCGTGCGAGGCGAAGCGGAGCGCCGGCTGGTGGACAGCCTCGCCGAGAAGGAGGAGCTGCTCCGCGAGATCCATCATCGCGTGAAGAACAATCTCGCCGCGGTGGCCAGCCTGATCTCGCTCGAGGCGGGGCGCTGCGTCGACGACTCGGCCAGGAACGTGCTCGTCGATCTCGAAGGGCGAATCAATTCCATGGCTCTCGTCCACGAAATGCTGTACGCGCGGGGCGGTTTCACCGGGATCGACTTCCAGGACTACGCGCGGGAGCTGGCCGTTCGCGTCGCGCAGAGCGTGGGTGTGGACAGCGGGGAATTCGAGCCGCTCGTCGAATGCCCGAAACTCCGCGTCCCCCTCGAGACGGCGGTGACGCTCGGCATCATGCTCAGCGAACTGTACGCCCGATCGGCCGGGAGGATAGCCGCTGGCGCGTCCGTCTCGGCGACCCTGCGCGCCGGGGAAAGCGCCGAGAGGCAGGGCGTGTGGCGGGTGGAGTACACGGAACGAGGCGGCCTCGGAGGCGATTCCCCGCCGTCCGGGCAGGAGGCCGCGCCGCCCCTTTCCGAGCTGTATTTCGTCGGCCTGGTGGTCGCCCAGTACGGAGGCGCCCTCGTAGAGGAAGCGGGAACCTTGCGGGTGCAATTCGATCTGGATTTCGGCGACGGGGCGGCGATACCGTGAGCGCGCAGGGCGCGGCCGAGGAGCTGGGAACCTTCATCTCCGCCCTGGCCCACGACCTCAAGGCGCCTCTGCGCGCGATCGACGGCTTCGCCCGGATCGTGCAGGAAGACGAGGGGGCCCGCCTGAGCGAGGACGGCCGAAGATCGATGGAGATCATCCGCGTCAATGCGGCGCGCATGGGCGAGCTCATCGAGCGGACCCAGGCCTATGCGCGCCTGGCTTCGGCCGAGGTCGAGCTCCTCGAGGTGGACATGGAGGAGCTGGCCCTCGGCGCCTACGGCGAGACGGTCCCGCCCGAGCGAAGGCCGCGCATCGACTTCGACCTGGCGCCCTTGCCGGCCGCGGCCGGGGATCCGCGCCTCCTCAAGCTGGTGTGGACGAACCTGTTCTCGAACGCCGTGAAGTTCTCGTCGAAGCGCGAGCGCGCCCGCATCGAGGTCCGGGGCGGGCGCATTGACGACGAACTGGTCTATTCGGTCCGCGACGACGGCGCCGGCTTCGACATGCGGTACCGCGACAAATTGTTCGGGGCCTTCCAGCGCCTGCATTCCTCGCGCGAGTTCGACGGCTCGGGCCTGGGGCTCGCGATGGTGCGGCGGGCCGTGGCCATGCAGGGCGGGCGCGTCTGGGCCGAGGGCTCCTCCGGGCAGGGGGCGATGTTCAGCTTCGCTCTGCCGGCGGCTGGTTTATGAGGAGCCAGTAGTAGCCGAGATTGATCATGGCCTCGGCGAACTGGTCGAAGTCGATGGGCTTGACGACGTAGCTGTTGGCGCCCAGGGCGTAGGCCCGCGCGATGTCGGGGTCCTGCCGCGAGGAGGTCACGATCACGACCGGGATGGACTTGGTGCGCTCGTCCTTCTTGATCGCCTCCAGCACTTCGAGCCCGTCCACCTTCGGCAGCTTGAGGTCGAGCATCACCACCTTGGGATTGCGGGACTGCGACCTGTCGGCGTAGCGGCCGCGCCTGAAGAGGAAGTCCAGGGCTTCCTCTCCGTCCTCGACCCAATGGAGGTGGTTCGCCAGATTCTTCTTCTTGAAGGCGCGCTTGGCGAGATCCGCGTCTTGGGGGTTGTCTTCGACGAGAAGCACCTCGATCTCCTGGACGACATCCATTTCAATCCTCCCCGGATGGAAGCGTGAACGACACGGTGGCCCCTTCCCCGACGGCGCCGGCCGCGTCGACGCTGCCGCCGTGCCGTTCCACGACACGTTGCACGATCGCAAGCCCGACGCCGGTGCCGCCGAACTCGCGGGCCCCATGCAGCCTCTGGAAGACACGGAACAGCTTGGCCTTGTAGCGCATGTCGAAGCCCGCTCCGTTGTCCCTCACGTAATACCTTACGCCGGAGCTGAGCTTTTCGCAAGCTACCTCGACCTTCGGCCTCTCCCGGCCCGAGCTGAACTTGAGCGCATTGTCGATGAGGTTGACCCAGACCTGCCGCAGGAGCAGGGCGTCGCCCGACGCGCTCTCCAGCCGGGCGACGGAGAGCTCGATGCGGGCCCGCGCCCCGGGAGCGCGTCCATCGAAGCCGTAGGCGGGCAGGAGCTCGTCGAGCGCCGATTCGACGAGGGCGTCCATGTCCACTCTCTCGCGGTCGAGCTCGATCCGGCCCACGCGGGCGAACTCGAGGAGGTCGTCGATGAGCCTGCCCATGTGCCGCGTGGACGAGCGGATCCGCCCGAGCGCTTCCTCGCCCGCCTCGCTCAGGTGCGAGGCGTCCTCCTCCTCGAGGACGCTCCCGTAGCCGTCGATGGCCCGCAGCGGCGAGCGCAGGTCGTGCGACACATTGTAGGCGAAGGCTTCGAGCTCGGCGTTGGCGGCCTCCAGTTCCTTCGTCCTGGCGCTCACGCGGCTCTCGAGCTCGGCATTCAGTTCGCGCAACTGTTCCTCCGCGCGCGTCTTGGCCTGCTCGGCCGCGTACAGCTCGCGGTAGCGGGCGAGGCGGCGGCGTTGCCAGAAGAAGGCGGCGAGGGCGAGGGCCGCGGCAGCGAAGACGGCGAAGAGCGCGACGATGAGCCGGGCGGACGAGTGCCAGGGCGCCTTCGCTTCGGCGATGTCTATTTTGGAGACGATGAACCAGGAAGTGCCCGGGACCGGCGCGAGGGCGGCGAGCACCGGCACGCCGCGGTAGTCGCGGCCCCGTCTGACCCCGACGATGCCGGAGGCGGCCATGACGGCGGGCAGATCTGTGCGGGCCATGGATATGCGCAGCGACAGCGGCGGGCCCGGGCGATGGCGCAGCTCGTTGAGGAAGAGTACCGAGTCGCCGTCTTTCCGCACGAGCAGGGTCTCGGCGCTCGCGCTCGGCACCGGCCAGCTTTGGATGAGAGGGTAGAGGAAGGTGTCGGGATCGCTGCGGAGCACCAAGGCGAAGATTCCGCGGGCGATCCTCGCCCGGGGATGTATCGGCGCTATGGCGTCGATCGAGATGCGGCCGTCGCGAGCGCGGTACAGGTCCGTCATCCCCGGCGCATCCCGCCGGAGGGCCGTCTCGAGGACGGCGAGGCTCGGCGGGTCGAGCTGGCCCTCGGAGCCGGCGAGGCTCAGGAGTATCTTCCCCTCGGCGTCCACGAGGAGGATGTCGCTGTAGTCTTCCCTCCGCTCGACGCTTCCGAGCCGAGTCCGCAGATAGCGCAGGCTGGCCGCGTCGCCGAGCACGGCGTAGTCCTCGGCCGAGGCGCCCAGATAGGGGTCGTCGACGAGGGCGCGGCAATCGGCCAGGCGGTCGCGTTCCCAGCCGACGATTTGTCCGATCTTGAGCTTGGCGACCGCGCTGAGCTGATTCTCGACGGCCGACAGGGCCAGGCGTTCCTGCGAGGAATAGAAGGCCGCCCCGCCTGCGGCGATGAGGAGGAGGGCGAGGACCGTGGCCGCGGCCATGCGCGCGCCGTCCGGCGCGCGCGGCGGGGACTCCTTCGCCGGCTTTCCCGTCATCATTCTTCCCCGAGCGAGAAGAGGAAGGTCGCGCCCTCGCCCGGGCTCGACTCGGCCCGAATCTCTCCGCCGTGCTTTTCGACGATGCGACGCACCGTCGCGAGGCCCACCCCGGTGCCGGGAAATTCCGCGGCGCTGTGTAGCCGCTGGAAGGGCGTGAAGAGCTTTCCGGCGTGGGCCATGTCGAAGCCCGCGCCGTTGTCGCGCACGAAGAAGACCCGACGGCCGTCCTTCTCCGCCGCCCCGAACTCGATGCTGGCGATCTCTCGGGCCGCGCTGTACTTCATGGCGTTGTCGAACAGGTTGTACAGGACGATGTCGAGCAGGTCGCCGTCGGCCCGGGCCGCCAGCCCGGGCTCGATCGAGACCTCGATGGATCTGCCGCGGTACGCGTTTCGCGCGCGCTCGGCGGCTTCCCGGGCGAGCGCCGACAGATCGACCGGCGCCGCGCTGATCGCCGAACGCGTTATGCGCGACAATTGCAGGAGATCGTCGATCAGCCGGCCCATGCGCCGCGCCTCTCCGCGGATCCTGGCGAGGTAGTCCCGCGCGGTTCCGTCGAGAGCCGGCGCGTAGTCTTCCTGCAGCGCCGCGCTCCACCCGTCGATTCCGCGCAGGGGGGCGCGCAGGTCGTGCGACACCGAATACGAGAAGGACTCGAGTTCGCCGTTGGCCGCCTCCAGTCCCCTGTTGGCGGTCACGAGCTCGGCGGTCCTCCGCCGGACGCGCTCCTCGAGCTCGGCGTTGAGGCCGCGGACCTGCTCTTCGGCCCGCTTGCGCCCGGTGATGAGGCTGAAGACCGCGACGAAGAAGCCTCGCTCCGGCGAGTAGACCGAGACGGAGTACCACTGCCCGAGCGCCCGCACGTCCATCTCGAACTGTTCGGTGATCCCCGTGGCCGCGACGCGGCCGTAGATCGCGAAAAGCCCGGGATCCGATTCGCGGATGCCCGGGATCGCCTCGGTCACGTTCTTGCCGACGACATCCACCAGGCCTGTCAGGCGCCCGAAGGCCGGATTGACCGAGAGATAGGTCCAATCCACCGGCCGGTCTCCCTCGAACTCCATCCTGCAGTAGGCGAGGCCCTCGATCATGTTGTCGAAGAGACTCCGGTAGCGGGTCTCGCTCTCCCTGATCGCCAGCTCGGCCTTCTTCCGCTCCGTGATGACCTCGGAGAGGATGATGATACCCCCGATGGCGCCCGAGCTGGTGTACCAGGGCCTGGAGATCCAGCGGATCCAGTCGAGCGAGCCGTCGGCGCGGGGAAAGGGATCCTCGTCGCGGCTTTCGACGGCGCCGGCCAGGCAGCGGCGGTGTACGCCTTTCCAGTCTTCGCCGATCTCCGGGAACACCTCGTAGTGGCTCAGGCCCGTGAGGTTCCGGTCTCCGAGCTCGTAATCCTCGAGCCAGCGGCGGCTCGCCAGGATGTAGCGCATATCGTGGTCGAACATCGCTATGGCGGCCGGGCTGTTCTCGACGAAAAGCCGCAGGATGCGCTCGTTGGCCCGGAGCACGGCCTCGGCGTTCTTGAGTTCGGTGATGTCCTGGAAGATGCCCTGGACGCGGGATACCTTGCCGTCGACGACGACGGGCATGCCCACCGTGTGCACCCACTTGCGCACGCCCTTGGCGCTGAGGATCTCCAGCTCGAGATCGTAGGGCTCCGCGGACTCGATCGCCGTCTTCACCGCCGTCTCGATCCTGGCTCGCGATTCGGGGGTGTAGAAGCCGAGACCCAGTTCCACGCTCGTCAGGATCGAAGGATCGAGATCGTGGATCCGCGCCACCTCGGTCGTCCAGGATCCGGTGCCCGTGGCCGCGTCGAACTCCCATCCTCCGACCTTGGCCATCTCGCCGGTGAGGTTGAGCAGCTCGTTCGTCTTCCTGGCTTCGCTCTCGGCCTTCCGGCGGGCCTCGTCGCTGCGGCCTATCGAGCGGGCGCCCCAGATCGAGAAGGAGCAGAGGAGGACGATGTCGAGGCCGATCGCGAACAGATGGCCGTACTCGGGCTCGTAGAGCCCGAAGCGCGCGCCGGCCTCTTGAACGCCGCCCACGAGGATCGGTACGAGGACGGCCGCGGGGATGAAGCGCCTGGCCACGCGGCCGGCGACTCCCGGCGCGCGGAGCATCGCGAGGAGGCCGTGGTCGGGCTCGAGGGAGAGCGCGCCTATCGCGAGCACGAGGATGGTTGCCGCGGTATGGGGAACCATGCGAGTTCCGGCTATGGAGGCCGTCGAGGGCGGAAGACCGTACAGGAGGGCCAGGAACGACAGGCCGGCAAGCACGAAGGCGATCAACTCGAAGGACTCCACGAGCGCCCCTGCCTTGCCGCGCCGAGGCTCCGCCGCGAGAGCTGCCGCCAGCAGGATGAAAACGAAGGCCGTGGGGGGCGACATCCATCCGGGGACTATGCTGCCGGGTTCTTCGGGGAAAAAGCGGACATAGAATCGATCTCCGCCGAATCCGGCGATATAATGGGCCAGGCCCGTGGCGGCGAGGATGAAGGCGACCGCCGCGAGAGCGCGGCGCGCGGAGCCGAGCGCCGGAGCGCGCTCGCCTTCCAGGGAGGCCAGGAAAAGAGCGAGAGCGAGCAGGATCGTGCAGGCCGCGGTGTCCGGCTTCATCGCGATGAGGGCCCGCGGGAGCCGGATGAGGGTAGCTATGCCGAAAAGCTGGCCGGCGACTGCCGCGGCCGCGGCCGCCAAGGCCACCAGCCCGGCGCCACCGGCTACGCGCCGAAAGAACTCCGGAGAGAGGCCGCTGCGCTTCGAGCTCATGGATCTCCTCGAGCCGGTCGATAGCCCTCGACTCGCGAACCAGTCTACTATGGGAGCGGCCACTGTCAAGTTTGAAGCCATAGATGCGACGAGTCGAGGCGGGCCGGAGAGGTGACGGGAGTGGGAACGGAAGATCGGCGAATCGAAGAGCTGGAAATGAAGCTCACCTATCAGGAGGCCGCGGTCGAGGACCTCGGGGCCCTCGTGCTCGATCAAGGGAGGCGTCTGGAACGGGTCGAGGAGCAGTTGCGGCTGGCTGTGGGCAAGCTCAAGGAGTTGGAAGAGGGAGCTCAGCAACCTCTGCCGAAGGGCGAGCGGCCTCCCCACTACTAGAAAAACGCCGGGACACCGAGGAGGCACTGCGGTGCCCGGCGATAGAGACGAAGATTAAGCGACGCGGTAGCTGGAGCTCTGCCGGATGCCGCTGAGCAGCACGAGATCGTTGCTTTCGACGACGAAGCTCTCGCGCTCGGAGAGGATATGGTCGAGGGGATCGTTCGCGACGGTCACCCAGAGGCTGCCGGAAGTGCAGGTGAGCTTCGAGCCTTTGCCGCGCTTGAGCACATCGATCTGCCCGCGCGCCAGTTTCTTGACGCCGCTTCCCGCCGCCTCGGCTCCGTTGATCTGCATGACATTCACGTATTTCATGGTCTGCTTGTTCATACGACCCTCCTCGTAGTGCTTCGATCAGCGAATCTTTCGATCCGCACAAATAATATAGATATAAAGCATCATAAGAGTACAGATTCAGGGAATTGAAATTATACACAGTACAATAGTAACATGGTTCAAGTGTTATGGTTGTTTTCTGAGGTATCTGTACCGTATGTCAAGATTTTCCAAATAATTCAATATATTTCAGGTATATGTCTGGTTTGTGCTCGCTTTGCGGGAGGTGCTATGATCAAGGATAAGCAGGTGCCGCTCTACGAGCGCTTCGCCCTCGAACTCGAAGGACAGATCAGGGCCGGAACCTTCCCGGTAGGCGGCCGGCTTCCCGCGCTCCGCGAATCGAGCGTCCAGCGCAAGCTCAGCATGACCACCGTGCTGCAGGCTTACCGTCTCCTCGAAATGCGCGGCATCATCGAGGCCCGGCCGCAGTCGGGCTACTACGTCAAGTTCAAGCCCAAGAGCCAGACCCTCGAGGAGGAGCAGCCCCAGTCGCACGGCGATCCGACGACGGTCAGCATCGACGATCTCTCGATGCAGCTCATCAAGGACACGCACAACCGTCATTTCGCCCAGTTCGGCGCGGCCTTTCCCGACCCCGACCTCCTGCCCACCTCCCGGCTGAACCGCATCCTCGCCGAGCTGGCCCGCGAGGGGCGCTTCGCCCTGGACACCTCGGTCTACCCCGAGGGCGCCGACGAGCTCCGCGTCCAGGTGGCGCAGCGCGCTTTCAGCTACGGCTGCACCATCAAGCCCGACGAGGTCGTGATCACCGCCGGCTGCAGCGAGGCGCTGTCGATCTGCCTCCAGGCCATCTGCGCTCCGGGCGACCTCGTCGCCATCGAGTCGCCGACCTACTTCGGGATCCTGCCGGCCCTGGAGGCCCTCAGGCTCAAGGCCCTGGAAATACCGACCCGGGCCGGCGTGGGCCTCAGCCTCGACGCCCTGCGCTTCGCCGTCGAGAACCATCCGGTGCGCGCCGTGATCGCGATGACGAACTTCAACAACCCCCTGGGTTCCTGCATGTCCGACGAGGGCAAGCGCGAACTCGTCTCGATGCTCGAGGAGCGGGACATTCCCCTCATCGAGGACGACATCTACGGCGAGCTGTACTTCTCCGACCGCAGGCCGAGCGTGGCCAAGTCCTTCGAGAAAAAGGGGGGCGTGCTCCTCTGCTCCTCGTTCTCGAAGGACATCTCGCCCGGCTATCGCATAGGCTGGGTGGCTCCGGGGCGCTATTTCGGCGCGGTGCAGCGCCTCAAGATGGCCCTCAACAACGGCACCTCGGTCCTGCCGCAGATGACCATAGCGCGCTACCTCGAGTCGGGCGGCTACGACATCCACCTGCGCAAGATCCGCCGCGCCTATGCGCAGAAGGTCATGCAGATGTCCGAGTCGATCGAGGCCACCTTCCCCGAGGGTACCCGGATCGCGGAGCCGCTGGGCGGCTACGTGATCTGGGTCCAGCTGCCCGGGGGCATCGACTCGATGCGGCTCTACCGGGAGGCGATCGCCGCCTCCATCACCATCGCCCCGGGCTACATCTTCTCGCCGACGCACCGCTTCCAGGACTACGTGCGGCTCAACGCCGCAGTCTGGTCGCAGCGCACCGAGAAGGACCTCGCGCGCCTGGGCGAGATCGTGCACCGGCTCCTCCTGCGCGGCTAAAGGGTACCCGAGAGCGCGGCCTTCCGCCGGGGCCGCCGGGGCCGGGGCCGTCGGGGCCGGGGCCGTCGGGGCCGGTGCCGCCGGTCGCCGCGCGGCTCCGGCGGCCCGGCTGCCGCGCCCGGGGACTGGCCCGGCTATCGCAGTCGGCGACTGTGCTCGCTTTCGCGTGCAGCCTTCCGCCGTCGCCGCGCGCGGAAAGCGCTCACTTCAGGTCGAGAGCGCCCAGGTAGGCCGCGTAGGCGTCGTGCGCGTTCTGGGCGGCGGCGCGGGCCGCATCGATGCGGCCGCCGAGCTTGTCGAGCTCGGTTTCGGCGTCCGAAAGCTTTTTCATGTACTGCTGGCCCTGGCTCGAGTCCCTGCCCACGGCCTGGATGTTGGCCCTGAACCTCGCCTCGTCCGAGCCGAGCTCGGACTTCCGCGACTGCAGCTCCGAGAGCGCGCGGTCGGCGTCGTCGGCCTTGAGCTTGAGGTCGACGGCCCTGCTCAGGGCCGCGCGGACCGAGGCCGGGATGTCCTTCGAGCTGGCGTAGGCCAGGAAGGCTTCCGGGCCGAGCGAGGCGAGCGTTATGCGCTCTTCTTCGGGCGAGCTTTCCTTGACCACCAGCGAGGAGGAGCCCGAGGCGGGCAGGGCGAGGCTGAAGCGGTAGAACGCCGGGGTCTTCTCGTCGTAGGCCGAGGGCGAGGCGAGGCTCGTGCCCGGGGTGATCGGATGCTCGACCACGATCGTCTTGGCCGCGGTCGAGGTGTTGGCGAAGGAGTAGCTGCGCGTCCAGGTGACGCGCCGAGCGAAGGTCATGACGCCCTTCGCGACGGTGACGCCGAGGGTCTCGCGCGAGCTCGAGGCCGAGACCTCGGCGTCGACCGAGAGGTCGTCGCCGAAGACGATGAGGCGCTTGTCGTGCTCGGGAAGGAAGTCGAGGAGGGCGTCGCCCGCGTAGATGCCCCCGTCGAACACGGTGATCGGGCCGGGGGGCAGCTTCATCCCCGTGTCGTTTTCGAGGAGGGCGCCGAGCATGGGGTGGAGGGGATCGGAGCCGCCCGGGCCGGAGCCGGGCGTGAACACCGAGACCTTCCGGCCGTCGATGGCCCCGGCTACGAGGGGCAGCATGGCGCTCTGCCTTCGATCCAGGGTCACCGCCCCGCGGAGCGTGAACTCGAACTGGTCTCCCGCCGCCCGGCCGCTCGCCGCCTGAGCCGCCCCCTGCGACAGGGACGGGGTAGGCGCGGCGGCCTCGGCCAGGGGCGCCGCGAAGGACTTGGCCGCCGCCCGCAGCATGGCCGCCGGGGCCGGAGCTCCCGAGGCTTCGTCGGCCTCCGCCCGGGCCTCCTCCGGCAGGCCCGACTCGAAGCTGCGCGCCTGGGCCGCGCCGGCAATGGCGAGCGGCAGCAAGGGGCGGTTCAGGTACAGCGGAGCGTAGAGGTCCTGCCGGAAGGATACGGGCCGGCCGCTCACCAGCGAGAGGCTCACGTCCTTCCAGTCCTGGTCGGTCGGATTGTCGACGATGGCCCAGGCCTGGAGGAAGCACTTGTCGCCCGAGAGGTCGAGGCGGTACGAGACCTTCCAGACCGGCGCGGCCACGACGTAGCCGAGGACGGCCTTCCGCGGCCCCGAGCCGGGCAGATGGACGGTGAGCACCCGCCTGAGCGAGTCCTCGGTGGAGAGGATGAGCGAGAGGGCGCGGTCGAAGTCTTCCGATAGCTGCGGGTCGAGGAAGCGGAAGGCGGCGATCCGGTCGATCGATATGGCCCGGATTCCGTCCTTCGTCGCGAGCACGAGCCAGGGCAGCTGCACCGAGCCGTCCTTGCCGCCCGGCCGCGACTCGACCGAGACGATCCGGCCTTTGATCGTGTCGGGCGCGTCGACCGCCAGTTCGGCGCCGCGGAGCCGGGCGAGCATGTCGGCGATCCGGGGCGAGCCGGACAGGTCGATCCTGAAGCCCTTGAGCGCGCGGTCGAGGCTCTCCTGGGAAGGATAAGTGACCGAGGGGGCGTCCGAGAGACCTCCCGAGCCGGGCCCGGAACCGGAACCGGAACCGGAACCGGAGCCGAAGTCCCAGACCACGAGGGACTTGAGCGCGTCGTTCACCTCGTCGGAGCGGAAGCTCAGGGCCACCGTGGCGTCGCCCGAGACGCTGCCCCGGTGCTCGAAGTAGCCGACGCCGGAGGAGTAAAGCACGACCTTGGTCACGGGCAGCTCGATGGGGCGGGCGGCGGTTCGGCCGCTTTCGCCCGAAGCCGCCGGGCCCGCGCTCTGGGCGAGAGCGGGGAGGAGGGCCAGCGACAGGAGGGCGGCGAGGACCGCTGACCGGGAGAATGAGGGGCGCGACGACATAAAGCAGCCTCCTTGGAAAACGTTCCAGCTCGCTCGGGCGGCCGAGGAAGCGGTCTCGACGGATCGGTACGAGTATAGCGGGAGAGCGGCGGAAAGGAAATGAAGGCGAGAAGGGCATCAGGGGGCGGCGGCGGGCCGGTGCGGCGGCGGGCCGGTGCGGCCGGCGACCTGGCGATCGGCAAGCGCGAGCAGTATCTTATGGTGTGCATCGATGCGAGCGAGGCCCCTGGCCAGGTTGCGCCTCCGGGGCAGCCGCTTTCCCTATCCACGAGGAGGACCTGATGCTGGTACAGGAACAGATGAGTTCGAATCCCTTTACGGCGGCGCCCACCCTCGCCGTCCCCGACGCGCTGAGCCTCATGCACGAGCGCAAGGTCCGGCGTCTCCCCATCGTGGATGCGCACGGCAAGCTCGTCGGCATCGTGTCGGAGAAGGATCTTCTGTACGCCTCTCCCTCTCCCTCGACGTCGCTCAACGTGTGGGAGATCCATTCCCTCCTGTCCCGCCTCACGGTGGACAAGGTCATGACCCGCGACGTCGTCACGGTGGCCGAAGACACGCCCCTCGAGGAAGCCGCGCGCATCATGGCCGACCGCAAGATCGGCGGCCTGCCCGTCGTGCGGGGTTCTTCCCTCGTCGGCATCATCACTGAAACCGACGTTTTCCGCGCCCTCCTCGAGCTCCTCGGCGGCCGCCGGAACGGCATCCGAGCCACCTTCTCCATTTCGGGCTCGAAGGGCTCCCTGTCCAAGGCCATCGCCGCAGTCTCCACGGCGGGAGGGGACATCGTGGGCTTGGGCGTGTCGGAGGTGAAGGATGCCGGCGTGATGCGCTGGCACGTGACCCTGAAAACCAAGGACGTCCAGAAAGATGCCCTCATCCGCGCCCTGACGCCGGTGGTGAACGAGGTGCTCGACGTTCGCGAGACCTGATGCGCGCCCGGTGCCGGGGCACTATTCGCACCGGCAGCTAAACTATCGACCCGATTATCGTAGTGCCCCGGCCCGCCCCCTCGCATGGAGAAGGCGGAAGCCGGGGCTTAATTTTCCTTATCGTTCCTGACGTTCTCTGATGCGTTTTGTCGTATGGTGGAGAAACGTACTGTGTACCGCCTCAATCACCGAGGTTCGCCGATGAACACCATTAGTTACATCTAATGTTAAAATGGATAAATGAATAACCAAATTATGCATTTAATGTATTTCTAATGAATATAGAGAATTATGCCGCTTCTATTGACATATTATGCCGTATTTGCTATCCCTACGCATGTCGGGGCTGCAGGCAGACGCTAAAACAGCATCGTAGATGCTTATGCGTCGCTCACGCAGATTCCCGCATGTCTCATGGAGAGGAAAGCAATGAAGTACCTCAAGATCGCTGCAGTCGTCGCTCTTGCCGCGCTCGCCTTCGCCTGCGCTCCCAAGATTCCCCAGGCCGCCGTCGATGCCGCCACTGCCGCCTTCAACGATGCCAAGACCGCGCAGGCCGATGTCTACGCTCCCGATTCCTTCAAGACGGCTTCCGCCGCGAACGATACGCTCCAGGCCGATCTGACCGCCAAGGCTTACGGCAAGGCCAAGACCGACGCCCAGGCCCTCCTCGACGCCTCCAACAAGGCCAAGGGCGATGTCGACGCCGGCAAGGCCGCCATGCAGACCGCCGTCGACGGCATCGTCGCCGCCATCAACGCCGATCTCCCCGTCGTCCAGAAGGAGATCGCCAAGGCCGCCCGCTACGGCAAGAAGGCCAAGGTCGACGTGAAGTCGCTCAAGGCCCTCCTCGCGCAGGCCAAGACCGGCCTCGCCGACATCAAGACCAGCTATGACGCCGGCAACATCGGCGACGCGGACGCCAAGGCCACCGCCCTCCAGGCGACCGTCGAAGGCGCCCGCAAGCAGCTCGAGGACGCCGGCTACAAGGCCTGAGTCGAGCCTGAATCCTTAAAAGTTCCGGCGGCGCCGATTTCGAAGGCAAGCGGCTTTTGAAATCGGCTCAGGGGATCGCTTCGATCCTCATTCCGCTTCGGGAAGGGGCGTCGTTCCGAGAGGGGCGGCGCCCTTTTTCAATGCCCCGATGATCGCGCCCACGAACAGCAGGGCGAGCAGGGAGAAGGGGAGGAGCGTGAAGAAGGAGGGAACGCCGCCTCCCGATCGGGCGACGAGCAGCCAGGGCAGCATGAGGATCCAGTAGGCGACCGTCGAGAGAGCGTAGAAGGGCATCGAATAGGTCCTCGCGCTCATGATCCGTCCGACGACGAAGGAACCTATCGCGGCTCCGCCGAACAAAGCGAGGTTGAGAAAGCCGTAGAGCTTGAGCAGCCCGGGATCGCGGCCCCAGCCCAGGTTGGTCAGGATGTACAGCTGAGCCACGCCCGGGATGGCTGTCACGGCGGTCAGGCTGAGCATGAAGAGAATGCCCATCCAGGGTTTGGCGTCGCCGAAGGCCTCCTTGAGCACCGCGCGGAGGGGCATCAGGGTTTTCGATTGCGCCTAAGCGCAAAACGGTATATTTTCCTCGTATGAGCAACTACAGATTTGCCGCCTTCATGGAAAAATATCCGGGCTATGCGAAGACCGCTCCCTTGGACGCCTTGCGCGCCGCGGACTATTCGCGGCTCGATTCCCAAAGGCACGTGTACCTCGACTACACGGGCGGCGGCCTCTACGCCGAGTCCCAGATCGAGGCGCACCGCAGGATCCTCGCGGCGGGTATTTTCGGCAATCCGCACTCGAGCAATCCCTCGTCGCAGGCGGCGACGAAGCTCGTCGAGAGCGCGCGGGAGTATGTGCTCGAATACTTCAACGCTTCTCCCGAAGAGTACCTCGTCATCTTCACGCAGAACGCCTCGGGCGCGCTGAAGCTGGTCGGCGAGTCCTATCCTTTCGAGTCCGGCTCGCGGTATATGCTCACCTTCGACAATCACAATTCCGTCAACGGCATCCGCGAGTTCGCGCGCGCCCGCGGCGCCTCGGTCACCTACCTCCCCGTCGAGCTTCCCGATCTCCGCATTTCGAGGGAGAGACTCGGCTCGGAGCTGGGCGCCTCGCCGAAGGCGCCGAGCAAGCTTTTCGCCTATCCGGCCCAATCCAATTTCTCCGGAGTCCAGCATCCGCTGGAATGGATCGAACTCGCCCACAAGAGCGGCTGGGACGTGCTCTTGGACATAGCCGCCTTCGGACCGACCAACGTCGTCGACCTTTCGCGCTGGAAGCCGGATTTCGTCCCCCTCTCGTTCTACAAGATGTTCGGCTACCCGACCGGCATCGGCGCCCTCCTCGCGCGAAAGTCGGCCCTCGCCAAGCTTCGCCGGCCCTGGTTCGCCGGCGGCACGATAACCGTCGTCTCGGTGCAGGGCGACAAGTACTACCTGACCGACGGGGCCGCGGCCTTCGAGGACGGGACCGTCGACTACCTGGGCATCCCCGCGGTCGAGATAGGGCTGAGGCACCTGAAAGCGGTCGACGTCGGGCTGGTCCACGAGAGGGTGCTGAGCCTGACCGGATGGCTCCTCGACAACTTGTCCGAGATGCGCTACTCGACGGGCGTGCCTCTCGTGAAAATCTACGGACCTCTCGATGTGCAAGGGCGCGGCGGCACGATAGCCCTCAATTTTTCGAACTCGCAGGGGAAGACGATCGACCACCGCGCGATCGAGGCCGAGGCCAACACCCACGGGATCTCGCTCCGCACCGGCTGTTTCTGCAATCCGGGCGCCGGAGAGATCGCGCTGGGCATCTCGAGCGAGGAACTCACCTCCTGCTTCACGGCTCCGGGGCACGACCAGCGCCTGAGCATGGACGATTTCCGCGACTGCATCACGACGACGGCATCGGGAGCGGTGCGCATCTCGGTCGGCATCGCCAGCGACTTCGCGGACGCGGAAACCTTCCTCGATTTCGCCCGAGGTTTCTTGGAAGGGTCCGCTTCGAAGTGAGCTCGGCCGCGCTCCTGCCCGCGCTGCGCGGCACGGAGCGCGGGCCTTCGGGCCGGCGGGAGGGGCCGGGCTAGAGCGCGGTCTTCACGTAGGGGAGCTTGCCGATGGCCTCGTAGGCCGCGTACATCTGGTCGCGGCTCTCGATCGTCACGCGGCTGCCCATGCGGCCGTACTTGGAGCCCGGCGCGGCTATGCCCTGAATGAGCGTGCAGCGGATGCCGAGCCCGGCGTAGATGCGCTCGAGGTCTTCGACTATGGTGGCGCCCTGCGAGAGGACGTAGATTATCCTGAGGTCGAAGGTGACGGGATAGTCGACCTGGACATCGTCGAAAAGAGGCTTCCCCGACGCGTCATAGAGCCCGTCGGAGCGCTCGGGTTCGCTGCCTTCCATGAGGCGATACTGCCACGATAGGCCGCCCTTGGGCTAGGTGGCCGTCCGAGGGAGGCTTCTTCATGAACCCCGGCGCGCCGACCTCGTCAGCCCATCAGGATTTCTATCCGGTGTTCGCCGCCCGAGGGGAAGAAGGGGAGGACGACGGCTCTCCCGCCGGCTTCCGAGAATCTCTCCTTGGGCAAAAGCTCGCCGTCGATGGAGACCGAACGCAGGCCCGTGCAGACTCCCTCCGGATTGGCGACCTCGATCCTATACACGGCCCCGCGGTATTTTCTCGTCGCGGCGAAGCCTTTCCATCCGCGCGCGAGGCAGGGCTCCACGCGCAATCCGCGGTAGTCGCTCTTGATCCCGAGGATGCCCTGGGTCAGGGCCACGAAGGCCCAGGCCGCCGTGCCGGTGAGCCAGGAGTTCTTGGCCTCGCCGAAGCGGGGCGAGTCGCGGCCGGCGATCATCTGGGCGTAGACATAGGGCTCGGAACGGTAGCGCTCGATCTCGTCCTGCTTGGCGCTCGGGCAGATCGAGAGGTAGTACTCGAGCGCTCGGTCGCCCTCCCCGAGGAGGCACCAGGCGAGGTGGACCCAGGCGTTGTTGTGGCAGAAGATGCCGCCGTTCTCCTTGACCCCCGGCGGATAGCTCGACACCTCGCCGAGTTCGACGCGATAGGCGGAATAGGCCGGCTGCTGCAGGATGACGCCCTTGGGCGTGAAGAGCTCGCGGTGGACGCTCTCCATGGCGAGCCGAATCCGGGCGGCCCTTCCCTGAGCCGGCGCCCCCGGCTCTGCGGCGCCTTCGCCGAGGCCGGCCCCGCCGAGCGCGCACCAGGCCTGGCTTTCGACGTAGATCTTGCCCTCGTCGCACTCCTTCGAGCCCACCGGCCTTCCCGCGGCGTCGTAGGCGCGGCGGTACCACTCGCCGTCCCAGCCCGGTCCCTCGACCGCGAGCAGCATCTCGCGCCGGGCGGCGCGCATCCGCCCGGCGTCGGAGCTTCGGCCCAGGAAGTCGTAGAGCTCGGCCATCTCGCGCGCGGCGTAGAGGAAGAGCCCCGCGATCATGACCGACTCGGCGCTCGAGTCTTTCACGTCGCCGGCCGTCTGGAAGCTCTCGTTCGGCTCGGTCGAGAAGCAGTTGAGGTTGAGGCAGTCGTTCCAGTCGGCGTGGCCGATGAGCGGCAGACCGTGCGGGCCGCGCTTGCGCAGGGTGTAGGCGATCGAGGTTTCGAGGTGGTGCAGGAGCGTCTCCTCCGCGGCGGCCGGACCGCCGGCGCCTGACTCGGCCGTCTCGTCGACCGTGGCCGCGCAGCTTTTGTCCGCATAGCCGCAGCGCTCGTCCAGCACGGCGAGGTCGCCGGTTTCCTTTATGTAGGCGCAGACCGCCAGGACGAGCCAGAGGTGGTCGTCGTAGAAGTCGCCGCCGACCTCGGCGTTGCCCTTTTTCGTCAGGGGCTGGTACTGATGGTAGCAGGTGCCGTCGGAGAGCTGGGTCGAGGCGATGTCGAGGAGCCGCTCGCGCGCGCGAGCGGGGATCATGTGGACGAAGCCCAGGATGTCCTGGTTCGAGTCGCGGAAGCCCATGCCCCTGCCTATGCCCGTCTCGTACATCGAGGTCGAGCGCGAGAGGTTGAAGGTGGCCATGCACTGGTACTGGTTCCAGGTGTTGAGCATGCGCGAGGCGTGCTCGTCGGGAAGCTCGGCCTGGAAGTTGGACAGCAGGTTCTCCCAGAACGAGCCGAGCTCGGCGAAGGCGGCGTCCACGGCGGATTCGTCCGCATAACGTGCCAGGATGGCGCGGCCCGCGCTCTTGTTGGCCCTGGCCGGAGCCTCGAACTTGGGCGCTTCGGTCTGCTCGACGTAGGCCAGGATGAAGGAGAAGACGGCCTCCTCGCCCGGCGCCAGGTCGAGATCGACTTGGTGCGCCCCGATGGGATTCCAGCCCGAGGCCGCGGATCCGGTGCAGGCGCCGGCGAAGGGCGCGCGCGCCTCGTGGAGGCCCTCGTGCAGGCCGACGAAGGCGTCGCGGTCGGTGTCGAAGCCCGCGACGGGGCGCGTGCAGGCGAACAGGGTGTAGTGGTTGCGCCGCTCGCGGTACTCGGTCGTGTGGTAGATCGCGTTCCCCTCGACCTCGACCTCGCCGATGGACCAGGTGCGCTGGTAGTTGGTCATGTCGTTGAGGGCTTCGTAGAAGGCGAACTCCTGGTACGAAAAGAGCCGCGGCCGCTTGCGCCGGTCGGACCTGTTCCGGACCCGCGTCTTCCATATCTCGAGGTTCTGCCCGGGAGGGACGAAGAACAGCAATTCCACCTCGAGGCCGTCCTTCGCGCCGAGTATGCGCGTGTAGCCCAGGCCGTGCCGGCACTCGTAGGCGTCGAGCTCGGCCTTGACCGGCATCCAGCCGGGGTTCCAGAGACTGCCGCCGTCGTTGACGTAGAGGTAGCGTCCGCCCAGGTCGTAGGGGACGTTGTTGTAGCGGTAGCGGGTCAGGCGCCTGAGGCGCGAGTCTTTCCAGAAGCTGTACCCCCCGCCCGTGTTCGTGCAAAGGCCGAAGAAGTCGTCCTGCCCCAGGTAATTGAGCCAGGGGAGGGGAGTGTCGGGTCGGGTTATGACGAATTCACGCCGCGCGTCGTCGAAGTGGCCGTAGTTCATGGCTAGACTGTACTTTGGTTGGTTGGATGCGTCAAGCAACTTAAAATACGCATGAACCTCCTCTCCCGGTAGGTTCACCGCTCGGGGAAAATGCGCGATGCGGAGAGAGCGGCGTATGATTGAGCAGTCGGGTGTATACTTGAACGATGCCATGCCCAACCGATCCGCAGGAAATACTAGCCGGTGCGACGAGTTCCGCAGAGCGGACCGCCCAGGCGATCGAGTGGCTTTCCGTCAATTTTCGCATCTGTCCCGAGGTCGGACGCCGCCTCATCGAAGAGGAGCTTCCCCGCGCGGAGTCGGCGGGCGAGGCGATCGGTGCGGCTTGGCTGCGCTTCTACCTGGGCTGGATCCACCTCGATAACGACGACTACCCGGCGGCCTTCCGACTCTTCGAGGGCGTCCGGCGGACATTCGAGTCGCTCGGCGAGGCCGTCGGCATCTGCCGTGTCTTCAATGCCCTCGGCGCGGCCCAGGTGAGCATCGGCGCCTATGACCAGAGCCTGGACTATTTCAATCGCTGTGTCGAGTCGGCGGAGGCCCTCGGGCGTCTCGAGATAGCCGGCGGCGCGGAGGTCAACATCGCCGATTGCCTTTGGGAGCTCGACGAATACGAGGAGGCCAGGGAGGCGATCGAACGCTCGTACTGCGACTTCCAGCTCCTTCCCCAGAATATCCAGCTGCGCGAGATCATCGCGGGGCGGATCTACCGTTCGGTCGGCAGGGGGGAGGAGGCCGAGCGGCACCTCCTCTCGGCCATAGAGAACTCCTCCGGCGTGGCCGTCCAAATCGTCGACGCGCGCCGTGGGCTCGCCGAGCTCTACCTCGATCAGGGGCGGCTGGCGGAGGCCGGGCGCGCGCTCGCGGGCTGCGTCGAGATGGCCGACGAAGCGGGCGAGCGAGTCTCCGCTGCCTTCTGCCGGCTCGCCAGGGCGCGCCTGACCCTGGCCCTTGGCGAGGCCGGAGGACTTAAGGACGCGGAGGCGGCGCTGGCCGCCTCCCGCGCGCTCGGAGCGCGGCGGCTCGAAGCCGACGCCCTCCGCGTCCGGACCGAGGCGCTGAAGGCAGTGGGGCGCTTCGCCGAGGCCCTCGACTCGCTGGAGCAACATATCACGCTCAAGGACTCGCTCAAGAGCGAGCGGACCCGCATCCGCATCCGAGGCCTCCGGGAGGAGCAGGCCCGTCGGGAGGCCGCGATCTTCCGACAGCAGCTCGACCGCCTTTCCGCGTTGAGCGACATCGGCCGCCGCATCATCTCCAGCCTCGACCTCGGCATGATCGCCGAAGCCGCGCGGGCGGGGGCCACGCGGCTCATGGACGCCTCTCAGCTGCTCCTCGGAACGGTCGGCGGGCCGCCGAGCCGCGTATTGCGCGAGATCGTCTCGACCGACGGCGAGAGAGTCGAGAGGCCCGACCCGGTCGCGGCGCTCGATCCTTTCCTGCGCGGCTGCCTGGAGCGCGGCGAGGAGATACGGGTCGACGACGCGGAGGCCGAGTGGGCCGCGGTTGCCCGCCCGGGCGAGGCGTTCCCGGGAGGCTATCGCTCCCTCCTCGGCGTGCCTCTTCTCACGGGAGACCGCCTCGTCGGCCTCCTCGGCCTGCGCAGCCCGAGATCGGCGGCCTACGGCCGCGAGCAGGTCGAGGCGCTCCGCGTCATCGGCGCCTACGCCGCCATAGCCATCGTCAACCACGATCTCTTCCGCCAGGTCGAGGAACTCGCGTCGATCGATCCCCTGACCGGCCTCCAGAACCGGCGCAGCATCATGACCGCCCTGGGCGAGGAATTCCGCCAATTCCAGCGCTACGGCCGGCAGGCCGGCGTCATCGTGCTCGACGCGGACCGCTTCAAGTCGATCAACGACCGCTACGGCCACGAAGCCGGGGACCTCGCCCTCTCCTACCTCGCCTCGATCCTGCGGCGGGAGGCCAGGAGCTGCGATCAGATCGGCCGTCACGGCGGGGAGGAGTTCCTCCTCGTCCTACCCCTGACCGATATCCCCGGAGCCTTGGCCTGTGCCGAGCGCTTCCGCTCCGCCCTGGCGCAGGCGCCCCTGGTGCTTCACGACGGCTCCAAGGCGCGGCTCACCGCGAGCTTCGGCGTGGCGGTCTTCCATACCGACGACGAGTCCCCCGACGCAGCCCTTTCGCGGGCGGACCAAGCCATGTACCGCTCGAAGAGCGAGGGCCGGAATCGGGTGTCGGCCGAGGCTTGAGCGAGATCGGCCGCGAAGTGGGCTCGTGCCTCCGCGGGCTACTGCCGATCGCCCAGGAATACATGGAGGAGTTCCCGGTATTCGCCCGTCTGGTAGCCGTTGCGGACGAAGGTCCTGAGCAGTTCGAAGACCTCCCCATCCAGCCGTCCCGCACGGACCTCGTCCTCGATGATCACGATGGCCTCGGCCGGCGGCAGGGCGCGCCGGTAGGGCCGCTCCTCGACCAAGGCGACGTAGTTGTCGCAGACCTGGACTATCCGGGCGCGCATGGTCAGGTCCGGGGCGGCCAGCCCCATGGGATAGCCCGAGCCGTCGAGGCGTTCGTGGTGGTACACGGCGTCGAGGACTATGTCCTTGGACCGGATGATGGGGTCGATCATCTTGAACGACTCGACCACGTGTCCCTTCATGATTTCCATCTCGCAGGGGATGAGGGCCGCCGGCTTGTGGAGTATGTCGAGGGGGATGGTGATCTTGCCGAAATCGTGGATGAGGCCGGCGAGCTTGAGTTCGAGGGCGTCGCGCTCGGACAGGGCCTCGAGCGCCAGGTCGTGGGCCAGGGTGGCGATGCTGAACGAGTGGTTCCGCGTGAAGGGACTGCGGTAGTCCTGCGTGAAGCTCAGGGTCTCGACGAATTTGATGAAACGCGGCAGATCCACCTCGGAGCTGCCGAAGTAGCGGTCCGCGTGCGGGGAAAGGTCGAGGCAGTAATTCATGTCGATGACGTCGAGGAGGAGGTCCTTCGCGCCCGGGCGCAGCGCTTCCGGGACGCCGTCGGACTGGATGAGGTCGTAGAGGGCGTGGTAGGCGGCGGTCCTGCCCTCCGCGAGAGCTTTCCTGTAGATCCGCGACATCTCGTCGGCGGTCTTGAATACGCTCGCCAGGAGGACCGTCTCGTCGTCGTCGGCCAGTTCGTCGATGGGTCGATGATGTGCCGCGATAGCCTTGGCGTAGGGCTCGGGCAGTTCGATGTAGCGCAGGATGGAGGAAGATATTTCGGCGTGCCGATTGAGATTGTCCGACTCCAGCCGGTCGAGGAGACTGCCGAAGTCGAAGGATCTGGTCTCGTCCTTCGTGGGGAACACGCTGTCGCCCAGGGAGAGGGCGAGACGTCCCGGATCCTTGACCGCGTTCCGGACGAACAATCCCCAGTCGTGGAGGAGCCCGGCTATGTATACGGCGCGCTTGTCGAGACGACCGCCTCCGACGCGCTCCGCGATGCCCGCCGAGAGCTTGGCGACATCGAGGGCGTGCGTTATGAGGGGCGCGAATTCCGAATCGGTGAACGAGTTGAAGACGTTGATGAGTCCCTCAACCTGGAAATTGGCATAGCTATGCATGCGGTCTCCCGGGGAACCGTCGAGAATGGCAAAAGCCTGGCCGGCGGCTTCGTCGCCTGCCGGATATCGGGGTTACATGGTCGCGCGACGGCTCTCGCGACCTGTTCGCATTGAAAGGATCGCGCGAGCCTCAGTATCATATTCAAGTCTCGCGACATTCGAGTCAAGAGCCGGGCTGCGGCCGACGGACCGACTTCGGAGCCGGCTCGCCCGAGCGGTCGCGTCCTTCGCCGCAGCGACGGCGAGGAACCGAAGCGAAATGCATGTTCCGCGAATCGAGGCCGTATGAACGATGACCGTCCTACGATCGATAGCAAGAAAAAAGCCGCCTATGCCTTTCTCGCCCTGCTCGGCGTGGTGAGCCTCTTCTCCGATTTCACCTACGAAGGGGCACGGAGCATTCTCGGTCCCTATCTCCTCCTCCTGGGGGCCTCTGCGGTCACGGTCGGTTTCGTCTCCGGCCTCGGCGAGCTCATCGGCTACGCCCTGCGGCTGGCGACCGGCTACCTCAGCGACAGGACGCACCGCTACTGGCTCCTGACCATCATAGGCTACCTCATCAATCTTTTCGCCATACCGGCCCTGGCTCTCGCCCCCGGCTTCGGCTGGCTCTTCGCCTGCGTCCTCATCGTCGTGGAGCGCCTGGGCAAGGCGATCAGGAATCCGGCCAAGACCACCATCGCCTCTTTCGCCGCGAACGAGGTGGGCGCGGGCAAGGGCTTCGCCCTGCAGGAGGTGCTGGACCAGATCGGCGCCGTCCTGGGCCCCTTGATGCTCTTCACGGTACTCACCCTCAAGGAGTCCTCCGGCAGGCTCTCGGCCTATTCCCTGGCCTTCCTCCTCCTGGGCATTCCCGCCTCGATTGCTCTCGTGCTCCTTCTTGCGGCTCGGTACCGCTACCCGCGGCCGCACGAGTTCGAGACCTCCGTTCCCGCGCGCGAGCGGGACGGGCTATCCAGGCCCTACTGGCTCTACTTCGGGGGCATCATCTTCCTCGCCATAGGCTTCGCCGACTTTCCCCTCATGGCCTTCCACGTGGTCAAGCGGCAGATCTTCCCCGACAACATCGTGCCGGTCCTCTACGCTCTGGCCATGGGCATCGACGCCGTCTCGGCCCTCGTCTTCGGGCGCATGTTCGACCGGAAGGGCATGGGGGCGATCATCCTCTCCACCGCGATCTCCGCCTTCTTCGCCCCCTTCGTCTTCCTGTTCAAGGCGCCCGCCCTCGTGATCGCGGGCGTGCTTCTCTGGGGCATAGGTATGGGCGCTCAGGAGTCCATCCTCAAGGCCGCCGTGGCCATGATGGTCCGGAAGGAGAGGCGCGGCACCGCGATCGGCGTCTTCAACGCCGGCTTCGGCGCCTTCTGGTTCCTCGGCTCCTGGGCGATGGGCTTTTTGTACGACAAGTCCTTGGTCGCCCTCGTCGTCTTCTCTCTGGTCGCCCAACTCGCCTCCCTGCCTTTCTTCTTCGCGGCCAAGAGGGCGCTGGCCAAGGTCGATTGAGTCGTTGACGCATCCGGCAGGCGGGGGTATCCTGATCGCCGGGTAGTGCGGGCGATGGAGTTCGCCGGAACCGCCGCGTATCGCGGCTGATGACTCCTGGATACGTGGGTGCGTTTAAACTGCGATCCGGGAGGTTCCATGAGCAGAGACGGCAGCGTAGAGACCTGGTCGAGCAGGTTCGAAGAGCCCGGCCTGATGCCGGCAGCCTGCGCCGACATGGTCGCCGAGGCCTTTCCCGATTTTCCGTACTGCGTGCGCGCCCCGGCCTCGCGCGGCATGCGCGGCTCGGAGCCCGAAACCTTTCTCTGCCAGGCGCTCTCGCGGGTGCTCGTCATCAAGAAGCGCCGTTCGGGCTACGAAAAGCGCCTCTTCGAGCTTGCGGACGTCGATGCGCTGGAGACGGCCACCACCCTGCTCGCTTCGCGCATGAGCTTCTACCTCCGCGGCGGCGATCGGGTTTCGCTTTTATACAACACCGTCAGCTCCTATTTCTTCGTTCCGATGATAGCCGCCTTCAGGCGGTACCGGGCGCTCGAGGCTCCCCCGGAGCGTCGGGTGCGATCGATCCGGCCCGATCCCTTCGCCGACCTCGTGCGCACCGACTACAAGTACCACAGCTACGCCGTCGAGGTCATGGGCGACGACGAGCTGGCGGCCAGGTTCTACCACCCCGAGACGCCGGTGCCCCGCTTCCTCGACTCGTCCAGGATCATCTCGTCGTATATCCTGACGCTCTCCCCGTCCATGTTCTACGGCATATCGGAGGAGCCGCCCTTCCGCTCGAAGCGGATGGCCGAGTACAGCCACATGACGCGTTATGTGCCGCTGGATGCGGGCGTACGCTTCGAGTACGTCCCGCTCGCGGACGAGAGGCGGTACCGCATGCTGGAGCTGCGCTCCGGCGGCGCCCGGTTCCGCTATCCCCTGGCGGCCGGCGAGGCGGAGCGGTTCGACCGGTTCGAAGAGGCGGTCCGGAATGCGGCCGCCGCCGAGCGCTCAGCGGCTACGTGAGGCGCCGCCGCTCGCTCAGCCGTGCGCGCCGCTGCTTGCGCCGTCGCGACGTGCGCCGTCGCGACGTGCGCCCTCGCGACGTGCGCCCTCGCTACTTGCGACGGATGCCCAGGATCGTCAGGTCGTCGTACTGGTCGTCTTCCTTGATGCCGGCGTAGAGCAGGTAGCCGGGGTTGTCCTTCTGCGGGTCGGCGTAGGGCTTTTTCTTCGAGCAGTAGAGCCGGTACTGGTCGAAGTGCCGCTCGAGGAACTTGTCCACCTTCTCGTCCACCAGGACGTAGTCGCTCTCGGTCGCCTGGGGGTCGGGATACATGCGGAAGACTTTCTCGACGGCGATGAGCGCGAGCACCTGCTCCTCCAGGCTGCCCGAGCAGGTCGAGAAGTCGAAGCTGAGGACGTCGTCGCTCAGGGGGTCGTGCTGCTTCACGAGGCGATACGAGCCGCGGCGATCCACCGCCGTGAGTATCGACGTTATGCGATCGTAGCCGAACTCCTCGTTGTCCTGGCCTCCCGAATGGTTCCCGTGCTCCTGGTCCTTCGGCACGTCGGTGCAGGGCACGATCTTGAAGTCGGCGTCGCGGAAATGCCGCTTCGCCTCCTCGATGCCGTCGGTGTAGAGCAGGAGCACGTCGTCCTTCTCGAACTTGCGGACGATCTGCACCATGGGGTTCTTCATCTGCACCATGAAGCTCGGGAAGATGCCCGCGGCCGGCGAGTCGGGCAGGAGCTCCTCGACGAGCTCGCCGCGCCTGTGGTCCCAGAAGTGGAGCTTGCGGTCGCCGGCCTCGCAGATGTAGGCGGTGCCGCCCTGCGAGTCCCAGAGGCCGAGCGTGAAGGCGGCGAAACGGCCCTGGAAGCCGCGCTCCTCGATGAAGTCGTTGATCTGGTAGGCGAGCTCGGTGAGGTCGATGTTGCGGGGCATGGCCTTCTTCCACTCGTTGAAGTAGTTGATGACCATGGTCGCGACCTGGACCATGATGAGGGCCGCGGAGACGCCCTTGCCGGAGATGTCGCACTTGATGAAGTAGTGGTAGCGGGCGTTGATCGACTTGAAGTCCCAGTAGTCGCCGGAGACGCCCTTCGCGCCTTCGTAGTAGCCGAAGACCTCGAAGTCCTTCTCGTCGCGGCTGCCGGTCGAGAGCTTGGCCCTCGAGCCGGGGGCCGGGTCGAGGGGGATGAACATCTTCTGGATGCCCTTGCCGACGATGAGTTCCTTCGAGGCCTTGGCGGCCTTGACGAGGCCGTCGGTCATCTGGTTGACGGTGTCGGCGAGGGTGAAGAGCTCGTCGTGCGTCGCCACCTCGATGCGCTCCCCCGCGAGGGTCTCGATGTCGGGCGTGTCGCGGATCTTGGCTATCTGCAGCACGAGCTTGCGGATCGGCCGCACGATCGCCGTGGAGAGGATGAAGGCGCCGAGGATGCCGATGCCGAGCGCGATCGCGGCTATGATAAGCGTTATGCGCACGAGACTGGCGGTGGCCGAGCGGAGCTCCGCCACGATGTGGACCGTGCTGACCTCCAGGCGGACCATGCCGCGGTACAGAAGCTGGTCGTTCGGGCGGTACTCGATGATCGGCTTGTAGAAGAGGAAATCCTCCGGCCGGGAGGCAGGCTTGGCCGGGTCGAAGCGCGGCATGGAGCCCACGGCCGCGTCGGAGATGGACCTCAGGGTCTCGCGGATGCGCCGGTCCTCCTGGTCGAGCGCGTCGTTGATCTGGGACCTGCGGGCCGAGGCCGCGGCGCCCTGGCCGAGGCCGGCCTTCTCCTGGCTGAGCCTGACCTTGTCGGCGAGGTTCTGGGCTATCGCCTCTTCGGATTTCGTCTGGAGCTCGGCTGCCATCGAGGCGATCCCCGGCGCGAGCGGGTCGGCCCCGGGGCCGGAGCTTCGCATGACGGACTGCCCGAGCACGAAGGGAGCGCCCTCGACCTTGGAGGCGATCGCGTCGTCGTTGGTGGCGTAGACGACGTCCTGCCCGGCGACCTTGGCCTGGGCGCTGTTGCCGGTGATGGTGATGTACACCCCGCCCTCCATGGCCTTGGCCTGGTCGGGAAGGAAGCTCAGCTGGGTGACCGCGTCTTCCTTGCCCAGGAAGAAGCGGCCTCCCTGGGCGGCGCTTTCGAGGAGGACCTTGGCCCGCTGCTCCAGGCCCGTGGCCAGGGCCGAGCGCTGGGTGTTGATCATGAGGAGCCCCAGCGGGATCGAAACGAGGACGACCACGAAGATGACGAGGATGCCGATGGTGAGGGTGAACTTCACCCGCAGGCCGGCACCTCGCCGCTTGAGCGTCTGCGCTCGACGAAGCTTTTCTGTAGTCGGCATGGACCCTCCGGAAATCAGGGCGAGCACTTCTTGCCGCACCTCGGCGCCTTCCCGCGCGACCAGGACGACCTGTCGCAGGGAGAGCGCGAGTCCGAGGCCGGCGAAGAGGATCGCCGCGAGTATGAATGCGTCGTAGATCGAGAGCGGCCGGCTCCGCAGGCCCAGGAAGCGCCAGGCGGGATGGTAGGCCGCCTCGACGCCGTACTTGACCGTGCCCGAGAGATCGACCGAGACGAGGGCGGGCGTCCAGTACCAGCCGCGCGCCGTGTGGTGGAGGCCGAGCCGGTACTGGCCGGTCTGCACGTCGCCGAAGGAGAAACCGTCGATCTCCCGGTCGGAGGCGAGGCGGTAGTCGCCGTCGCCCGCGCTGCGCTCCACGTCGTAGGGGCTCTGGCCGTCGCGGTCGAGGGCTATCCGGTCGATGATGCCGCCGGTGGTGAAGCCGCGGCCCAGGATGCGCAGGCTCGTCCGCCCCAGCGCGTCCTGCGTGGGCTCGACCCGGGTGACGATCGTGTGCGGCACGTACTTGTCGGCGCGCAGGAGAATGGTGGAGACGTCGCTGATGTTGCCCACGCTGTCGATGGCCGCGACCGAGAAGAGGTAGTAGCCGTCGTCGACGTTCGTCTGCGAGAAGCCGGGCGTCGTGCCGCGGATGACCGGCGGCGGCACGGGCGGTCCCGCGAGCTGCACGAGCTGGCTCTCGTAGGGGCTCAGGCCCGGCAGCGGGGCCGGGCGCGCCGCGGCTCCCTTCGCCGCGGCTCCCTTCGCCGCCGTGAGCTGCGCCGCGGCTACTGCCGGCCCGCCCGTCCGCTGCGAAAGCGCGCCCGGGGCCGCCTTCCCCTCCAGGGGCCCCGCGTAGCGGAGTTCCCAGGTGTAGCCGGCGAGGTCGGGATCGGGCGCCTCCTGCCAGTCGATCGTGAAGGTGTTGGACGCGAGGAAGCCGCCCGGGTCGGTGTCGGGCGGGAGGATGATCGGCGGCCGCGGCGGGGTGCGCTTGCGCACGAAGGTCAGGGAGGCCGGCCGGGAGCGGTTGCCGGCGTTGTCCTCGATCGAGACCGCGAGGGTCCAGGAGCCGTCCTGCGCGGCGGGCAGTTCGAGGCTCTGCTCCGAGGCCGGGACCACCGTGCCCGTCCGCCAGATCAGGGCGGCGTCCTGCCGCTGCGCGGCGCCGGCTCCCTGCTCGGCGAGCGTCGCCCCGGCGCTCCGGGCGCCGCGGCTCCAGAGGTAGGCGAAGCGCTTGATGCCCGAGACGTCGACGGGGAAGTCCACGCGGATCTGCGCGCTCTCATGCCGCGACTTTCTCGCGGGATCGAAGTTGAGCGCGGCGAGACTGGGCGGATCGACGTGGAGCACGGGCTCGAGCGTGTAGATCCGCGAGCTGCCCGATTTGTCGTACTGCCAGGCGACGTAGCTGCGGCCCTTGAACATGATCACGCGGGCGAAGGCGGTGAAGCCCGATTGCGCGGGATCGCTTTTGGCGCTCAGGCCCAGGCTCTCGCTTTCCCAGCGGCCCTCGCGATAGTGCGCGTCGTAGACCGCGTTGCCCTTGAGCCTGTCCTCGAGGTAGACGACCATGGGCCGGCCGTCGGATTCGTAGGTCTGCGAGAGGATGTAGGAGCCTACGTCGGGCGACACGGGGGCCAGGCTGCCGCTTTCCAGCGCGCCTCCGCCGTCCAGGCGGGCCGACCAGATCTGCGTCCTCGTCGTCTTGGTCATGCGCCGCTCCCAGACGAGCAGCGCGCTGCCGTCGATCGGGAAGAGGACGGGGCGCTGATTGTCGTAATTCTCCGAGCCGGCGCTCTCCCCTCCCGCCGGATCGGCGAAGCCGGTCACCAGCGCGGCCCGGGACCAGCTTCGCCCTCCGTCGGCGGAGGTCTTGGCCATGAGCATGTAGTGGGAGGGAACCGAGCCTTCGAGCGGGATCAGGGTCTGGAACACGACGACATCGCGGCCCCCCACCGGGGCCGAGGCCGGGAGGAAGTTGACGCTCAAGCCCTCGTCGGGCGCGACGAGGGGCTGGAGCGTCGACCAGGACCCGCCGTCCGAGGAGACCGAGGAGTAGATGCTGATGGTGCTCGGCAGGCTGCCCTGGTCCTGGCCCAGGGCGGCGCCCGGCTTTCCCTGGGTCACGAAGAGGATCCAGCCGCCCTTCGCGCTGGGGAAGATGCGCGGGGCCACCGAGGTCGAGGCGCTGTCGATCGAGCCCGAGCGCCGGAAGGTCTTGCCGCCGTCGTCAGAGAGGCTCACCTCGAAGCTCCTGGACGAGGAGGGCCAGGCGACGGCTATCTCGCCGCTCGTGGACATGGAGGCCGAGTAGAGCAGGGGTTCGGCGCCCTGGAAGGCGAGGGGCTGCTCGTCGATGCGGTCGCTCCGCCAGGCGCCGTCCCGGAGATAGGCGCGCCAGATCCAGGCCTTGCCCGTCTCGCCCGAAACCTGGGACTGCTGCCAGAGGACGAGGGGGCCCTCCCGAGTCGCGAAGACCGTCGGGAAGCGGCCGGATGCGAGCACCGAGGGCGGCTCCCAGTAGTCCAGGGCCCCGGAGTCCCGCGCCGTGAGGCAGACGAGGAGCAGCGCGAGGGCGGCTCCGATCCGCAGCGGCGACACGAAACGCTTGTTCGGCCTCATCCTAGTACCCCAGCTGCTTCAGGTTCTGGTCGAGCTTGACGACGTCCCGCGTCATCCTGCCGGCCTGGAGGAGGCGGTTGATCGTGTCGCGCGCCTGGTTGTACTGACCGGAGGCGTATTGGGAGGTGGCCGTGTCGAGCAGAGCCTGGTCCGCGGGGTTGAGGCCGGGACCGGCCTGTCCGCCCCTGCCCGAGAGGACGGTGAGGTACTTGATGTCGGCGAAGGCCTTGGGGTTCCGCGGGTCGAGCGCGTAGGCCTGGTTGAGGAGATCCGCGGCTTTCGCGTTGTCCGAACTCCGCCCGGTCTTCATGAGGTTCTCGGCCTGGGCCACGAGGGCCGCCGCCCGGGCGATCTGCTCTCTCGTGGGCTCGGGCGGGCGCCTGCCCGTCTTGATCTCCGCCTCTTTGAGGAGGCTCTGGATGCTCGCGTTGCCGCTCTCCATCTTCGCGAGATCGGCGATGCGCGAGTAGGCCGTCTGGGGATCGGTGGCCAAAAGGTCGCGCGCGGCCTGGATCCTGCTCGGCAGGGACTGGAGGTAGGCCGCCTGGTCGGTGGCCTTGAGGATCTGGAGGGTGAGGAGGCCGGCCTCGGCGTTGAGGGGGAAGGCCCGGGTCACGTAGCTGATGTTCTGGCGGGCCGCGTCGAAGGCCGCGGCGGCGGCGGTCCTGTCGCCCTTCTGCATGAGGTCGCTGCCGCGGACGTACTGGGTGCGGGCCTGCGAGAGGTAGTTGCTGATGTCGTAGTACAGCGGGTCGCTCGGCTTGACTTCGCGCTTGTTGTTCGTGTCCTGGGCCATCTTGACGAAGTTCTGCCAATACCGCACCTGGGGCTGCTCCTGGCTGTGCTTGCTCATCCAGATGGACTGGGCCGAGTCGAGCGCCTCGCCCGCCTGGTCGTAGAGCTGCTGATTGTAGTAGCGCTGGCCCGCGTCGAGCAGGGCGAAGGTCTCGTTGAGCACATAGGCGTCGTCGGCCTTGTCGCGCTCCGCCTTCAGCCTACCGTACTGGTTATTGTAGTACTCGGTCCAGGTGGCCAGGTCGAAATCGTTGTTCGACCACTCGAGGATCCTGGCCAGGGCCGAGGCGAGCCTGGCCTTGGAGAGGTCGAGGTCCTGGCGGACCTCGGTCGGGCTGGCGCTCCGGGCCTGGCTCGCCGTCAGGAGGCGCCGGGCCTCAGCGAGGAGCGGCCCGGCGGCCGCGAGGGCCTTTTCGGCGGCGCGCTTGTGGTCGAGGGCCTTCGCCAGGTCGGCGGAGCGGAGGTGCTGCAGGTCGGCCGCCTGCGCAGCCGCCGTGGCGAGCTCGGCTCGGAGGGCCTGCACCGCGGGGTCGGCGCGGACCTCCGGCGACTCGGCGTCGATTCCCGCCAGGAACTTCGCGATCCGGGCCTCCAGGTCGCCGATGTCCTTCTCCTCGGCCGCGAGCATCGCCGCGGCGCGCGAGGCGCTCGGGTCGTGAAGCCCGACCCGGTCGGGTATGGCCGAGAGAGGTCCGACGATGAGATCGCCGGCCGCGCGCACGGCCGTCTCGGCGGCGGCCAGCGCCTTGTCCGCGGTGCCGGTCTGCAGGCGCGCGCCGAAGGCGATGAGCTCCGTCTTTTCCTGCCGCATCCTGGCGAGGAGATCGGAGACGCGCTTCAAGTACTCCCTCTGCGTCTTGGCCGAGGGATCGTCGCTGTTTTCGGCCTTCAGCCAGGCTTTGATCTGCTCGGTGAGCCCGTCGGTCTCCGTGCCCAGGGCGATGAGCGCCTTCTCCGCGTCGCCGAAGCGGGCCAGGAAGCCGTCGAGCGCGGCGAGCGAGGAGTCCAGGGGGGCGTCGGGCGGCAGGCCCTTCATGAAGACCTGGGCCTCGGCAAAGACCGCTTCCGTCGACGTCGCCGCCTCGACGAGCTTCGAGTATCCCGACGCGAGCATCTCGAGATGCCTGATCCGGTCGTAGTCCGCCTTCTTGCGATCGGCCGCCGCCTTGTCCGCAGGGTCGAGGCTCGCGAGGGATTCGGGCGGATAGACGAGCTTCCACAGGTCCAGCATGCCGAGTCCCGGCGCGGCGAGCTGGGCGGCTTGATCGAAATCCGCCTTGGCCCCGTCCCAGTTCCGGCCGTCGATGGCCGCCAGCCCGGCGGAGAAGAGCTTCTGGAGCCGAGGCTCGAAGGCGGTCCGCAGGCCGTCGAGGTAGGAAGCGTACTCGTCGAGCATGGCCCCCGCGATGCCTTCGCTCTTGTTCCGCTCCTCGGGCGGCCGCCAGCGCGGATCGCCGAGCTGATCGAGGCTACCGTAGTCGGCGACCACGGGGCGTCCGCGGAGGAAGAGATCGGCGTAGGAGAGGTAGGCGTACAGGATGTACGAGACATCGGCGCCGTCGCGGCGCTTGGGCAGCTGCTTGTCGAGGCTTTCGAGGCCGAGTCCGGCGGCGATTACGTCGGAACGCGCCTTGGCCAGATCGCCGAGAGCCGCCTGGACCGGCTTCAGGGCCGCCGCGGCCGCGGCCGGGTCGCCGGAGGCGAAGGCCGCTTCGAGGCCCTTGGCCGCGGGGGCTATGGCGGCGAAGGGGCCTTGGCCGCCGCGCAGGGCATCGGCGGTCGCCTGCGCTCCCTGCACGAGATTCTCCGCGTACTCCACCACGCTGCCTTGGCCGCTTTCGAGCTGCTGGCGCCCTCCCGCGAGCACGAAAGCGAGAGTCTGCGGCTTGCCCTGGGCGTCGAGCGCGGGCAGGTCGCCGCCGTCGGGGCTTTTCAGGACATGGCCGGACGAGTCCGTCCGGAGCAGGGTGCCGTTGGCGTCGACTACGAGGGTCTGGAGCCGGCCGCTCTTGTCGACCGTGAGCACCTGACCGGTGCGCGGATCGCGCAGATCGTAGCCCGAGTTGTCGAACTGCCGGCGATAGAGTTCCAGCCCCTGTTCGTAGGCGGCGATGGCGTCGGCATAGCGCCCGTCGTCGAGAAGGCCGCGGCCCTGCGTCATGACGGCCCGCATGGTCCGCAGGTTCTGGGACTTGAGGATGGCCTCGGATATCCGGATGAGGATGTCCTGGTTCGAGTAGGGGTCCAGCTCCTGCAGCTCCTGGGTGCGCTCCTTGATGTAGTTCTGGGTGGCGGGGAGCGTCGTGTCCTTCGTCTTGATCGCGTCGAAGAGTTCGGTCGCGATCCGGGCGTAGCGGTCGCGGATGCCGATGATTTCGCGGATGAGGCCGTTGGCCTGGTCGAATCGGTTCGGGTTCCGCCTGATGAGGTCGGTGAGCGTGACGATGACGGCATCGTAGTTCTTGAGCGACTTGTCTATGTCGGCCTTGCTGAGCAGGGCCGAAGTGAGCAGCGAAAGCAACTGACCTCCGCGGTCCTTGCCTTCCTGCATCCGGGCCTCGAGGCGGTCGATGATGGTCTGATAGCGTTGGGAGGCTTCCTGGTAGAGCTGCGAAGCCTTGAGCTTGTCCTGGGTGCTCCGCGCCGAGGAAACCATCGTCTGGGCCGCGCCCATGTCGCCGCGCGTCGCCGCCACGAAGGCCTCGAAGTCGCCCGGCCCGGCAGCCTCGGCTCCCCGCAGGCAGGCTATGAGGAGTAGGAGGCTGAGGAGGACCCGGCTCGAACCCCTCCACGGGCGCTCCGCACGGGGCGTCGAATCGCGGGGCGCGGCAGGGCCGGACTGCTCGTGGCGCATTGGGCGTTGATCAACACCTTTCAGTACTAGAAGATACTTCGCCCCAGGGGCGGCTAACCGGCCGAATCGTCCGGCAACCCGGTGCCAGCCGTACGATTCCGCTTAATTTTCGGTAGCAGTTTCCTATAATTGAAGGAAGAACGGCGCCATATAGAAATGTGGGGCGCCATACAGTATATTTGCGGTTGACTATGAAGCGGATGCCGGTTTTTTTCGCGGCAGCCTCGATGCTCTTGTCGGGCGCCGGCCTCGCGGCACAATTCTCGCCCGATACCTATCAGACCCTCACCCAGCTTCTCAATCCCGATCCCAACAGCGGGCTCACCACCTTCAGGTCCTTGCTCATTCCCATGGGCGGCCTCGACGAGGGCATGGGCACGGCCTACACCGCGGTCTCCAAGGACTCCTCGTACTTCGAGGCCAACCCCGCGGCCTCGAGCATGCTCGATTATACCGAGCTGGCGGTCTATCACAACAATTGGATAGCCGACACCAAGATCGAGGGCGCGGTCTACACCATCAGGACGGGGGGCTTCGGTTTCGGCGTGGCCGGCAAATGGCTCTACCTGCCCTTCACCGCCTACGACCAGTTCGGCGACCAGCAGGGCTCCGGGTACTATAGCGAAGCCATGGCAGGCTTCAATATCTCCTACGACTTCTTCCCCGGCTACTACTTCAGCGGCCTGGCGGTCGGGGCCACCGGCAAGGTGGCGTACCGCTCCATGCCCGCCGTCGCCAACGGCGCCACCGCCGGCAATTCGGCCTTCGGCGCCATGGTGGACGCCGGCCTCCTCACCCGCTTCGACTTCGGCAAGTTCGACCACTGGCGGGGCAAGAATCTCTCCTTCGGCCTCGCCCTCAAGAATATGGGGCCCCCCGTCGAGGGCGATCCGCTGCCCACCACCGCTTCCTTCGGCATCGGCTACTCTCCCCTCCACCCCCTCACCCTGTCCTTCGACCTGTCCAAGCCCGTCAATCTCGTCGACCCCTCGCTGTCGGAGAACTTCTACGTGGCGGGGGGCTTCCTCCTCGACGTGACGAGCTTCTTCCGCATGCAGGGCGGTCTGCTCCTCAAGGGCGGCAATCCGCGCGTCACGATCGGCTCCAGCGTGGATTTCGAGCTGGTCCGGATCGCGGTCAACTATACCCTCGACCTGACCACCCAGATGACGCCGCTCAACCGCGTCTCCATCCAGGCCTCCTTCCTGCTCGGCGATCTGGGCAGGGCCGCCCTTGCGAAGCGGGTGGATACCCTGTATCTTAACGGCCTCGACGCCTACGCGAAGGGCGACAACGCCAAGGCGGAGGACTACTGGAAGCAGGCGCTCGTCCTGGACCCGACCTTCGACCCCGCCAAGGAAAGTCTCCACGCCGCGCAGAGCGCCGAGCAGCTCAAGAAGACGATGGACGAGCTGGGCAAGCTGAATGCCCCGGGCACGTAGCTGATTTCAGGATCAGCCTCCGGTGAAAGGTGGAGTCGGTGGTACTCTCGATCGTCGCACGAGTGCTGAGCGCCCTGGTCTCGGTCTACTTTTTCCTCTGCATGATCCGCATCTTCGTATCGTGGGTGCCGCGCGTCGATCTGGGCAGGGGCGGCCAGATCCTCAAGCGCGCGGTGGATCCCTATCTGGGCTACTTCTCGCGCTTCCGCTTCCTGAGCGCCGGCGCCTTCGACTTCTCCCCCATCGCGGCCCTCGCCCTGCTCATCCTCGTCGACCAGCTCCTCAGGGTGCTGGCCTTCACCGCGCGGATCAGCCTGGGCATCGTGCTCGGCGTCGCGCTCCAGGTGGCCTGGTCGGCGGTGGGCTTCGTCCTCGTCTTCTTCGCGGTCTTCGCCCTCATCAGGATCATCGCCTACGCCGCGCGCTGGAACTCCCTCCATCCCCTGTGGCGGGTCGTCGACGCCTTCCTCAACCCGGTCCTGTTCCGCATCAACCGCGTGATCTACCGCAATCGGATCGTCAATTACCTTCAGGGCCTCATCACCGGCTTCGTCGTCGTCGTCCTCGTCGATCTCGCCGTCTCGCGGCTCGTGGCCATGCTCGTGCGTCTGCTCGGGAGCCTGCCCTTCTAGGAGCGCAGCGCCGCGTAGGCGGCGATGAAGAAGCGGAAGCCGCGATAGGCCAGCTCGGGCTCCAAGGCGGCCTCGGCCAGCACGATGTCGGCGGCGCTCGAGCCTTCCCAGTCGCCGATGAGCAGGGAATTCATGGCTCGGCCGTCGGGCGGCTCGGCGAGGATCGCGTCGAGGGCGGCCCTGAAGGTCCGGGCGAAGGCCTCGGCCTTGGCCCGCTCGGCGTCCGGCCCGAAGCGCTCGGCCGCCGCGTCGGTCAGCAGGGCTATGCCGGTCTCCTCGTCGTCGAGGAAGGCCGTGTAGAGGGCGTAGAAGCGCGGCATGAGGCCGAGCACCGAGGCGCTGGCCAGGAGGAGCTCGTCCGACACGAAGGGCGGGCCGCCCTCGCGCCGCAGGCAGGAAACGAGGATCGGCACCGAAGCCCGGCTGCGCAGGAGCTCTATCGCGTAGGCCGCGCCTATGCGGACCCGTCCTATGTCGGTGCGGGCGAGGATCCGTTCGATCAGCGGGAGGCTGGCGCGGTCGTCGAGCCGGGCCAGGGCTGTCATGGCCGAGCTCACGAGCATGTAGTCCTCGGCCTCGACCGCCGCGCGCAGGCAGGGCAGGACGGCCTCGCGGAACCGGCGCCCCACCTTGCCCAGGATGCGCGCCGCCACATAGGCCGTCGTGTAGGGCTGCCGCTCGACCTCCCCGATCAGGGCCTTCACGGCCGCGTCGTCGAGCTGGGGCATGTTCTCCAGGGCGATGAGGGCCTCGAGCCGCACCTCGAAGCGGGGCGAGGAGAGGTACTCCAGCAGAGCGGCCTGGGCTCGCGCCGAGGACCGGCCCTTGGCCGCAGCGCCGATGTCGTGGATGAGGGCGATTTCCTCGGCCGGATCGGCGCTGCGGTCGAGCCGCGCCAGAAGATCGAAGGCCCTGAGGTCGCGCAGGGAGAGCATGACGAAGAGCGACTCCCGCACCGAGGCCGAGCCGAGCCGCACCAGGGCGTTGAGCCGGATGAGGACGTAGACGAGTATGGCGACCAGGGAACCGAAGAAGATCCGATACGAGGTCGAGGCCGAGAGTCCCCGCGCGCCGAGGAAGTCGAGGATGAAACCGCCCGCCGTCGAGCCGACCGCGCCGCCCAGCCCGTACATGAGGAAGTAGACGATGCCGAGGTCGAGGGTGCGCTCGGGCTCGACGAGGGCGAAGAAGTAGGTCTGCCCGGCGTTCTCCTCGCCCGTGAGGCCGAAGGCGGAGACGAAGTTGGCGAAGACGAGGAAGAGAGCCACCTCGAGCGGCCCGGAGAGGAAGCCCACGGGTCCCGGCGCCGCGGCGAGGGGCGCGAGGCTCAGCGCCGCGGCGGCCACGAAGATCACGTACAGGGGCCTCGCGCCCAGGCGGTCGACCAGGAGCCGGGTGAGCAGGCCCATGACGATGGAGCCCAGGCTGCCCACGAGGGAATAGACCATGATCGCGTTGTCGCCCTGGGCGAAGACGTCCTTGGCGTACACGGGCATGAAGGTCCTCGCCATGCCCGCGACGAAGGACAGGAGGACGAGCACCTCGATGAAAATCCTGAAGGGGCGCTTGGCGAAGGCTTCGCGGGCCAGGGCCACGAAGGAGGCCGAGGATTCGGGCCGGTAGCCCTCCGGCTCGGGCATGTCGCGGATGAGGACGAGGGAGCCGGCGAGGCCGATGACGATGCCGACCGCCATGCCCGCGGCGAAGAGCCAGGGCCCCGCCTTGGCGCCGAGGACCAGGGCCACGGCCAGGTTCGTGCCGAGCGAGGCCACCGACCCGACGATCTGCACGTTGACGAGGAAGGCTCCCTTGTCGGCCCGCTTGCCGCCGGGGCCGCCCGAGGCGAGGTTGGCGAGCACGGGATTGTTCCCGATCATGCCGATGCCGCGCAGGATGTTGAACGCGGCCACCGCCACGATGAGGCAGGCGAAGGCTCCGAGCGGCCTGCCCGTAGCCGCGAAGAACGGGGCGGCCAGGGCGGGGAGCATGGCGACGTAGCGGTAGAACCAGGCCCAGCCGAATACCGAGACTATGGAGCGGTGGCGCACCAGGCTCTTTCCCAAGGGCAGGAAGAAGAAGGTGCCGTAGGCGAAGGCGTTGAGCGCTCCCACGAGGGCGTTGGAAGCCCCGAGGCTGAGCGCGTAGAGGGTGACGAAGCTGCCGGAGAGCAGGATGAACGAAATGGAATTGAGGCCGTTGAAGGTGAAGAACGATCTGCGTCCCCGCGACAGGGACGCGGGTGTGAGCGGCGCCATTTTTCCAGTATAGAATCGGCGAAGGGGGCAAGGCAATGGCGCCTTTGCGGGCTGCGCGCTTGTGGATCGACCCAGCTCCCGCTAGAATGAAGGGAGCGCAGGGCCCGCGGTCGAGGCGAATCTTCGAGTGCGAGCCGTCAAAAAACAGATAATAATTTCCGCGGCGCCACGCGCCCCGCAGCTCGGAGTTCGCATGATCCGCATCGGCTTGAGTTCCTCGGCCTTTCTCACTTTGGGCGCGCGCGACGTGATAGCCGCGGCTGCGGAGTCCGGAGTCGACGCCATCGAATGGGCCGGCGGCATCCATATCCCGCAGGGCGACACCGAGGCGGCGTCAGGCGCCATGATGGGCACCCTGCGCGCGGGCCTGACCACGGCCTCCTACGCCCCCCTGTACCGCGCCGAGCCCGGCGGCGAGCTCGGCCTGCGCTTCGAGTCGGTGCTCGAGACCGCGCTCAGGCTCCAGGCTCCGATCGTACGCATCTTCTTCGGCGGGGATTCCGCCGCCTGCCGCGAGCGCGAATGGCGCGCCCTGCTCGCCGCTGAAGCGCGGCGCCTGGGCGATCGCGCGGCCCGGCAGGGCGTGACCGTCTGCCTGTCGCTGGGGCGGAACACCTGCATGGACCGCTACCGGTCCGCGATCGAGCTGGTCGCCGAAATCGACCACCCCTTCGTCCGCCTGGCCTGGGAAGCCCTGCCGGGCGGCGCCGCGGGCGAGTGCTCCTCGGCGCTCGAGGAGGCGGGCTCTTCCGTGGCGATGCTCCTCGTGCGCAGGATCGCTCGCGACGGGAGCGTGGGAAGCCTGCGCGAGGAGGAGGCCGACTGGCGCCGGCGGCTCGCCGCCTTCAAGAAGGCCGAGTTCGACCCGAAGATGGGCCGCTTCGTCGTCATAGGGGCGGTGAGCGCCGGCGCGGGGAACGGCCTCGACGCCGTGATCCCCGCCCTGGCCGAGGACGCGGCCCTCGTCCGTCGCCTCGTGAAGGAGCTCGAAGCGCGGCCTCGCTCGGGCTAGCGCCCCTCGCCCTCGACCCGCTTGGCCTCTTCCCAGAAGGAGTCCATGGCCGCCATGTGCTCGGGGCCGAGAATCTTGCCTTCCTCGGCCATGCGGCGCTCGACGTGGCGGAAACGGCGCGAGAACTTCTCGACGGTGCGGTGGAGGGCCACGGCCGGGTCGACGTCGAGGAAGCGCGCCAGGTTGATCGCGCTGAAGAGCAGATCGCCCAACTCTTCCTCGACCGCGTCGCGGTCGCCGCGGCGCGCGGCCTCTTCGCAGGCCTCTTCCGCCTCGGCGAGCTCCTCCCGGGTCTTGGCCCAGACCTCCTCGGCCCGAGTCCAGTCGAAGCCGGCCTTGGCGGCCTTCTTCTGGATCTTGAAGGCGCGCTCGAGCGGAGGCAGCGCGCGCGAGACCCCGTCGAGCAGCGAGTCCTTCCTGCGCCGCCCCTCGACCTTGACCTTGATCTCGTCCCACTGGCGGAGCACGGTCTCCGAATCGCGGGCCTCGGCCTCGCCGAAGACATGGGGGTGGCGGCGCACAAGCTTCTCGCAGATCGTGTCGAGCGAGTCGGCGACCGAGAAGGCGCCCGCCTCCTCGTTCATGTAGGCGACCATGGTGGCGAGGAGGTAGAGGTCGCCCGCCTCCTCCCGGATGTGGGGAGGATCGGCCTCGTCTATGGCTTCGACGAGCTCGTAGGCTTCTTCTATGACGTTGCCGCGCATGCTCTTGGGGGTTTGCTCGCGGTCCCAGGGGCAGCCGTCCGGGGCGCGCAGCCGGGCCACGATGGAATAGAGCCTGCCGAAGGCGGCCCGGGTCTTCTCTTCGCTCTGGTTCATGCTCATCTCCCTCACTCAGTCCGAAAATCGGGAATTCAAGTCGCCGAGGACCGCGAGCACGCCCTTGTCGGCCTCGAGCTTGAGCCGGCGGGAGACGATGGGCTGGATGACGGCGCGGGGGAAGCCCTCGAGGACGGCTTCGGCGTAGTCGGCCACCGCCGGGTCCTTCGACGCGTCGAGGATGGCGTTGGCCGAGGCCTCGTTCGGCGTCTCGGAAAGGGCCAGGACCAGCCGGCGGCGCTGGTCCGTGGAAAGCTGCTGGGTGAGGAGCTCGGCTCCCTCGTCGACCGACCGGGCGGCCCCCATGTCGGCGAGGGTCTCGACGATGCGGAGCCTGAGCTCGAGGTCGTCGGAGGAGAGGGCGAAAGCTCCGGCCAGGGCGTCCTCGGCCTCCTGGCTGGGAGTGGCGAGGGCCTGGAGCGCTCCCACCGCCTCGAGCCTCAGATCGCGGTCGCTTTCGCGGGCGACGATCTTCGCGAGAGCCTGGAGGACGGGCGGCTTGCCGGCCCCCATCTCGCCCAGGGCGCGCACGGCGAAGAGCCTGAGCATGGCGTACTTGTCGCCGCGCATCTGCGCGGTCGTCACGAGGGTCTGCCAGATGTTGAGGGTCGCGGAGTCGTAGCCGATGATCCCCAGGGCGCGCACCGCGTTCACGCGGGCCGCTATCGTCACGTTTTCGTTCGTGACGAGCTGCTGGAGCGTCTCGCTCACCCGGGGGTTGCTCCCATTGCGCAGGCGGTAGAGCGCCCAGGCGGCGTTGCGCTTCACTTCCGACTGCGGCTTCTGGAGGAGGGCGAGGAGGGTGGGCAGGCTCGTCGGATCGGCGAAGCTGGCGAGGAGGGCGGTGCCGGCCGCGAGGAGATTCTCGTCGGTGGAGGTGGTGAGGGCTCGGGTCACGGCGCCGATGACGGGCAGCTGGTTCGCCGGGTAGAGCCTGAGGAGGGCCGCGGAGGCGGCGGAGCGGATCTCCGGGTTGGGGGCGGCGAGGTCGCCGACGAGGACCTGGATGCCGAGGGCTCCCTGGGCGTTCGAGCCGACGGCAGCGATCGTCGCGAGCTCGAGCGCGGGGTCGAGGTCCTTCTCCTGGAGCAGCTTGAGGAAGGCCGGCATGATGGCGTCTCCCCGCTCGTGCGAGACGGCGATGACGGCGGCCTTGCGGACGGCGGGATCCTTGTCGCCGGCGACGATGGGCAAGAGGGCGTCGACCGCGGCCGGCGACTGGAAGCCGCCGAGCCCGGAGGCCGCGACCGAGCGCACGGGCCCCTGGTCGGAGACCGCGAAATTCTTGAGCGCGTTCATCACCCGCTGGTCGCCGTTGCCGCTCTCGGCGATGCCGGCCAGGGCCTCGGCGGCCGCGAGGGTGAGATCGGGAGGCAGCGCGTCCTTCGAGCCCGGCTTGAGGAGGGCGAGGATGGTGTCGAGGCCCTCGGCCCCGCCGATCTCGCCCGTGGCGAGGAGGGCGGCCTTGCGGACCTCGGCCGAGGTCGAGGCGGCGAGCTGCCGGGAGAGCATCGGGATCGCCGGCTTGTAGCCGATCCGGCCGAGGGCGGCCATCGCCTCGACGGCGTAGGTGGCGTCCGAAGCGAGGCCGACGAGGACCTCGGCGTTATCGGCCGCCTTGATCGCGCCGAGGATGCTGATGGCCGCCTTGGTCTGCTGGGGATTCGTGCCCTTCTCCGTCTGGATGATGTTGACGCAGGTGGTCGCGAGGACGGCGCGGTCGTCCGGCTGGAGGTCGGGCGGGAGGGGGTAGCCCTGGGCGATGGCCGTGAAGAGGGCGTCCCTGGCGGCGGTGAAGTCGGCCTCGCTTTTCTGCCCCTCCTTGCGATAGGCGGAGCTCATGGCGGCGATGTAGCCCCCGAGCCGGCCCTGGGCCTCCTTGAGGGCGGAAGGCGTGAGATAGAGCGTGTTCCCCATCTCCTCGCGCTGCCGCACCGCCTCGTCCAGGGCGGTCGAGAAGTCGATGGCTATGAGCTGGCCCAGGGGATCCGAGGCGTTCTTCACCGCCTGCCGGACCGCCTTGAGCTTGTCGACACCGATGAAGCGCCAGTTCGCCACGATGAAATCGAGGATTTCCTGGGCCTGGAGCTGGCCGTCGCGGATCCTGGATTCCGGGATGACTTCGTTGAGGTCGGCCGTCTGGTCGAGCTTGCCGTTGCCGTTCAAGTCGATATAGCCGTTCGCGATCTCGGGGAATATCTTGACGAGCTCGCGGTTCAGGGGCGAATCGACGACCTGGATCCTGGCCTGGGCGGAGGCAGGCGCGAGGGCGAGGGCGTAGAGCACGAGGCTGGCGGCGATTGCCTGGAAACGGATAGTGCGTCGCATGACTCACTATCGTAGGGCCTTGCGGCTTCCGTGTCAAAGGAGGAGGCCGCGAGGCCCTCGGCCGCGGCGTAGGAGACGTTGAGTCTCAAGCGGTCGCCGTACTCGAAGGCCTCGGGGCCCGTTGCCGCCCCGTGTGCCTGGCGCCGCTCTCTGCGACGCGGGTGGACCTTACCCGCCGCGTGTTAGGCATCCGTGATGTTTTTTTTCCCGATTCGGCCATTTTCCCGTTCGAAATGGGTTGATCGGACAGGTCGATCCCTCGGATGACAGCTGTTCCCGCCGCTCGCGGCAGGTTAAGATCGGCCCGTGCGGGTCCGGAGATGCGCCGAGCATCGACGCGGATCGCGCGATCGAGGAGGGGTCGATGAAGAACCTGGGCGAAACGCTTCTGCGCGAGGAGTCTTTTTCGGAGATCGTCATCGGCAACACGGCCATCGTGCGGGCCATGGTCGAGGCGGGCACGCGGGTCGTCACCGCCTACCCCGGCTCGCCGACGCCCGAGATAGCCGAGGCCATCAAGGCGATCCCGGCCGAAAAGCGGCCGTTCTACTTCGAGTTTTCCACGAACGAGAAGGTGGCGCTGGAAGTCGCCTTCGGCGCCGCCCTGAACGGGCATCCCTCGGTCGTGTTCTTCAAGAGCGTGGGCCTCAACGTGGCGGCGGACAGTTTCGTGCAACTCCCCCTGCTCGATATCGCGGGCGGGATGGTGGTCGTCCTCGGCGACGATCCGGGCGCCAACTCGAGCCAGAACGAGCAGGACAACCGGCACTACGCCCGGCTCTCGTACATGCCGCTCATCGAGCCCGCCACGGCCCAGGAGGCCTACGCCATGTTCCTGGAGGCGCAGCGCCTGGCCCGCGCCAAGCGCACGGCCGTGATCCTGCGCCTGACCACGCACGTCTGCCATGCCAAGGAGCGCGTCTCCTTCGCCGGCTGGAAGCCGCGGTCCCTCGACCGCGCGGCTCGCTTCGATCCCGACTCCTCCAACTACATCCCGCTCGCGGCCTCGGTCTTCCCCCTGAAGCGCCGGGCGCTCGCGCGCCTGGAGGAAGTCCGCGCGGACTTCGAAACCTCGGCCCTGAACCGCGTCGTCGACCACGGAAACCGCTCGCGCGGCGTCATCGCCGCGGGCACGGCGCGGCTTTCGCTCTTCGACGCGCTCGAGGATCGCGCGCGGAAGCCCGACGTGCTCGAGCTAGCCGCCATTCATCCCTTGCCCCGCGGCGTCGTGCGCTCCTTCCTCGCCGCGCACGAGGAGGTGAAGATACTCGAGGAGCTCGATCCGGTGCTGGAGGAGGAGATCAAGGCGCTGGCCTACGGCGAGCGCCTCTCCACCCGCATCATCGGCAAGGTCGACCCCGAGGAGCTGGTCGGCGAATACGTGCCGGAGAAAGTCCTCGGCATCCTCGGCTCGACCTGGCCGGAGCTGTTTCCGCGGCCGGAGGGGGCCTCGGCCGGGACGTCGGCGAGCGCGGCGGCGGTTCCCCCGCGCTCGTCGCGGGCCGAGGTTCCCGCCCGGCCGCCGCAGCTCTGCCCGGGCTGCGGACACCGCTCGGCCTTCCACGCGATCAAGCTGGCCCTGGCCGACCAGGACATAACCGTGGCCGACATCGGCTGCCACACCCTCGGCTATCTCGAGCCCTACAGGATGGGACGGGTCCTCCTGTCGATGGGACACTCGACCTCGACGGCCGCGGGGCTCTCGATCTTCAACGACGAGCGGAACGTGCTCTGCTTCATCGGCGACTCGACCTTCTTCCACGCGGGGCTGCCCGGCATCGTCAACGCCGTCTTCAATTCGCACAACGTGACCCTCGTGGTCATGGAGAACGGGACCACCGCCATGACCGGCCACCAGGACCATCCCGGCGTGGGCCGGAACTTCAACGGCGAGACGGTCAAGATCGGCGTGCGCGCCGCCCTCGAGGGGCTCGGCGTGGCGAATATCCGCGAGGTCGACACCTACCAGCAGGCCAAGCTCACGCAGATGGTGAAGGAAGCCGTCGCGGAAGCCGGCTTCAAGGTGATCATCGCCCGGCATCCCTGCATGCTCAAGCTCTCGCGAGAGGCGCGCCGGCGTCCCGGCTGGACCGCGCGCTTCGTGCGCGTCGACCAGGAGGCCTGCACCCAGGCTCACGTCTGCGTTTCGAGCTTCGGCTGCCCCAGTTTCCAGCTCGTGGACGGGCGCGCGGTCGTGGTCTCGAACGATCTCTGCATCGGCGACGGCTCGTGCCGCCAGGTCTGCCCCTCGGGCGCCCTGACCGAGCCCTCCGCGGCCCTGTGACCTAAGGAGAGAGAAGATGAGCGATCGATACGACATCTACATGACCGGCGTGGGCGGGCAGGGCATCGGCCTCCTCGCCGAGGCCCTGGCGCGCGCGGTGGATCATGCCGGCAAGAGCGTGCGCGGCTGCGACACCCACGGGCTCGCGCAGCGCGGCGGCATCGTCTCCAGCCACCTGCGCATCGGGAAATCCGCGCATTCGCCCCTCGTCTCGCCCGGGCAGGCCGACCTCGTGATCGCCCTGGAGCGCCACGAGGCCCTGCGCGCGGCGCGGACCTACCTCAAGCGAGGCGGCGTCCTCGTCTGGTACGACGCCTCGTGGCAGCCCCTCGGCGTTCGGCTCGGCGAGGCCGCCGAGGTGGGGCGAAGCGAAGTCGAGGCGGAGTGCGCCGCCCGAGAGGCCCAGTCCTGCCGCGTGCTGCGGGAAGACCTCGACGATCCGCGGACGCAGAACACGGCCATCCTCGGCGAGCTCGCGGCGCGGGGCCTGCCGCCCGGCGTGGGCGCGGAGCACTTCCGCGCCGCGTTGGCCGATCTCATGGACGGCGCTACGCTGGAGCGCAACCTGCGGATACTCGACCTCGCCCGGCCCTGAGAGAGAGAGCGCCTCACGCAAAGTCGCAGAGAACGCCAAGGAAGAGGGTGAGGGGTGGAGGATTGGCTGTGGGATGCCAGAGGAGAGAAGACACTGAAAAAAAAGTAGAGAGCCGAGTTGCCGAAGAAGAATATGATAACTCAGAGGTAACTATTCAGCAGGCTAATCGCTGAGTTCGGCCTTTTTAGCCAGTTTTCGGAATGAAAGGCGAACCCGCGATGGCAAGGGTGAGCGCTTGGAGCACGGGAACGTCGTTGCAGAGGGCCGTGGCAA
>Ga0307376_10000341_pt1 | contig 60127 bp, 64 predicted proteins | sample TR2MG_FD_202536 | JGI IMG/M metagenome (GOLD analysis project Ga0307376, IMG submission 202536) | Soil microbial communities from Risofladan, Vaasa, Finland - TR-2 | ecosystem: Environmental > Terrestrial > Soil > Coastal area > Acid sulfate soil | place: Finland: Risofladan, Vaasa | collected...
TGGCACCTCGATGTCGGCTCATCACATCCTGGGGCTGTAGCCGGTCCCAAGGGTATGGCTGTTCGCCATTTAAAGTGGTACGTGAGCTGGGTTTAAAACGTCGTGAGACAGTTTGGTCCCTATCTGCAGTGGGCGTTGGAAGTTTGAGGGGGGCTGCTCCTAGTACGAGAGGACCGGAGTGGACGAACCTCTGGTGTACCGGTTATGACGCCAGTCGTATCGCCGGGTAGCTATGTTCGGAAGAGATAACCGCTGAAAGCATCTAAGCGGGAAACTCGCCTCAAGATTAGACTTCCCAGGGACTTGATCCCTCTAAAGGTTCGTTGAAGACCACAACGTTGATAGGTCGGGTGTGGAAGCGCAGTAATGCGTTAAGCTAACCGATACTAATTGACCGTGAGGCTTGATCCTATAACCTTAAGCGCAAGATACATACGTATAAAACTTTACTTCTTCCGTTTTTTAGCCGAAGGGAAAACAGCCCCTTCAGCAGCCAGTTATGCTTGGCGGCCATAGCAGCTTGGACCCACCTGATCCCATCCCGAACTCAGAAGTGAAACGAGCCCGCGCCGATGATAGTGTGGATTACCCATGTGAAAGTAGGTCACCGCCAGGCTCCTTATAAGACAGACCCCCTCAGCGAAAGCTGCAGGGGGTTTTGTTTTTTGTGCTTATGTCGCATGTGCTAACATGCGTTGATTGCATTGCATCCCAATCCTTTTAACGTGAAACCCCTGACTTTTGCTGTGTTGCGCCTGCTCTCCGACGGAGAATTCCGTTCCGGCGAGGAGATGGCGCGGCAGTTGAATGTATCCCGTGCTTCCATCTGGCAAGCCATGCGTTTTCTTGACGAAGCCGGCTTGGCAGTGTTCCGGGTACAGGGGCGCGGCTACCGGTTGCGCGAAGTCCTGCACTGGATCGATCGGGATAAAGTCGTCACCGCATTGGGCGAAAGGGCTGATTTGTTCGATCTGGAGGTTGTCGACAGCATCGATTCAACCAATAGCCGGATGTTGCAGAAAGCCGCGCAGGGAGCGCGGCACGGCAGTTGTGTTATCACCGAGATGCAGACTGCCGGACGGGGCAGGCGTGGCCGCGAGTGGCATGCCAATCTGGGGGGCAGCCTGACATTTTCCCTGTTGTGGCGCTTCAATCGGGGCGCAGGCTTCTTGTCCGGCTTGAGCCTTGCGGTCGGCGTCGCGCTGATGCGGGCATTGAGCCAGGCGGGCGTATCCGGCGCCGGCCTGAAATGGCCGAACGACGTGCTGCACCAGCACCGCAAGCTGGCCGGCATTCTGATCGAATTGCAGGGCGATATGCTGGGTCCGAGCGCTGCGGTGATCGGGATAGGGCTCAATCTCCAACTCTCCGACACGGTATTGAACCGGATAGACCAAGCGGCGGTGGGCGTTCACTCAATCACCAGCACCTCGCCTGAGCGCAACCTTCTTCTGGCACATACTTTGTTGCACCTGGCCGACGTGCTCAACGAGTTCGAGGAGGGTGGATTTTCGCGCCTGCGCGGAGAATGGTTGGCGCACCACGTTTATCATGAAAAACCAGTTCTGCTGACATTGCCGGATGGCAGCCAGCACCAGGGACATTTGCTGGATGTGGCGGAAGATGGCGCGTTGCTGGTACGCACTGCGGCAGGCAAGCAACGCTTTACTTCCGGCGAAATCAGTCTGCGCGGAGCGGCCGCATGATACTGGCGGTGGATGCCGGCAATACCCGGATCAAATGGGGGTTCCATGACGGGAAGTCATGGCAGGAGAGAGGCTGGGTTGCCACCAGTGATGCTGATCGGCTGGGCGATTCCTGGGAGGGGCAAGCGCAACCCGGTCGAATTGTGGCATCGAATGTTGCCGGGCCGGATGTTGCTAACCAGATGAAGGAAATCTGCAAGCGATGGGCGATGGAAATTCAGTGGGCCGCTGCTGAACAGAGCCAGTGCGGTGTTCGCAATAGCTATGAAAACCCGGTGCAGCTTGGTAGCGACCGCTGGGCAGCGTTGATCGCAGCTCGCTCCATTGCGCCGAAGGGCTGTGTCGTGGTCAATGCGGGCACCGCGATGACCGTGGATGCGCTGTCCGCTGAAGGCGTGTTTCTGGGTGGGCTTATTGTTCCCGGCCTGGCGACGATGCGACGGGCGCTGGCTGAAAGCACTGCAGCCGTCGGGGCGGCTGGGGGCAGTTTCAGGGTTTTTCCGGGCAACACCGCTGACGCCGTTTATAGCGGCGTCTTGTCAGCACTGGCAGGATCTGTCGGTCGCATGATTGCGGAATTGTCCAAGGTGCAGTCGGAGACGCCGATTTGCCTGCTTAGCGGCGGCGATGCGAAATTTCTGCTACCGTTACTATCCGGGGAGGTGATGATGTTGGATAATCTGGTGCTGGATGGATTGATCAGGATTGCAATGGCATGAAGTGGATATTCGCAATACTGCTGGTTATCAATATTTTGTTTTTCGCCGTGATGCGGCTCGCCGGCAGTCATGGCACCGATTCGCAGCAGGGGCATGAGCCGGTAAAAGCAGAAAAAATAAAGCTATTGGCCGAACCTTACAAAAAATCGGAGTCAACGGAAAAATCGGGAGAAGTGGCAAACGTGGTCAAGCCCAATGTTTGCCTGGAATGGGGCGCTTTTTCCGGAAACGAGGTGAAGCGTGCGGCGCAGGCGCTGGAAAAACTGCAGCTCGGCAGCAAACAGATACAGCATAAGGCCGAAAAGCCGAACGGCTACTGGGTTTATATTTCACCGCGCAAGACGCTACAGGAAGCGCAGAATAAAATAGCCGAACTAAAAGGGCTGGGCATTCAGGATGCCTTCATTATCCGCGATGGCTCGAAGTGGAAATATGCCGTCTCATTGGGGATTTTCTCCACCGTCGAGTCCGCCGCAAAATATCTTGAACAGCTACGTGAAAAGGGAGTCAGATCGGCTGCTTCCGGACCGCGTAGCCAGGAAGCCGATGCCATCGCGTTTCAGATCAAGGATGTCAGCGACAGCATGACCGCAGCGCTGACGAAGCTGAAACTGGATTTCCCGGGCAGCGAACTGAAGGCGCTGGAATGCGGAAAGCCGGATGGAGCGGGGCAATAATCGAAAAGTCGTTGCAACTTCCCTAAGGAAACAACTTGCCGGGGTTCAGTATCTGGTTGGGATCGAACACCCGCTTGATCTGTTTCATTAATTCCAGGGTTGGCGCACTAATCTCTCGGCCTACGTAAGCACGTTTTTCTCTGCCCACGCCGTGCTCTCCTGAAAGTGTGCCTCCAAGTTTCAATACCAGGTTAAAAACCTCATTCAGACAGGCTTCCGCCCGCTGCATTTCATCCGCAACATCCGGGTTGACCAGCAGGTTGACGTGGATGTTGCCGTTGCCGGCATGGCCAAAATTCACGTTAGCTATACGATATTCTTTGCTTAAATCCTCCAGCCCTTGCAGCAGTTCTGGCAGTCTTGAAACCGGTACCACGATATCCTCGTTGATTTTTTTCGGGGCAATGTCACGCAATAGCGGCGACAGCGCTTTGCGTACCGCCCACAGCGCGGCGGGGTCAGCGGTGGTTTCGGCGGTAATCAAACCGTGGTTTTCGCATGCCTGTCGAATGGCGTGCGCGCTGTCGGTGATTTCCGCTTCCCCGCCATCCACCTCGATCATCAGCATCGCACGGGAATTTTCCGGCAGCATGCCGGGGTGGCGGCCACGGATCAGGTCGAGTGCGGCGCTGTCGATAAATTCCAGCGCGCTGGGGATATGAGGCTGCGCCATGATGGCGGCGATTGCCCTGGCGCAGTGCGCGATATCGGCATAGTGCGCGGTAATGCCGCCCACGGCCAGGGGCAGCGGGGTGAGCTTGAGGGTGGCTTCTGTGACCACCGCCAGAGTGCCTTCAGAGCCGATGATGAGGCGGGTGAGATCGTAACCGACCACCCCCTTGGTGGTGTTACAACCGGTCTTGATGATTTCGCCTTTACCCGTCACCGCCGTCAGTCCGAGAACATGATCGCGGGTAACGCCGTATTTCACGGCATGGGGGCCGCCGGCGCAGGTGGCGAGATTGCCGCCGATGCTGCAATAGGCGCTGCTGGATGGGTCGGGCGGCCAGAAAAACCCGTGCGGACGCACCGCATCCTGAATTTCCTGATTGAGCAAGCCCGGTTCGGCGACGATCACGCGGTTGGCTGGGTCGATGCGGAGTATCTTGCGCATTCGTTCCAGCGACAGCGCCAGCCCACCCTGCTCCGGCACGCTGCCGCCAGCGGTGCCGGTGCCCCTGCCGCGCGGCGTAACCGGTATGCGGTGTTGGTTGCAGAGCAGGATGATGTCGCGCACCTGTTCGGTATCGAGTACGAATGCAACCGCCTCGGGCGGGAAGATTTTGCGGCTGTTGTCGTAGGCGTAGGCGTAACAGTCGACCGGGTCGGTGAAAAGATTGTCTGTGCCGACGATGCGCTGAAGCTGCTCAAGGAATTCGGCGGCAAGCATCAGAGGCTGCGTATCTTCGCCAGCGTCGAAGTCGTCGAACGCTGATGCAGGAACGGGATGGAATGGACGGTTCCGCTCCAGCCTTGCACCTCCCGCGCGCCGACGATGTCGGCCACGGTCCAGTCGCCGCCCTTGACCAGCACATCCGGCTTGCAGGCGAGGATCAGGTTGAGCGGCGTGTCTTCATCGAATCCGATGACCAGGCTGACGCTCTCCAGTGCTGCCAGCACCGCCATGCGGTCTTCCAGGGCGTTCACCGGTCGACCGTCGCCTTTGCCCAGACGTTTTACCGAGGCATCGGAGTTGACGCCAACAATCAGGCTGGCGCCCAAGGCGCGCGCCTGTGCCAGATAGGTGACATGGCCGCGGTGGAGGATGTCGAAACAGCCGTTGGTGAACACCAGCGGGCGCGGCAGCGCGGCGACGCATTCCTTCAGTCTGTCCGGAGCGCAGATTTTGTTTTCAAACGCCGGGGTGGAAAAGGTGCCCATCAATCGAGATATTCAAACACCTTGACCACTTTCTGCACCCCGCTGGTGGTGCGGGCGATCTCCACCGCGCTGTCTGCCTCCTTGTGAGTCACCATGCCGAGCAGGTAGACCACGCTATTTTCGGTCACCACCTTGATATGGTTGGTCTGGAATTTGCCCAGATCCACGAAGCGCACCTTGACCTTGGAGGTCAGGTAGGTGTCGCTGCTGCGTGTAGTGTAGGAACTGTTGCCGGCAATCGCGAGTTCATTGATGATATTGCGCACGCCGGCGATGCTACGGACGATTTGCTCGGCGTCCTGCTTGGCCGTTTCGGTCGGAACCTCGCCAGTCATCAGAACATTGCGGTTGTAGCTGGTCACGTTGATGTAAACCGCGTCCTTGAATTTATCGTTGAGGCGATTGCCCGCTTTCAGCTCGATGCCCTCATCTTCAATATAGGCGCCGGTGGTGCGACGATCCTCGGCCATCAGCACGCCCGTTCCAGCGCCAGTGGCGACGACGGGGAAGCAGCCTTGCAGGTTGATGACGGAAAGGGCCAGTAAAATCAGATAGAGATAACGCATTTATTCAACTCCCAGTAACAGGCAATCAATGGCATCGCAAAGGCAATGGATGGCGGTAATATGGATTTCTTGAATATGAGCAGTGCGGTCGCCGGGTGCGCACAGGTGGATGTCGCCCGGCATCAGGATTTCGGCCATCTGGCCGCCGCCTCTGCCGGTCAGCGCTATCACGCTCATGCCGCGGTCATGGGCGGCGGTTACCGCCTGAATCACGTTGCGGGAATTGCCGCTGGTGGAGATGGCGAGCAGTAAATCGCCGGAGTGCCCCAAAGCGCGCACCTGCTTGGAAAAAATCTGGTCGAAGCTGTAATCGTTGCCGATGGACGTAATCGTCGAGGCATCGGTGGTCAGGGCGATTGCGGCAAGCCCCGGGCGCTCCATCTCGAAACGGTTGAGCAATTCCGCGGAGAAATGCTGTGCATCGGCAGCCGAGCCGCCGTTGCCGCAGGCGAGGATCTTCCCGTCAGCCAGCAGGCATTGTACAACGCGCTCCGCCGCATCGGCGATCGGGCTTGCGAGAATGTCCACCGCCTGTAGCTTGAGGTGGGCGCTCTCGGTAAAGTGATGACTGATTCTGCTGATGAGGTCCATATCGTTTAACTTTAGAAAAGGCTTTTAGCCACGGATGAACACAGATTTACACGGATATTGAATCATGCAAACACTTCAAATTATCCTACCAATAAAATCACTCCCACGCGGAATCCGTGTCCATCCGTGGCTCGCTTTTCAAATTCAAAATCACTCGCCAAAGGCGTTTTTGATCCACTCAAGGCTATTATCCCGCAGGCCGCGCAACAATACCACATCGAAGCGGCAGGCGGGCAAGGCGGTTTGCCGTTGCAGGTAATGCCGGGCGGCGAGCACGATTTTGTGCTGCTTGTGCCCGGTGATGCTGGAGGCTGCGCCGCCGAATGCCTCGCTTTCGCGTAGCCGGACTTCGACAAACACCAGTACGTCGCGGTCGCGGCAGACCAGGTCAATTTCACCGAAGCGGCAGCGGTAGTTGGCTTCGATCAACCGTAGCCCCTGCCGCTGCAAAAATTCAGCGGCGAGTTGCTCGGCTTCGGCCCCCCTGTTACCTGGGTTCACCGACGCTGTTCGAATCGACGAATTCAACAGCCACCGCCACGCCATCCCGGAATTGCGCGAGCGTCATTTCGCGCGTGAATTGGTGTGCGGTGAGGCTGATCTGTCCGGTGACGCCGTCCAGTATCTTGCCTTCGCTTAACCGCGAATTTTGCGCCAGCAAAGTGGCGATGCGGAAGGCATCGATGCCCAAGGCGTAAAGCCGCTGCTGTTCAATAGTGAAATTTTCGGCGCGCGGGTAGATCATTACGGCAGGGTTGTCAGGCACGAGAAGCCATGGCATTTCTGAAAAAATCACCCCATTCAGATCAACATTCCGGCCGATTTCCTGGTTGCCGCCAAAAACCATCGAGGTAGCGTAAGTGGGTATATTGGCGTCCAGGTAGGGGCGCACCAGTTGAGCCAGACCGGCATCGGCGGCGAGGAAGATCATGTCTGCCGGATGTCTGATGACCTTGTCGTGCAATGCCGGGTAGAGGGCTTCGTCAGGGGGAATTACTGCCTGTTTTGCCAGTTTCCCGCCTATTTCGAGCCATGCATCGGCAAATGCCTGTTGCACCCGTTTCGCCAGTGGCGTATTGGCGGTTACGGTCAGAGCAGTGCGCCGGCCATCGTCAAAGGCGCGTCGCGCGGCATTGCGGGCCTCGCCTTCCGCGGTCAGTCCGAACAGGTATAGTTTTTCAGGGAGGGCAACCTCCCCTTCCGGATAGTTCAAGGCCAGGGTCGGTACTGTAATCAGCCCGCTTTTTGCCAGCGCAGTGACAGCATCACGGGTTAATGGGCCAACCACGATTCTGGCGCCGGCTTGTAATGCTTGCCGGTATGTGGACACAATATCTTCGGGTCGATCATTGGTAGGGTAGACTTGCAGCGGCAGCACGGTCGGAATCTGCATGATGGAAGCAGCGATGGCGCCTTGCCTGACCGCTTCGGCGGCTGGCCCGAATGAGGCCGAATTGAGCGGCAGCAGCAGCGCGATGGATGGTTTCAGGGTGTCGCTTCCCGGGGTTGCCACCGCCTTTGGCGTAGGTGGCACAACCAGTGGAGCGGTTTCGGCTACCGGTTTTTCGGCTGGTCCGGTCTGGATTGCCGGCGCTGCGGGTTTTGCCGGGGGGCTCTGCGCAGGCTGGGAAAAGGTTTTTTCCGTTGCCCGTGCAAGGCTGGACATGGATGTGCATCCGCTATTGTAGAATGCAGCAAACAGGATAAGCAGAAAGGCGAGGATACGTTGCATCAGGAAAACAACCCGGCAGTGAAAGGTACATTATATGTAGTTGCCACGCCGATTGGAAATCTGCAGGATATCACCCTGCGTGCGCTGGACATCTTGCGCAGTGTCGACGCCATTGCCGCCGAGGACACCCGCAACACTAGCCACCTGCTCAACCATTTCGCCATCGGCGCAAAGCTGATGGCTTTGCATGAGCACAACGAATACCAGGCCGCTGCCAGATTGATCGAGATGCTCCAGTCGGGCAAGTCGCTGGCACTGGTATCCGATGCAGGCACCCCGGCGGTGAGCGATCCTGGCGCACACCTGGTTGCCAGGGTACGTGAGGCGGGTTTTCGGGTTGTGCCGATCCCCGGCGCAAATGCGGCGATCAGCGCCTTTTCGGCGGCAGGGATCACGGCACCGCATTTTCTGTTTTACGGTTTCCTGCCGCACTCATCCTCGGGGCGCAAACGTGAACTGGCCACACTGAAGGGCTTGCCCTATAGCCTGGTGTTTTATGAGTCGCCCCACCGCATTGTTGCGAGCATGGCGGATCTGCGCGAAGTGCTGGGTGGCGGACGCACTGTCACGATTGCGCGCGAGTTGACCAAGCTGTTTGAAACCATTCATACCTGTACCCTGGAGGCAGCGCTGGATTGGCTCGAAGCCGACCAGAACCGGCAGAAGGGCGAGTTTGTACTGCTGGTGTCAGGCGCCGAGATTGATGAGGCGGTCGGGGTCGGTGAGGAGGCGCAGCGCACGCTGCAAATCCTGCTGGCGGAAATGCCCCTCAAGCAGGCGGTGAAACTGGCAGCCGAGATCAGCGGCGCAAAGAAGAACGCGCTTTATGAATTGGCGTTGCAGTCGAAGGCATCCGGCCACAAGCTGACTGGGGTTGGGAACGGCAGTTGACCGTTTGCCGCTCCCCGGTGAAATTTATATTTTGTCGGGAGAAGTGTCGCCGGCCTGTTCCTTGAGACGGCTTCCGAATGCTTCGCGTACGGTATGCCGGATGTGTTCGCGCGAATTGTCGAGTAGTTCGGTCAGGGCGCGATCCAGCGTGGCGGCGAATTCCATCGCGATGCGGTTTTCCAGTTCATGGATCAAAAATTCTTCTGTCTGGCGCAAGGTTTCTTCATCCAGCGAAAGGCTCGTGGCCGATCCTTCCGTATCGGCATGATCGGTTGGCATGGGTTCGACAGGAAGTGTGATTTCTTCGTCGATGCCCGTTTCGGATTCGCCTGCTTTTACGGGGGGTAGCGCGTCGGTCAGGATCGGGATCGTGCTGGGTTCGGCGACGACTTCAGACAGTACCGGGATCGATGCTCGGTCTGCTTGCTGCCCTGCTTCCGAAGACTCTTGCGGCGAGGGGGTGCCGGTGCGATGTCGGGTCAACAGGGCATCTACTTTTCCGAGTACGTCCGGCTCGCCGCTGACGGGATCCATTTAGCCGGCCTTTTTCCCGATATCGTGGGATTTGATTTCGTAGCCCCGGTCACGGTAGAAGCGGAAGCGTTCACGTGCCGCGATGCGGTCGTTTTCTTCCTGGCTGACGATCTCGATCAGCCGGTGGAAACGGCTGAAGAACAGGGGCTGCTCGTTGCACAGGCTGAGCAGGATGTCGTCGTGTGCCAGTGGTTCGGCGAGATGGTCGACGATTACCGGAGTGACCGGAGAAAGTTTGTCCGAAGTCCGGCAATGGGGAATGAAGCTGAGGGCGGGCGTGCTCCACAGCAGCTTGAGCATTTGTTCCGTGGTTTTGGCGTCGGGCGTATAAACCATGATGCGCCGCCCCTGCTCCAATGCCTTGGCGCAGAGCCGGCAAGCGGTCTGGTATTTATCGGCAGCGTGCGTGTAGAAATCGATTTGGGTCATATTTGTAAGGTGGGTCAGGCCGCCAAGCCATAACCCACCAATTGTACCGCGCTAATCCGCCTTACATTTTTCAATCAGGAAATGTACCAGCAGCGGTACCGGCCTTCCGGTCGAGCCTTTTTCCTTGCCGGACTTCCATGCAGTGCCGGCGATGTCCAGATGCGCCCAGTCGTATTTTTTGGCGAAACGCGACAGGAAGCAGGCGGCGGTAATCGTGCCGGCCTGGCGGCCGCCGATGTTGGCCATGTCGGCGAAATTGCTTTTCAGCTGCTCCTGATATTCATCCCACAGTGGCAGTTGCCATGCCCGGTCGCCGGTGTACTCACCGGCATGCAACAGCTCGCGGGCGAGAGCGTCGTGGTTGCTGAGCAGGCCGGAGGCCTGACCGCCCAGGGCGATGACGCAGGCGCCGGTGAGAGTGGCGATGTCCACTACCGCTTCCGGATCGAAACGTTCGGCGTAGGTGAGTGCGTCGCACAGGATCAGGCGGCCTTCGGCATCGGTATTGAGGATCTCGATGGTCTGCCCGGACATGCTGGTGACGATGTCGCCGGGTTTGCTGGCATTGCCGTCCGGCAGGTTTTCGGTTGCCGGAATGATGCCCACCAGATTGATCGGCAGCTTGAGCTGCGCCACCGCCTGGAAAGCGCCGAGCACACTGGCGGCGCCGCACATGTCGTACTTCATTTCGTCCATCTCGGCGCCGGGCTTGAGGGAGATGCCGCCGGAATCGAAGGTGATGCCCTTGCCGACCAGAACCAGCGGCTTCTGTTTTTTGTTGCTGCCCTGGTATTGCAGCACGATCAGCTTGGCTGGCTGGCGGCTGCCGCGCGCCACCGAAAGCAGCGAGCCCATTTTGAGGGCTTCCATGTCCTTCTGCTCCAGCACTTCGAACTTGAGTTTGTGGGTTTTGGCCAGTTCCTGCGCCTGCTGGGCAAGGTAGGCCGGGGTGCAGATGTTGCCGGGCAGGTTGCCGAGATCCTTGGCGAGATTCATGCCCCCGGCGATTGCCTGCCCCCGTGCGGCTGCTTCTTCGCCGGCGGCGAGTTCGTTGCGGCGCGGCACGTTGAGGACGATCCGGCGCAGCGGACGTCGCGCTTCTTCCTGCTTGCTTTTCAGGCGATCGAAGCGGTAAACGGTTTCCATCGCCACCAATACCGCCTGTTCGACTTTCCACGCCGTGTCGCGGCGTCTGACCGGGAGTTCGGCGAGGAAAACCGATGCCTCGAGCGAACCGGTCTCGTTCAGGGTTTTGATCGCGGCGCGCACCGCATCGCGGTATTCCTTGTCCCTGAATTCGCGCTCCTTGCCCAGCCCCACCAGCAATACCCGCTCGCACAGGGTGTTGGGGACATTATGCAGCAGCAGGGTAGTGCCGGACCTTCCATCCATGTCGCCGCGGCGGATAATGTCGCTCAGGGCGTGGCTGGAAATCTGGTCAATCAATTCGCCAGCCAGAGAAAGTTTGCGCGGTTCGAATACGCCGATCACGATGCAGGCAGTACGCTGTTTTTCCGGGCTACCGCTTTTTATGCTAAATTCCAACTTTTACTCCTTATTTGCTTGATTCTCGTGTGCCGAGTTTTCTTCATGAAATTTGATTTCCGGCAATTATCGGCAGACTGCTGCTTAAAAGTCAAAGAAAACCTAGAATGCTGATTTTTCGCCGAGCCCTGCTGCGCGAGATGGCCAGCAACGCATTGCTGGTTTTCTCGGTGTTGCTGATGATTACCCTGACCACGATGCTGATCCGCCTTCTTGGGCAGGCGGCCAGCGGTGCTCTGGCTAATGAAGCGGTGGCCGCCTTTCTCGGTTTCAGTATTATTGGTTATTTGCCGGTGTTGCTGTCCCTGACGGTGTTTATCGCCGTTTTGATGACGTTGACCCGCTGCTACCGCGATAGCGAAATGGTGGTCTGGTTTACCGCCGGGCTGAGCGTTATGGCATGGGTGCGTCCGGTGGTCGCATTTGCGGTGCCGGCGGTATTTGCCATCGCGGTTTTGAGTATGGCCATTTCTCCATGGGCGCTGAGAAAAAGCGATGAGTACCGGCAGCAGATGGACAGCCGCGATGACATGTCCTCGGTGGCGCCCGGCGTGTTCAAGGAATCCAAGCTTGCTGAACGGGTCTATTTCGTGGAAAGCTTCGCCGATGTGGGAAGCACGGTAAGCAATATTTTCATGCGATCGATTCAGCACCAGAAACTGGGCATCCTGGTGGCGCGGCACGGTTACCAGACGGTTTCCCCGAATGGAGATCGTTACCTGGTGCTGCTCAATGGCCGGCGTTATGAGGGTACGCCGGGCAGGCCGGATTACAAGATCATGACCTTCGAGCGCTACGCCATCCGGATCTACGCTTTTGAGGCAAGCCTGAGTGCGCTGACCCAGAAATCCCTACCTACGCTGATGTTGCTGCAAGACCGCTCGCCCGCCAATATGGGTGAACTGCTGTGGCGCGTGGGGCTGCCGCTCAGTGCTTTTGTGCTGGCCTTGATGGCAATCCCGTTGAGCTTCGTCAACCCGCGTGCAGGACGTTCGCTCAATCTGATTCTGGCGGTGCTGCTGTATATGATTTACAGCAATTTCATCAGTATCAGCCAGGCATGGGTGGCGCAGGATAAATTCCCCCCATATATCGGGATGTGGCTGGTGCACGGCGTGATGGCGGCAGTTTTGCTGTTCCTGTTTTACCGCCGCCTCGTGCTGACTCCGTTCTATCGGTACTGGCTCAGGCGCGGGGTTTTGGGGCGACGAGAGAAGTACGCATGAAAATCCTCAATCGCTACTTGGCGCATGAAATGTATTCGGCCACGCTGCTGGTGTTTTCGGCATTGCTCATGCTGTTTGCCTTTTTTGACCTGATTCATGAGCTGGGCGATCTGGGCAAGGGCAATTACCGGTTGATGAACATTCTGGGGTACGTGTTTCTTTCCCTGCCGGGCCATATCTATGAACTGTTTCCGATTGCGGCCTTGATCGGCACCCTGTTCGCCTTGGCGCAGTTAACCGCCCATTCCGAGTTTACTGTGATGCGTGTGTCGGGTCTGTCCTCGCCGCGTATCGCATGGTCGCTGGCGAAGGCCGGGCTGCTGTTCGTGGTGCTGACTTTCATTTTCGGCGAATTCATTGCTCCGCCCAGCGAGCGGGCGGCTCAGCAGTTGCGGCTGAAAGCAACCAGTTCGGTGGTGGCGCAGGAATTCCGTTCCGGGTTGTGGGTGAAGGATGCGGGGAATTTCGTCAATATCGAGGAAGTGTTGCCGGACGCCACCATGCAGGGTGTGAATATCTATGAATTCGACCCCGATTTCCGCCTGCGCACCATCAGCTATGCCAAGCGCGGCGAGCATGTGGCCGAGAACCGCTGGCGTCTGACGGACGTGGCGCAGACTCGTTTCGAGCCGGGCAGAGTGCTAGTCAGCACGCTACCCCAAGCCAACTGGTTTTCGGTGTTGACCCCGGATATTCTCAATGTGCTGCTGGTCGTGCCGGAGCAGATGTCTGCCTGGAATCTTTATTTTTATGTCGAACATCTGCGCGAGAACAAGCAGAAAACCACGCGCTACGAGATCGCCTTGTGGTCGAAGTTGGCCTATCCTTTTGCTGCCCTGGTGATGGTCATGCTGGCGCTGCCTTTTGCCTATTATCAAGGGCGTTCTGGCGGCGTGAGTGCAAAAATATTCGCTGGTATCATGCTGGGTCTGGTTTTCCATCTGCTGAACCGGTTGTTTGCGCATCTCGGGCTGCTAAGCGACTGGCCGCCGATGTTCAGCGCCACTTTCCCGATGTTGTTCTTCCTTGGCGCGGCGATGGTGATGATGTGGTGGGTGGAGAGAAGGTAGCTTTGAGTGCCGGGTTCGTGGAACGGCTACGTGATAATTTTTGACTTGGTACTCAGCACTATTTTTGTTCCCGCCATGCGGTCGTGCCAGAACCGGCGCTCGCGGTCGAACAGTGCCCACAGGATGCCGAAACCGAGCGGGATGCCAATCAGGGCATAAGCAAAACGCAGGCACGCCTGTTTCAGTCGGATCGGTTGATTGTCTGCACTCACCAGGCGCAGGCTCCATGTTTTCATGGGCAGGGTCTGTCCGCCGTGTAGCCAGTAGCCGATAAAGTAGGCTGCCGTCACCAGCAGCAGGTAAAGCTGGAAAAAATATCGAAGAAGTGGCGGCAGCGGGGGGCGGAAAGCGGCGGTAAAGATGGCGCCCGCAATGAACAGCACTGCTGCCAGCAGCAACACGTCGTAGAACATGCTGGCAATGCGGCGAAAAATGCCGGGCGTATTGTTGGAGTCTGGCATCGGATAACCGGCAGGAGTTCGGCGGTCAGTCTGCTGCTGGTTTGACAGCTTCCGCGCTGGGTGTGCTGGGCGGGCTGGCGGCTGGCGCAGGCTCGCTTTTCGGCGCTTCCTGGTCTGGCTTGGGCGGTTCAGGGGCGGCAAGCGGCTTAAGCTTCGCGGGCGCCATCTTGCGGTGCCGCAGCATTTCTTTTTTCTCCTCGGGGAGTTGCTGGTATTCCTGCCACTTCTTTTGAACCTCACGGCGTTTTTCAGGCGGTAGCTGCTTCAGTTTTTCGTAATTTTTCCGTGCCTGGGCGCGCTCGGCCGGTGTCAATCTGCTCCAATCCTTCAGGCGGGTCTGGATGCGTTGTTGTTCAGCCGGCTTCATTTTTGGATAGCGTTTGGCCACACCCAGCAGTCTCTTGCGCTGAATTGCCGACATTTTGTCCCATTCATTGGAAACCGGAGCAAGGATCTGCTTTTGTTCGGACGAGAGCTCGGCCCACAGGGGTTGCCGGGCTTCCTGCGCCGCGCCTGCCAAGCCATGTGCCAGAAGGCAGAAGGCGAGCGTGATTACTGCGACGAGCTTTCTAGCCATACATCGAATCCATTATCAACAAAAGCGTGAATAGGCAAATCCTGCGCCAGCAGACGGGCATCAATTTCCGATACGTCATTCATCTGCTGGGTTGTTTGCCAATAGGTGACGAACATCAGCCCAAATACCAGCACTATCAGCGGTACCCAGACACGGAAAGGCGAATGGGTGCTGTTGTGGCCTCCGTTGCCAGCGTGAGTCCATACCAGACTGAAGCCATGGCGGGGCTTGGCATGGGCATCCAGGGCGTGTTGACGCGCCGCCTGGAGGCGGTATTGCAAGCGGCTGTCAAGGTTGACCGTGCCGTGATTGAGGTGCTGTATGATTTTTTTTGCCAGGTCGTGTTCGTTCATGGCTCAACTCCCTTCGACTTCAAGAAGGCCGCCACAGCGTGGGTAGCCCGAGAGCAATGCGTCTTGACGCTGCCTTCGGAACAACCCATCGCGGCAGCAGTTTCAGAAACATCCAGTTCTTCCCAATAACGCAGCAGGAACGCTTCTCGTTGACGAGCCGGCAAATTTTCCAATGCTTGTTCAAGCAATTTAACGAGTTGCGAGCGCTCCAGGGTTTCCGCCGGCCTGTTGTGTCTATTGGAGTCGTCCGCAACCTCCAAAGTTTCCAGGGGGTCGTATTCTTCTTCCTGATTTGATGAGAAGAGGGACGACAGAGGGGTGGTCCACAACGAGCGCACTTTCTGGCGCCGGTAATGGTCGCGGATAGTGTTTTGCAATATGCGCTGGAACAGCATCGGAAATTCCTCGACGGGCTTGTCCGGATATTTTTCCGCGAGCTTCATCATGGCGTCCTGCACGATATCCAGCGCAGTATGCTCGTCGCGAACGGCAAAAAGTGCCTGTTTGTAGGCGCGTCGCTCGACTTCGGCAAGAAACGTTGAAAGTTCCCGGTAGGTGGCCAGTTGAAAGGTTCCTGAATGGCGTAATTTGTCACATCTTAAACAAATAAAGAAAAAAAAGCAGGGATTTCTGCAAGTTTGAACTTGGTGGCTCGGCTGCTTTAATGGCAAAATGCCAGACTTGACCCGGTTGGCAGCAACCATTAGTGTTCCAGTGTTTCCCCCGAATGATTGTTTGATTAAGGCTGTTATTTAAGATTAAGGCTGTTATATGGAATTGACGGGCGCAGAGATCGTCGTGCGCTGTTTGGCGGAAGAGGGGGTGGAGTTCGTTTTCGGCTACCCTGGCGGCGCAGTGCTGAACATCTACGACGAAGTTTTCAAGCAGGACAAGTTCAAGCATGTCCTGGTCAGGCACGAGCAGGCGGCGGTGCATGCTGCCGATGGCTATGCCCGCGCGACCGGTCGGACGGGCGTGGCGCTGGTGACTTCCGGTCCGGGCGCGACCAACGCCGTGACCGGTATCGCCACCGCCTATATGGACTCGATTCCGCTGGTGGTGATCTCCGGCCAGGTTCCGACGGCGGCGATCGGCATGGATGCCTTTCAGGAAGTGGATATGGTGGGCATTACCCGCCCCTGTGTGAAGCACAATTTCCTGGTCAAGGATGTCAATGATCTCGCCGAAACCATAAAGAAAGCCTTCTACATTGCTTCCACCGGACGGCCCGGCCCGGTGGTGGTGGATATTCCCAAGGACGTGACGCAGACCAAGGCCGAATTCGTCTACCCGAAAAAAGTGACGATGCGCTCTTACAACCCGGTGATCAAGGGCCATACGGGGCAGATCAAGCGCGCGGTGCAGATGGTTCTGGAGGCCAAGCGGCCGATGATTTATACCGGCGGCGGCGTGGTGCTGAGCAACGCGGCAGAGGAGCTGACCCGGTTCACGCGCCTGCTGGGTTTTCCCCTCACCAGCACATTGATGGGGCTGGGCGGCTATCCTGCAACCGATCCGTTGTTTACCGGCATGCTCGGCATGCACGGCACCTATGAAGCCAATATGGCGATGCAGCATTGCGACGTGCTGGTTGCCATCGGCGCCCGCTTCGACGATCGTGTTATCGGCAATCCGGAGCATTTCATCCAGGAGGGCCGGCGCATTATCCACATCGACATCGATCCGGCCTCGATCGCCAAGCGCGTCAAGGTGGACGTGCCGATCGTCGGCAACGTCAAGGACGTGCTGGCGGAGATGATCAAACTGATTCAGTCCAGCAAGGAAAAGCCCGATCCGACGGCTCTCAAGACCTGGTGGACGCAGATCGAGTTGTGGCGTTCGCGCGACTGCATGAAATACGACCGCGACAGCAGCCTGATCAAGCCCCAGTATGTGATCGAAAAGATGTATGAGGTGACCAAGGGCGAGGCTTATGTGACCTCCGACGTGGGCCAGCACCAGATGTGGGCGGCGCAATACTACAAGTTTGACCAGCCGCGTCGCTGGATCAACTCCGGCGGTCTCGGCACCATGGGCTTCGGCCTGCCGGCGGCGATGGGCGTGCAGTTTGCCCATCCCGATGCGGCGGTGGCCTGCGTGACCGGCGAAGGCAGTATCCAGATGAACATTCAGGAGTTGGCCACCTGCAAGCAGTTCAACCTGCCGCTCAAGATCGTCCTGCTCAACAACCGCTACCTCGGTATGGTGCGGCAGTGGCAGGAGTTTTTTTACGGCAACCGCTATGCCGAATCCTACATGGATGCGCTGCCGGATTTCGTCAAGCTGGCCGAAAGCTACGGTCATGTCGGCATGAGGATCGAAAAGCCGGAGGATGTCGAGGGTGCGCTGAAGGAGGGCTTCGGCCCGGCGTTGAAGGAGCGTCTGGTGTTCATGAATTTCATCACCGACCAGACCGAGAACGTCTGTCCCATGATCCCCGCAGGCAAGGGATTGAGCGAAATGATACTGGTATAAGACTATGCGGCATATTATTTCCCTGTTGATGGAAAACGAGGCGGGTGCGTTGTCCCGCGTGGCCGGGTTGTTTTCGGCGCGCGGCTACAATATCGAATCGCTGACCGTGGCGCCGACCGAGGACGAAAGCCTGTCGCGCATGACCATTGTCACCCGTGGCTCGGACGACGTGATCGAACAGATCACCAAGCAGCTCAACAAGCTGATCGACGTGGTCAAGGTGGTGGATCTGTCCGAGGCCGGTCATATCGAGCGCGAGCTGATGCTGGTGAAAGTGCGTGCCGATGGCGAATTGCGCGAAGAAATGAAGCGCATGTCGGACATTTTCCGTGGCCGTATCGTGGATGTCACCGAAAAAACCTACATCATCGAACTGACCGGTTCGGGCCACAAGCTGGACGCCTTCCTCGATGCGCTGGACAAGGGCGCCATCCTGGAAACGGCGCGCACCGGTGCATCCGGAATCGGACGTGGTGATAGAATACTGAAAGTTTGAATTTTAGTTTGAACCGTGGAGGCGCAGAGCCGAGAGAGAATCAACAGTTTTCCTCGGCGCTTCTGCGCCTCCGCGTCTCCGCAGTTATTTATATTTATTTCAAGGAAACGAAAACATGAAAGTTTATTACGACAAGGACGCGGACCTCTCCATCATCAAAGGCAAGAAGGTCACCATCGTCGGCTACGGCTCGCAGGGCCATGCCCATGCCGCCAACCTGAAGGATTCCGGCGTCAAGGTGACGGTCGGCCTGCGCAAGGGCGGCGCTTCCTGGGACAAGGCCAAGAAATCCGGGCTGACGGTGAAGGAAGTGGCCGACGCAGTCAAGGGCGCGGATGTCGTGATGATCCTGGTGCCCGATGAAACGCAGCCGGATGTCTACCGCAACGACGTCGAGCCCAACCTGAAGAAGGGCGCCACTTTGGCTTTTGCCCACGGCTTCAACATCCATTACAACCAGATTCAGCCGCGTGCCGATCTTGACATCATCATGATTGCGCCCAAAGGTCCCGGCCACACCGTGCGTTCCGAGTACCTCAAGGGCGGCGGCGTGCCTTCCCTGATCGCCGTTTACCAGGACGTATCCAAGAAAGCCAAGAATATTGCCCTGTCCTATGCGGCAGCCAACGGCGGCACCAAGGGCGGCGTGATCGAAACCAACTTTCGCGAGGAAACCGAGACCGACCTGTTCGGCGAGCAGGCCGTGCTGTGCGGCGGTTGTGTCGAACTGGTCAAGGCCGGTTTCGAAACCCTGACCAACGCCGGCTATGCGCCGGAAATGGCCTATTTCGAGTGCCTGCACGAGCTCAAGCTGATCGTCGACCTGATGTACGAGGGCGGCATCGCCAACATGAACTACTCCATTTCCAACAACGCGGAATATGGCGAGTACGTCACCGGCCCGAAGGTAATCAACGAAGAGTCGCGCTGGGCGATGCAGGAAGCGTTGAAAAACATCCAGAACGGCGAGTATGCCAAGCGCTTCATCCTCGAAGGCAAAACCAACTATCCCGAAATGACCGCGCGCCGCCGTCTGAACGCCGAGCATCAGATCGAGGTGGTGGGCGCCAAGCTGCGTTCCATGATGCCGTGGATCGCCAAGAACAAGCTGGTGGATCAGTCCAAAAACTAGTGATGGGTAAATGGTGATGGGTAATGGGGTTTTCCCGTCACCCATTACCCATACCCCATGACTCATTACCCTTATGTGCATAGGCATCGCTCCCCCTAAATTGAAGAAAAATTATCCCCATCCCATTATTGCTCGCGAGGGCTGGCCGTTTCTGGCTGGCGCTGTTGTCTTTTCTCTGCTGGCCACATTTTTTGCCGGCTGGCTATGGGCGTTGCCGTTGTGGATCATCAGCCTGTTCGTGCTGCAGTTTTTTCGCGATCCGGGGCGCAATGTGCCGACGGAGCGCAATCTGGTGATTGCGCCCGCCGATGGCCGCATCATCGCGGTCGAACGCACCCAGGACGAGTATCTCAAGCGCGAGGCGTTAAAGGTCAGCGTATTCATGAATGTGTTCAACGTTCACTCCAACCGCAGCCCGGTGGACGGGGCGGTCGAGGAAATCTGGTACAGCCCGGGAAAATTCATTAATGCCGACATGGCCAAGGCCTCTGCGGAAAACGAGCGCAATGCCATCTGGCTGCGTTCCGATTGCGGCTATGACATTACCTGCGTCCAGGTGGCGGGGCTGATCGCACGGCGCATCCTGTGCTATGCCAAACCGGGCGATTGGCTTGCGCGCGGCCAGCGCTATGGCTTCATCCGTTTCGGTTCGCGCGTGGACGTCTACCTGCCGCTGACTGCCAGGGTGCGCGCCAGCATCGGCGACAAGGTTCGTGCCGGGGAAACCGTGCTGGCCGAGTTGCCTCAGAATACCGGCTGAGCAGGATCTGAGCCATGAACGAAAATCGTAACCACGCCAGTCATAAGCCACTGCTGGAAGGCCGTTTGCGCCGGCGCGGCATCTACCTGCTGCCCAACCTGTTTACCACGGCTGCGCTGTTCGCCGGGTTCTACTCCATTGTCCAGGCCATGAACGGGCATTTCGAGCAGTCCGCCGTGGCGATTTTTATCGCCATGGTGATGGATGGACTGGACGGCCGGGTTGCGCGCCTCACCAATACCCAGAGCGAATTCGGCGCGGAATACGATTCCCTCTCCGACATGGTGTCGTTCGGCGTGGCGCCGGCACTGGTCGTGTACGTCTGGGCCTTGAAGGACATGGGCAAATTGGGCTGGATCGCCGCCTTTGTCTATTGCGCCGGGACGGCGCTGCGGCTGGCGCGCTTCAACACCCAGCACGAAGAGGTTGACAAGAAATTTTTCCAGGGCCTGCCCAGCCCGGCAGCGGCAGCGCTCCTGGCGGGGCTGGTGTGGGTCATGAACGACTACCATGTCAATGGCGCAGACATCCACTGGCTGGTGTGGGGCGTGACCCTGTTCGCCGGGCTGACCATGGTCAGCAACCTGCGCTACTACAGCGGCAAGGACTTCAATCTGCGCAGAAGCGTGCCCTTTGTCGGCATTCTGCTGATCGTGCTGGTTTTTATCCTCATTTCTTCCGACCCGCCGCGGGTGCTGTTCAGCGTTTTTGTGCTGTATGCATTGTCGGCCTATGCGGACTGGCTATGGGGCCTGGTTCGGAGAAGACGTCACGCCGGGTAGACGGCTTGCGCTCATAAATAAAACCGTTTATATTTCCAGCCATGAACTCAGCTGCTCACGCCACCTTCCTTTCCTATCAGGCCAACACTCTGTTGGTCGGTCTGCTGCTGCGCGGCCGGCGCTAAATCTCTTTCCCCACATTATTGTTTTGAATTGCGGAAATCGGCGTGACCGGTTTCCATGTGAGATGAATTACGACTTCTTGAACGGAGCCAGCCATGAAAAATAAATTAATCATATTCGACACCACCTTGCGCGATGGCGAACAAAGTCCCGGCGCCTCCATGACCAAAGAGGAAAAGGTGCGTATCGCGCGGCAACTCGAGCGGATGCGCGTGGACGTCATCGAGGCCGGATTTCCCGCCGCCAGTAACGGCGATTTCGAGTCGGTCAAGGCGGTCGCCAGTGCCATCAAGGACAGCACGGTGTGTGGCTTGGCCCGCGCGCTGGAGCGCGACATCGAACGCGCCGGCGAGGCGATCAAACCTGCCGCCTCCGGGCGTATCCACACCTTCATCGCCACTTCGCCGATCCACATGGAAAAGAAGCTGCGCATGAGCCCGGATCAGGTGATCGAACAAGCGGTGAAAGCGGTGAAATGGGCGCGCAACTGGACCGACAACGTCGAGTTTTCGCCCGAGGATGCCGGCCGTTCCGAGACCGATTTTCTCTGCCGCATTCTGGAGGCCGTGATCGAGGCGGGCGCTACCACCCTGAACATCCCCGATACGGTTGGCTACAATTTGCCGCAGCAGTTCGGCAACCTCATCGCCACACTGCGCGAGCGCATCCCCAACGCCGACAAGGCGATTTTCTCGGTGCACTGCCATAATGACCTCGGCCTGGCCGTGGCCAATTCCCTTTCGGCGGTGCTGGCCGGTGCGCGCCAGGTCGAGTGCACGATCAACGGCCTGGGCGAACGGGCGGGCAATGCTTCGCTGGAAGAGGTGGTGATGGCGGTGCGCACGCGCCAGGATATTTTCCCCTGCGATAGCGGCATCGACACCACCCAGATCGTGCCGGCCAGCCGTCTGGTGGCGGGCATCACCGGCTTCGCGGTGCAGCCCAACAAGGCCATCGTCGGCGCCAATGCCTTCGCCCACGAATCCGGCATCCACCAGGATGGTGTTTTGAAGCACCGCGAGACCTATGAAATCATGCGTGCCGAGGACGTCGGCTGGAGCGCGAACAAGATGGTGATGGGCAAACACTCCGGCCGCAATGCCTTCCGTAGCCGTTTGACCGAGCTGGGCATCGTGCTGGATTCCGAAGAGACGCTCAATGCCGCCTTCGCCAGTTTCAAGGAGCTCGCCGACAAGAAGCATGAAATTTTCGACGAAGATATCCAGGCGCTGGTGAGCGGTGAAGAGCAGTCCATGGTGCAGGAGCAGTTCAAGCTGGTTTCGCTCAAGGTCTGCTCGGAAACCGGCGAAACGCCCCATGCCCATGTGACCGTCAGCGAAAGCGGCCAGGAAAAATCTGCCGAGGCCGACGGCGGCGGCCCGGTCGATGCCTCGTTCAAGGCGATCGAGTCGATCGTCAAAAGCGGCACGGAACTGCTGCTCTATTCGGTCAACAACATCACCAGCGGCACAGACGCCCAGGGAGAAGTGACGGTACGGCTGTCCAAGGGCGGGCGCATCGTCAACGGACAGGGGGCGGACACCGATATCGTGATCGCTTCGGCCAAGGCTTATCTCAATGCCCTGAACAAGTTGGCGGGGAAGCTGGAGCGGGTGAATCCGCAGGTTTAACCGTTTCCCGGCCCGAAAAACTCGGACATAAAAACAATGGCAGATCGTAACCGTAAAACAAAACTATCCATCATCGGCGCCGGTAATGTCGGCAGCCACATCGCCGTGTATGCGGCAGGAAAGGATCTGGCCGATATCGTTCTGCTGGATCGGAACGCCGACAAGGCCAGAGGCATCGGACTCGATATCACCCAGGCCATGGCGATGGCCAATAACGACCGGGTGGTCACCGGCACCGGCGACTACGCGGACACCGCCGATTCCGATGTGGTGGTGATTACCGCCGGTCTGGCACGCAAGCCGGGTATGTCGCGGGACGACCTGCTGGAGGCGAACGCCGCCATCGTTCGGTCCGTGACCCGTGCTGCGGTCAAGCAATCCCCCGGCTGTGTCCTGGTAGTGGTCACCAATCCGGTCAACACCATGGCCCAACTGGCCTACGAGGTCAGCGGCCTGCCGCGCGAGCGGATCATCGGCGTATCCGGCGTGCTGGACAGCGCCCGTTTCAAGGCGTTTATCGCCGAGGAGCTGTCGGTCGGCGCCAGCCGGGTCGATGCCATGGTGCTGGGCGACCATGGTGCCCAGATGGTACCGCTGGTGGACCACTGCCTGGTTGACGGCGTCCCCATTCGCGAACTGATGTCTCAGGAGCAGATCGCCGCCATCGTCGATCGGGTCAGGCACGGCGGCTCGGAGATCGTCGAGCTGCTCAAGACCGGCTCGGCTTACTACGCACCCGGTACAGCAACGGTCGAATTGCTTGAATGCATATTGAAAGACCGTCAGGTGACGTTGCCGTGCGCGGTCTATCTTGAACGTGAGTACGGGGTGGACGGGCTCTACGTCGGGGTGCCCGCCCTGATCGGGGCGGGGGGCGTGGAGAAGGTGATACGGCTTCATCTTAGCGAAACGGAGCAAAGAGACTTCGATCTGTCCGTCGTCCACATCCGCGAACGGCTTGATACGCTCAGGTCGAAGGCGCGGGAGGCCTGACGGCTATCACAGTGAAGCGACTCCGGTCGGCGGAATGGAGGCGTGCCGGCTACATCCGTCTGGCAAGGGCGCTCAACCTGGCATAGAAAACGGCGCTGAAAAAGAACACGGCAGCCAGCGTGATTTCCGTTCCCGCCAGTATCGCCGACAAGCCATTCTCGCTCATGACACGAACCACGCCCTCGGTGAGATAGAGCAGGATTAGCATCGACGACCACTGGTAAGTGTAGCGCCTGCCGCGGAGTATGCCGGGAAGCGGCAACAGCAGCGGCAGTACCTTGAAGACCAGGGCCGATCCGCCGGGGCGTAGCGGTGCCAGCCACAGCTCCCAGATCAGGCAGAGGAAGATCAGCGAGATCAGGCTGGCAATGCTGGCGAAGTGGAGTGCCGCAGTTCTGTTCAAGTGCAGCTCCCTATCAATTCCAGCAGTGCCGCCTCGGCCTGTTTCGCGTTGGTGACGGCATACGGAAAATCGAAGCGCAGCAGCTGACCGTCATCCATGATATCGAAGCCGTCGCAGTCGATCCCGACCAGCGCGGCACCGCTGACGCTCAAGCCATAGTAGGCGCGGCAGAAGAATTGCAGATCGCCTGCCTGATCGCGATTGAAGCGGACGAGAAACTCTTCCTCCTCGGCGGCCAAAGAATTTTGCGGCGGCGCCATGTCTCCCGGCGAAATCCATCGCGCTATGCCAGGTCCGCCGATATAGCGCAGTGTGGTGGGTTCGAGGCGGTAGAAGCTGAAATCCAGCGCCAGATACTGTTCCGCACCGGGGAAATAACGCAGATAGCGTGTCTTGAGCGCTTCCGTGGTTTCCATGCGCACCGCCTGGCCGACAATGGTGAGGCGCTCGCCGGCCTGGACATCGTTCGATTGTTCGTGCACCAGCAGGCTGACACGGGCGTCCTGCCGGATGTTGCGGGTATGCTCCGCCAGTTGGCTGATCAGGAAAATCGGCCTGGCTTCCTGGTCGGTCAGGCAGGACACCATGGTGCCGAAGGGGTGGCCGCCGAGTTTTTCCGACAGGGTGGAAAGGAAGCCGGCATGCTCCGCCCTGAGCAGTTTTCGCGCCTGGCACGAGATGGCATCTGCGGTCGTCATGGGACATATTTCCTTGCCGGTAATTCCATGGGTGAATCGTCAGCGCGGCAACAATTCGGTTTTTCATACATGGCTAGGTTCTCCTTTTTCACTATAATAACGTAATTCATGGTCAAGAACTTTTCCCGGCTCACCCGTTTTCTGCGCTTTGTCTGGCAGTGGTTCGAGGACGCGCACTGCATCCAGTTCGCCGCGAGCCTGACCTATACCACGCTGCTGGCGCTGGTGCCGATCATCACCATCGCGCTGACCATATTCTCCGCATTCCCGGTATTCGCTGACCTGATGGTTCAGCTCAAGATATTTATCCTGAGCAATTTCGTTCCGGCTTCGGCGGGCAAGATCATCGCCGTGTACATGCAGCAATTTTCCGAGAAGGCGGCGAACCTGACCGCGCTGGGCATTCTGCTCCTTGGCGCGGCCGCGTTCATATTGATGCTGACCATCTACCATGCATTCAATGTAATCTGGCGCGTACGCCGTCCACGTAGCCTGCTGCACCGCTTTTTCATCCACTTTATGGCGCTGACGCTGGGCCCGTTGCTGATCGGGGCCAGCCTGTCGCTGACGTCCTATCTGATAAGCGTTCCTCTCGGGTTGGTGAAGGGGGCTCCCCTGATCAGCGTGGCTATTCTGAAGATGGTGCCGGTAGTGCTGACCATCATTGCGTTTTCATTGTTGTACCAATTTGTCCCGAACTGCACGGTTCGACCCCGGCATGCCCTGATCGGCGGAGTGGCGGCGGGGTTTGTCTTCGAGCTGATGAAAAAGGGTTTCGCCCTTTACGTTACTCACGTGCACACTTATGCCCTGGTATATGGCGCCTTCGCCAGCATTCCCATCTTTTTGCTGTGGATTTATCTGTCCTGGCTGGTCGTGTTGTCCGGGGCGGTGATCGCTGCTGCAATCCCCTATTGGGACGTTGCCATACGACAGGTCGAGGAGACCGCGGGGCAGGGGTTTTTTGCCGCGCTGGCCATCCTTCTGGCGCTTGACGAAGCCCGGCAATCCGGAGGCCCGCTCAGCCTGCAACGCCTGCAGCACGAGTCGGGCCTGGGGCCGGAGTATGTCGAGGATATTCTCGATCGGCTCAATACCTTGAGATGGGCCGGCAAGATAGCGCACGGCGGTTGGGTGCTGACCCGGAATGCGGATGCGGTCAGGCTTGCCGATGTTTATCGCGAGTTCGTGTTCAATCCGGAAAAGGCCCGCGCGGGATACAGCCCGGGCAACGGCCAGGTGGCGACCCTGATGGCAAAACTGGACGCCGGCCTGGATGAAGCGCTGGGGCTGAGTTTGCGGGAGTTCAGCGGTCGCGGCTGAACTCGAAGCGGTCGAAGCTCGCGGTTTGCTCCAGCAGCTTGACGGTGTGGATGGTCTGGGTTGTATTATCGCCGAACCTGAGCTGCAACTCGCGCTGTGCGCCGAAGGTTCCGTGCGGTGTAATCAGCGTTTCCGGTTGTTGGAGCAAAGGGATTTCCGGCAGCAGCAATGCCGGCTGGAATTCTTCCACAGGGCCGGAAATTGAAGGTTTTATTCCGGCCGGAACCGCTTTGGGGGCAAGGAGCTGTGCCCCGATTTCGAGGTGGCGGGCCTTGTCGCTTTTTACCCAGCGGACGGCACCGACATACCACTTGTCGCTGCCGTCCATTTTCAGCCCGATGATTTCGCCCGGACGGATGTACGGCAGGACTTTGAAAATTCCGCGCAGTGCCAGGCCGCCGGCGCTTTCATTGACGATCAGCCATTTTCCCGAGATGAACTGCGATTTTTTGGCCGGCTGAACGAACGAGAGATCGGTGCTGTCGTCGACGTCATGCCAGCCGAGGAAATGGTGGACGGCAGGCAGGCTGGTGCAGACCTCGGTGTCGGCAATATGCCGTGTGCGTCGGAATGCGCGCTTTGGTATTGCCAGCCAGTGTTTAAGCAGGCGCCGCAGCAGGTCGTGGTAGCCGGTTTCCCTTGCGGCATCCGGAAGGCGCAGATTTTTCGGTGATTCTCCTGCTTCCAGGCTGTTGGCATGGTGACGGAGTGCATGGGCCAATTCCCGCGTGTAGAGCAGAATGCCGTTGAGATAGCTTGCCTCGTCGAGGTTTTGTGGTATTTCCCTGGGCGGGCTGTCGCTGTCGGTTTGCACCAGAAATAGTCCGACGGGATCGTTGGTCTGCATGAGCGGCCGAAGCTGCGCCAGATCACCGAACAGCGCCAGATATTCCTGAATTTTCCGGACTTCGCCGGGATTCAGTTGGTACGGGTCGGACAGCGCGAGCAGGAGGGCCTGTTTGTAGATCAGACCGATGCTGCCTTTTCCGCTCACATCGGCAACGGGTTCATCGGCGATTTTCTGTTCCATGGCAAAACGGAAAATCTGGTGAATCTCCGACCAGATTCCGGCGGGCGTGGGAGCATATATCTGATAATGGATTGCCAGAATCCGGCCCAGGACGGATATGCTTCGCTGGGCCGCAGCCAGGGCGACCTTCCCTTTGCCGAGTTTGATGCGCTTGTTCTGGTAATCCAGCAGAATGATCTTGTAGCCGTTGGCCAACTCGGTTTGTAACTGGTGCGCCAATTCGGCCATCTGTCGGGGTTTTTCCGGCAGCGGCAAGCGTGCGGTGACAAACTGCTCTTCCAGGGCGGGCAGCAGCTTGAGGATGACGACACGGTATAAATCGAGCAGTTTCAGCCGCGTATCCATCGCGACTTTCTGCCGGTTCAACGCGCCGATCTCGTCGCACAGGGTGCGCGAAACTTCGGAAAGATCGCTCAGCGGCAGGGAATCCAGCCGTTTCTGCAGATTTTTTGGGTGCGTTTCCACGGTCAGGTTCTCGACTTGATCGGGCGTAGGTACGGTCAGCGTCAATGGCATATGGGACCCCGTGGCTCGTGGGTTTTTCTGGTAGATATTGTTGATTCTAGAAACATTCTGGTTTTTTGTAAAATAAACATTTGTGTCCTGATCACAGGACAGGCATTAAAATGCAGGACAGACAAAAAATCCGGGCGATCAATCGATCCTCTTTTGGGCGGAAACCCTTCGGGCCGGGGCTAAATTATTTATGGACGGGCTCTTGGCATTGACTGTTGGATTTGGTGGAGGGCTGGAACAATGAAATGGCTGGAACTGCTGTTTGAAGGTGTTTTGTGGCGTAGCCGCTATGTCATCCTGTTTGCGGTCGTCGCCAGCATGGCGGCCGGGTTCGCCATTTTTTACATGGCTACCGTTGATGTGTACTACCTGGTCGCGCATATCGCCCATTATGCCGACCCGACCATGGCGGAAGAGGCGCGCAAGGTGCTGCACGACAGCACCATCACGCATATCGTCGAGGTTGTGGACGGCTACCTGCTGGCTACGGTGATGCTGATTTTCTCTCTGGGCCTGTACGAGCTGTTTATCAGCGATATCGACGAAGCGCATGGCAGCAGGGCGTCGAGCAAGATACTGGTGATCGAGAACCTGGACGACCTGAAGGCGCGCCTGGCCAAGGTGATCCTGATGATCCTGATCGTCACCCTGTTCGAACACGCCCTCAAAATGACAATAAATTCCGCGCTGGATCTGCTCTATCTCGGCGGCAGCATCGCCTTGATCGGGCTGGCGCTATACCTCACCCATGCAGCAGAAGCGCATGATGGAGACAAGGGCAGCGGCTCACATGGCGATGCCTGATTCGGCGGACAGGTTTTTCTCGGGCAGGCGACCTTGCCGGAGCGTTGACGAAGAAGGACATTGACAGCTACATTGGCGGGAAGACATAGACAGGGGGTATCCATCATGCTGAAACGTTCTCTGGTTGCATTGCTGCTGCTGCTTTCGTCGGCAGCCGGGCTGGCTGAAACCCGCGACGTACAGGGTTTTTTCGACCAGAACCTGGGCGACTTCAAGGCCGAGCTCGAAACGGCCCGGAAAGCGGGGAAAAATGGTATCCTGCTGATGTTCGAGCTGGAGGATTGTCCGTTCTGCCATCGCATGAGGGAAACCATCCTCAACCAGTCCGAAGTGCAGGATTATTACCGCAAGCATTTCCTGGTTTTCAGCGTCGATCTCAATGGCGACAATCCGCTGGTGGACTTCTCCGGCAAGGAAACCACCGAGAAGAAATTCGGTGCCGAGCAGCGGGTGCGCGCCACTCCGGTATTCGCCTTTTATGACCTCAACGGCAGGCAGATAACCCGCTTTACCGGCGCCGCCAAGGACGTGGGCGAATTCATGCTGCTTGGCCGGTACGTGGTGGACGGCGCATGGAAGAGCGTGCCGTTCGCCAAATACAAGAAGCAAGTCGTGAAATGAAGCTAGCCCGCCTCGGCGTCGTGCTGGCCTTGCTGGCTTGCCTGACGCCGGACGGCCTGGCCGCATCCGGCAAACGGCTCACGCTCGACGATGCGCTGGCGGCGGCGGATGCGGCACACCCCGACCTGGCGCTGGCCGAAGCGGATCGCGATGCCGCCCTGGCCGAGCAGGATATCTCCGACTCGCGCAGCGACCTTGCCGTCAACCTCGAAGCCGGCCTGCGCCGCGCCGTCCCGTCCCCCGGACCGGACAGTAGCATCTCCGACAACTCGCTCAGGCTCAATGCGCGAAAAAACCTGTACGACTTCGGTCGCACCGCCTTCGCCGGGCAGGCGGCCAGGGCTACCGTCGAGGCGCGCGAGGCAGGGCTGCTGGATGCCCGCGAGCAGCGGCGCATCGAAGTGATGGCGCGCTTCTTTGGCGTTCTGGCGGCGGACATGCAGTTTACCGCCGACAACGAAACCATGGCGGTGGCCTACGTCAACGCCGATAACGGCAGGGATCGTTTCAAGGTCGGCCAGATTTCCAGCGCCGAGCTGGCGGAACTGGAGCACCGTTACCAGGAAATCCTGGTGAAGCGCAATGCCAGCCAGTCGCGCGCCCGCATCGCCCGCGCGCGACTTGCCAACGCCATGAACCAGCCCGGCCAGCTTGCCGCCGAGCTGGAAGACCCCAAGCTCGAAGCCAACAACCGAACCTTGCCGGAGTACGAAACCCTGCTGCCCGCCATGCTGGAGAACAACGCCCGTATGCGCTCCAAGCTTGCCCTGCTCGATGCATCGCGGCAGCGCATGGAAGCGCTGCGCGCTGAAAATTCCCCGGTCCTGGATGCCGAGGTCGAGGCCGCAAACTGGAGCCGCGAAGCAACCACCCGCGACAACCTGCGCGCCGGGGTGGTGCTGACCTGGCCACTGTATCAGGGGCGGCGCGTATCGGCCCCGCTGGCGCGGGAGCAGGCGCAGTTCCACCGGCTCCAGGCCGAGGCCGACAAGCTGAAGATGGATCTGTCCGATGCGTTGCTGGATACGTGGTCGGAAATCGACCAGTTGCAGCATAGCGTGCGCGCGGCGGCGCGGAAACAGGTCGAATACCGCGATCTTGCGCTGGAAAAGGCGCGCGGCCAGTATGAAGTGGAATTGAAGGCCAATCTGGGCGATGCCATGGCGGCAACCATGGCAGCGAAGCTGCGCGAGCGCACCACCGAGTACCGGCTGGCGCTGGCATTCGCCCGGCTGGAAGCGCTGCTGGGCGGCCCTTTAAACAAGATGGCTTTTAACGGAGAGCGGGCAAAATGAAAAAAATCGTTCTGGCGGGTCTGTTGGCCATGGCTGCCATGGCCGCGCAGGCGGCGGATGTCGCCGCCACGCTGCAATGGTCGCAGCGGGTGGAACTCTCTCCGCGGGTTTCAGGCATCGTACGCGAGGTCGGAGTCAATGTCGGCGACCGGGTAAAAAAAGGGCAGCCACTGCTCGCCCTGGATGCGGCTCTCTATGAGGCCAGGTTGGCGGAAGGCCGCGCTGCCGTGGCGCGCTTTACGGAAGAAACGGCGGAGGCCAAACGCGACCTTGCCCGTACCCAGGAGCTCTACGACCGAACCGTGATCTCGACCTCCGAACTGGACCAGGGCAAGCTGCGCCATGCGCGCGCCGCAGCGCAACTGGATGGCGCCCGTGCGCGGCTCAGGGCGGATCAAAAGAACCTGGCGGACAGCGTGCTGCGCGCCCCTTTCGATGCCGTGGTGGTCGCACGGCTGGTCGAGCCGGGGCAAAGCGTGGCGGTCGGCCTCCAGCCCCAGGCCTTGCTGGTTCTGGCGAAAGCGGGGGAGATGACGGCGCGCTTCAAGATGTCCGCCGAGCATATCGGCGGCCTCAAGGTTGGGCAGGCCGTGACGGTGATAGTGGGCAAGCAGGACTACTCCGCCACCCTCAAGACCCTCGGCCTGGAAGCGATCAGGGAAAAGGGCGGCGCGGTTTATGAAGCGGATGCGGTGTTCGCGGTGAAAGAATTGTTGCGGGCAGGAACCGCGGCGACGGTGAAACTGCCCTGACGGGGTTGCGGTAAAACGGTAAATTACAGACATTAGCGAACAGCCGTTCCGACCCAAAACGGGTGCTCGGGAATTAGAGATGGCGCGCAATACTCGACATTCCCGCCTTAATATTTCCAAACTCCAAACCTATCTACTTAAGTTTCGTTTAAGTTCTGGCCGTGTAAGGTATCGTCAAGGCAATACCTAAGCGGCAAGATCATAGAAGTGACCATGGATGCGCGCGCCTCCCCGGAGGTTGTGAGGAAATCGTAGCGAGCAACACCGAACGCAAGGAACCGCGCAATGAGCGACGAGACATATCAAGTGGATAGGCGAGGAGTGGACGGGCACGCGACGCCACGATCGGAGCGCGCAGTAGATTTATTTACAACCCCTCGGTCGACTTCGAAGATAAGTTGGGCGAGAAGTATCCAGCTGACTGAGCGCGCATGCTGCTGTATCTCGACTGAAGGCGCAGGCGGATTCTTGCAAACCGTTTCAAGGCACAGCTTTCCCCCATGAAACCATACATCCGGATTCTACTTTGTCTGCTGGTTGGGCTTTCAGGATGCGCCACCTACCGGCCATTGCTCCTCGACGACCATCCGACGACGGTTACTTCGATTTCCCATCTCACGATGGATGCAAAACGCCTGCCGTTCCCCTCCTTGGCCGGCCATAAGTTCGACCTGTCCGACGGGCTGGACATGACGGAAACCGCCATGCTGGCCGTGGCGAACAATCCCGTCCTGAAGCTCGCCCGTGACGATGCCCGCATCGCCCAAGCCCAAGCCTTCGCCGCCGGCCTGCTGCCCGACCCCCAATTCAACCTCAGCCGCGACTTTCCCCGGAAACCGGCTCCGGACACCACCAGCGCATTCAACGCCGGGCTGGCCTACGATCTCAATGCCCTGGTGACCCATGGCGCCGGAGCCTCGGCAGTCAGGTACGACAGCCGCAAAACCGATCTCAACCTGCTGTGGCAGGAATGGCAGGTAGTAGCCCAGGCACGCCTGCTGTTTTCCCGTGCGGTAAGCCAGGATCGGCAATTGCACTGGCTTACGGAGAACCGTGATTTGCTGGCCGACCGTTATGCCAAGTCCAGGGCTGCCTTGGAGGCGGGAAACCTTACCCTCGATATCGCCAACGTATCCCTTGCCGCCTGGCAGGATATGTCTCGCCTGGTCAACGACCTGGAACGTCTGCAACTGCAAACCCGCCACGACCTCAATGCCCTGCTGGGGCTCGTGCCGGGCGTGACCCTCAAGCTGGTGGACGACGAACCCCTCGCCGTGCCGAACGAAGCGGCCGTCATGCGGGCTCTCGACGATCTGCCCCGCCGCCGCCCCGACCTGCTGGCCCTGAAGGCGGGATACGCCGCTCAGGACGCCCGCTACCGGCAGGCCATCCTGGCCCAGTTCCCGCCTCTCAACCTGGCCTTCACCCGTACTCGGGATACCGCCGGCCTGCTGACCCGCGGCTTCGCCCTGTCCATGGCACTGCCCCTGCTCAACGGCAACCGGGGCAACATCCGCATTGAGGAAGCCACCCGCCAGCGACTGCACGACGAATACCAGACTCGCCTTAACACCGCCCACGACGAAGTGGAACTCCTGGTGGCGGACAACCGCCTCGTTGCCGCCCAGTCGCGAACGACGGAAGCCGCCCTGCCCTCCCTCGACTGCGCCGCCGATCATGCCCGTTTGGCACTGGCGGACGGCAACCTGGACGGCCCCGGTTTTGCCGCGCTCCAATCGGCGCGTATCGCCAAACATGTGGAAGCGGCGAACCTCCGGCAAACCCTGCTGGAAAGCCGCATCGCGCTGCTGACCTTGCTGGGCGGGGATTTCCCCGTCCAGCCCGTCCTTTCGGAGCACTCTCAATGAACAAATGTTTTCTCGCCGCCTGCCTATTGTTTTTTCTCGCCGGCTCTGCCTTGGCGGAAAGCCAGGAACCGGCCAGTGTTCTGGTGCAGGTCCAGCCGTTGCGGCAGATGGCGCTGGCCAGTCGGGTTTCCGGCTACGGCACGGTGATGTCCGAACCCGGCGCCACGGTGAACCTCAACTTCCCCAAGGCTGGGCGCATCGACCGGCTGCTGGTTTCTCCCGGACAACCGGTGAAGAAGGGCCAGTCTCTGCTGGAAATCACCACCGATCCTGCCGGCACCCTGGCCTACGGCCAGGCGGAAAACGCCGTGGCTTTCGCCCGTGGCGAACTGGATCGAGCCAAGGCACTGTTCGCCCAGCAATTGGCGACCCACTCCCAGCTAGATAACGCGGCCAAGTCCCTCAAGGACACCGAGCAAGCCCTGGCAGCCCAGGGCGCACTGGGGGGCGGCGCCAAACGGGACAAGCTGGCGGCGCCTTTCGATGGCCTGGTGACGTCCATCTCCGCCGCCCAGGGCGACCGCTTCCAGGCTGGCGCCAATCTCGTCCAACTGGCGCGCACCGATTATCTGCGCGCCCGCCTCGGCGTCGAGCCGGAAGACAGCCGGCAGCTCCATGTTGGCATGAAGGTGCGTCTGGCGTCGGTGTTCGACCCTCAGCGCACGGTGGAAGGCGAAGTACGCCAGGTGGCGGGGCAGATCGACGCCCAGACCCAGTTGGTGGATGTGACGGTGCGCTTCGTGGGCGGTGCTTTTCTCCCCGGCAGCCGGGTCAGGGGAGAGATCGCCGCCGAGGAACGCAAGGCACCGGCCGTTCCCCGTCAGGCGGTGTTGCGTGACGCTGACGGGGCGTACCTGTTCCAGGTGGTGGGCGGCAAGGCCCGCCGCATCAAGGTCGAAACGGGCATCGAGGACGGCGGCTGGGTCGAGGTGCGCGGACGGGGCCTGCTGAATGCGCCGGTGGTAGTGCTGGGCAACTATGAACTGGAGGACGGCATGGCGGTGCGGGAAGCCAAACCATGAACGTCACCCGCTGGACTCAACATCACCGCCGCTCCATCCTGTTCCTGTTGGCCTTGTTGGCGGGAGGCGGGCTGTTCGCTGCATTCAGCCTGCCCGTGTCCCTGTTTCCGAATGTGGATTTCCCGCGGGTGGTGGTCAGTCTGGATTCCGGCGACCGCCCCGCGGAGCAGATGGCGCTGCAGGTCACCATGCCGGTGGAAGAGGCAATCCGTCGCATTCCCGGCGTGAAGAACGTGCGTTCCACCACCAGCCGGGGCAGCGCCGAGGTGTCCCTCAATTTTGGCTGGGGCACCGACATGGCGGCCGCCGCCCTGCAGGTCAATGCCGCCGTATCGCAGATTCTACCGACGCTGCCCGCCGGCACCCGCCTGGAAACCCGGCGCATGGACCCGACGGTGTTTCCCGTCATCGCCTACAGCCTGACTTCGGATTCAGTGCCCCTCACCGGCTTGCGGGATTTGGCCCAGTACCAGATACGCCCCTTGCTGTCCGCTATCGACGGGGTAGCTCGGGTGCAGGTGGTGGGCGGCGCCATGGAGGAATACCAGGTGCTGGTGGATCCGGCGCGGCTGCAAGCCTATAACCTGTCCATGGACGACGTATCCAAGGCGCTTTCCGCCGCCAATGTAATCACCGCCGTGGGCCGGCTGGAGGATCATTACAAGCTGTACCTCGCCATCGCCGATACCCGTTTCCACAACCGGGAAGAAATCGGCCAGACCGTGCTCAAGACCGGCAGCGACGGCGTGATTCGGCTGGAGGCTGTAGCCGCCGTGCGCCGCAGCGTTTCCCCCCAGTGGCTGCGGGTCAACGCTGACGGGCACGATGCGGTGCTGTTCCAGATCTACCAGCAGCCGGGCGGCAACAGCGTGCGGATAGCCCAGGACGTCAAAAACCGCCTGGGCGCGTTCCAGGCCCATCTGCCGCCGGGGGTGAAAATCGCCAACTGGTACGACCAGAGCGAACTGGTGGTGGATTCCGCCACCAGTGTGCGGGATGCCATCCTCATTGGCATAGGGCTCGCCGCTGCCGTGCTGTGGATATTTCTGCGTAACGGCAAGGTTACCCTGATCGCGGTGCTGGTGGTGCCGGCGGTGCTCGCCACCACCGTGGTGCTGCTGCACGTGCTCGATATGAGCTTCAACATCATGACCCTGGGCGGCATGGCGGCGGCGGTGGGGCTCATCATCGACGATGCCATCGTGATGGTGGAGCACATCATGCGCCGCCTGCAGGAAGGCGCCTTGCCCCACCACGAGCGGGTGATGAACGCGGCCCTGGAATTCTTCCGTCCCTTGGCCGGTTCCAGCGGAGCCACCCTGGTGATTTTCGCGCCCCTGGCTTTCCTCAGCGGCGTGACCGGGGCCTTTTTCAAGGCCTTGTCCATCACCATGGCATCCGGACTGTTTATTTCCTTTCTCGTCACCTGGCTGGCGGTGCCGATCCTGGCCGACCACTGGCTCACCGAGCGGGACGCCGAGATCGACCATGGCGGCCGGCTCACCGCCTGGTTCCACGCCCGCTACGAGGCGGCGATGGGCAAGCTCCTGGTCCGTCCACTGTGGTTGCTAGTCGGTCTCCTGCCGCTGCTGCTCGCCGGACTGCTGGCTTACAACGCAGTGGGTTCCGGCTTCATGCCGGCCATGGATGAAGGCGGTTTTATCCTCGATTACCGCAGCCCACCCGGCACCTCCCTGGCTGAAACCGACCGCCTATTGCGTCAGGTGGAGGACATCGTCAAGGCCAACCCCAATGTCGCCACCTATTCCCGGCGCACCGGCACCCAGTTGGGCGGCGGTCTGACCGAAGCCAACGAAGGCGATTTCTTCATCCGCCTGAAATCCGGGCCGAGGGCGCCCATCGACGAAGTGATGGACCAGATCCGCAGCCGGGTGGAAAAAGAGGTTCCAGGGCTCGACATCGAACTGGCGCAACTGATGGAAGACTTGATTGGCGACCTGACCGCCGTGCCCCAGCCCATCGAGGTGAAGATTTTCTCCGACGACCCGGCGCAATTGGCTGCTCTGGCAAAGAAAACGGCCGCCGCCATCGGCCGAATTTCCGGGGTGGTGGATGTGCGCAACGGCATCAATCCCGCCGGCGACGCGCTGGAAATTCACGTCGACCGTATCAAGGCAGCCCTCGAAGGCGTCGACCCGGACAGCGTGACCCGCATGGTGGGCAATATCCTCGGCGGCAACGTCACCACCGAAATCCAGCAGGGGCCGAAGATGGTCGGGGTGCGGGTGTGGACTCCCGCCGTATTGCGCGACACCGACACCAAACTCGACCGGCTCCAGCTGCGGGCGCCGGACGGGCACCTGTTTCCCCTCAAGCGGGTGGCGGAGATCGTGGCGGTCAGTGGCCAGCCCCAGATCAGCCGGGAAAACCTCAAGCGCATGGTGGCGGTAACCGCCCGCATCAGCGGCCGGGACATGGGCTCGGCAGTGCGGGAGGTGAAACAGGCGATGGACGCGCCGGGGATGCTGCCGGCAGGGATGTATTACGAACTGGGCGGACTGTACAAGCAGCAGCAAATCGCCTTTCGCGGCCTGCTGGCCGTGCTCGCGGCGGCGGTGGCCCTGGTGTTCCTGCTGTTGCTGTTTCTCTATGAGCGCTTTCGGGTCGCTCTGTCGGTGATGGCCATTCCCGTCCTGTCCCTGTCGGCAGTATTCGTCGGCCTGTGGGCAACGGGCATCGAGCTCAATATCTCGGCCATGATGGGCATGACCATGATCGTGGGTATCGTGACGGAAGTGGCGATTTTCTACTTCTCCGAATACCAGGCCCTGGCGGGAACCATGCCCCGCCGGAAGGCCCTGATTTTGGCTGGCAAGAACCGCATGCGGCCTATCGCCATGACCACTCTGGCAGCTATTCTCACCCTGCTGCCCTTGGCGCTTGCCATCGGTCGGGGCTCGGCCATGCAGCAGCCCCTGGCGGTGGCCATCATTTCCGGCTTGGCGGTGCAATTGCCTCTGGTGCTGGTGGTCATGCCGGTGCTGTTCGATTTATCGCAAAAGTGGAGGAGGCGTGGGGCGGATTAAGTCTGTCTTAAGTGTCCATGCCGTATGCTGGTTCCCATGGCGCAGATGCTCGCCATGTTCAACCAAAAGGAGCTTGAAATGAAGAAGTTTGTTATCGTCGCCAGTGCTGCCAGTTTTGCCGTCCTCTCATCCCTCTCCGCTCATGCCTTCACCGGTCAGGAGTTGGCGAAGGATGCTAAAATCACCATGAAAGAAGCGCGGGAAATCGCCCTTAAAGCCTTCCCCGGCAAGATCACCGATGAGGAGTTGGAGAAGGAGAAAGGGGGCAGCGGCTTGCGTTATTCCTTCGACATCAAGAAGCACGGCAAGGCCACCCAGGAAGTGGGGGTGGATGCCGTGACCGGCAAGGTGCTGGAAAACGACCCGGAAGGGCCGAATCCGGATTGACCGGTTGAAATCAACCCGGCGAGAGGAGGCGGATATGCTGGTCCAAGTGGACAATCTCGGATTGTCCATCGGAAAGGTGCCGATCCTGAAGGGGGTGCGCCTCACCATGGATAAAGGGGAAATCTACGGCCTGCTCGGCCCGAACGGGGCCGGCAAGAGCACCACGCTGTCGGTGCTCACCGGCCTGCGCCGGGCTGATTCCGGCACCGTGCGCGTGCTCGGGCTGGATCCGGCCACTCAAGCACGGGAACTGCGTCGAAGCATCGGAGTGCTGGCCGAGGATTCCGGGTTTTACGGCTGGATGTCCGCCGCGGCTTACCTGCGCTTCATGGCGAATCTGTATGGGATCGAGCCAAGCCCCGAGACGCTGGCGCAACAATTCGCTCTGGTCGGCCTGGAGGGGGCGGAAGGCAAGGCTATCGCCAACTTCTCTCGCGGCATGAAGCAGCGTTTGGGTCTGGCCAGAGCGCTCCTCAACGACCCGCAATTATTGATCCTGGACGAGCCGACCAATGGGCTCGACCCGCGCGGGCGCAGGGATATCCATGACCTGCTGATACGCCTGAGCGTGGAGCGCGAAGTCGGCATTCTGCTGTGTACTCATCTGCTGGATGATGTGGACCGGCTGTGCACCCGCGTTGGGATTATTGGAGAGGGATCCACCCTGATTGAAGGAAACATCGCCGAACTGCTCGGCACCCGTCCCGGTGCCGGCCTTTATCGACTACGGCTTGGCCGGCGAATCGAGGGCATGGTCGATTCGTTACCCCAAGGAGTGAAGCTGCTGGCCCAGGAAGGTGACTGGGTCCATCTGTATCTACCCTCGTCCCTAATTTCCAGCGAGGTGTGGCGTACTCTGCTAGACGCAGGATGGGACATTGTCGAGATCCACGGTGAATCGGGTGGTCTGGAAGCCCTTTACCTGGAGTTGACTGAAAAGGAGGGCGTAGCGTGAACCCGATCCTGTTGATAGCCCGGAAGGAAAGCGGCGAGGTATTGGGCAGCGGACGCGGTTTGGGATGGCTGACCCTCCTTGCCGCGGTGCTTTCCGTGCTTTCCTTGCTGCTGGTCAGCGACACCGAGTTAAGCCTGCTCGACAACGCCCAGGTGGTGTATATCGTCATGGGCACCATCACCGCCCTTGGGGGGCTGCTCGCCGTGGTGCTGGGCAGTGACGCCTGGGCGGGCGAACGGGAGCGGGGGAGCCTGATTCCGCTTTTGCTTACCCCTGTCGAGATTACCGATATCGTTCTCGGCAAGATGGGGGCGCAGGGCATTGCCTGGGGTAGCGCTTATCTGGTGGCGCTGCCCTATTTGTGGGCGGTGGGAAGCAGCGGACAAAACCTTGCGCAGGCAGTGCTCTATCTGGGTCTGTTCGGCACGCCGCTGGTGCTGGGCTTCGGCTTCTATGCCTTGGGCTTGTCCGTACGCCTGGGCAGTGTGCGCGCCGCGTTGCTGGCGTCGTTGACTACCCTGCTCCTCGCTGCGAGTCCCTTGCTGCTTGGCCCAAGCCTGAGACAAAGCGCGGTGGGCAAAATTTTCGATGCAGTCAACCCGTTTTCCGCAGTCCTTAACACCTTCGACAGTGTGGTGGTGGATTCACAGCCGTTCACGCTGCAATTGGGCCGGCTCGCTGTGGTGGTGGCCTGGCTCGTGGTGGCCGCCTGGTTCGGCCGCGCCAGCGCCCGATCCGTAAAACTCTAGGAGAATGCCATGAAACGTGCCTTGTTCCTGCTGGCTTTCGCGGCGTTCCTGGTGACTAGCGGTGCGGTAGATGCCGCATCCGGGCTGTCCATCGCCCTGGTGCCCGACAAATCCAATCCGACCGCTCCGGAAATGGGCAATTGGCTCAAGTTCAACAGCATTATCAAGAACACCGGCGACACCCCGCTGGCCGGCTTGGTGGTTTGGATCAGCTTGGTCCAGGTGGACAGCGGTCATGAGCAGCCTGTCGATCTTGAGGATTGGAGTGCCCATAAAGCGTTGGTGATCCCCAACCTGAATCCAGGGCAAGCCATAGGCGCCGACTGGGCCATGCGCCTCATCCAGGCAGGGGATTACCGGGTAGTGTTGAGCGCCACGGAACGGCACGCTGCGACCCTCTATGTCAGTCCATTCGCGGATTTCCACGTCCGCCGCAAACCCACCGTAGAGTCCGGGCGAATCCTGCCGGTAGCGGTCGGGATGCCGTTGCTGCTCGCCGGCTTTGCCGCTTGGCGTATGCGTCGTGGCCGATAGCCACGGTACGCAAGACCGGGCAAAGAGCTAAACTATATTTATGATTGTCCCAGCCTTTTTTGTATAGAGAGTAAGTCATGCGCCTACTGGTAGTGGAAGACGACCCCATGATCGGCGAAGGTATACGGCGCGGCCTCAAATTGGCCGATTTCGTCGTGGACTGGGTGCGAGACGGCAAAGCGGCTGAGCTCGCCTTGGGAAACGGCGTATACGACCTGATGATTCTCGACCTCGGCCTGCCACGCAAGGACGGATTGGAATTGCTGAAGCAATTGAGAGGGCAGGAAAATGAACTTCCGGTGCTTATTGTCACCGCTCGCGATGCGGTGGAAGACAAGGTGGCCGGGCTCAACGAGGGGGCGGACGATTACCTGGTCAAGCCCTTTGACCTGGATGAATTGAAGGCGCGGGTGCATGCCGTTTTGCGTCGCCGCAGCGGGCGAAGTCGTCCTGTCATTGTTTACGGCGCCCTCGCTCTTGACCCCATCGGCAGGCGAGTTACGTTGAAAGACAAGCCGGTAAGTCTGTCAACCAAGGAATTCGCCTTGCTTCATGTCCTGATGGCGGAACCCGGTGCGGTATTGTCTCGTGCCGAGTTGGAGGAAGCGCTTTACGGTTGGGAAGAAGAGGTGGGCAGCAATGCCGTGGAGGTGCATATCCACAATCTGCGCCGCAAGTTGGGCAGCCGGGCGGTCCTCAACGTGCGGGGTGCAGGATACCGGGTGGCGAAACTGAACCATGATGTCGATCCGTAAATATCTCCTGATCTGGTTGTTGTTGGGGCTGGCTGTTGCCGGTTTGGCCGCCGGTATCGTCACTTACCACAAGACCCTGGAAGAAGTGAATGAAATGCTCGACTACGAATTGCGGCAGATCGCCTATTCCATGGAACATTCCAGCCGCTTCATGGCAGCTCGTTTGGAAAACGTCGACGACTCAAGCCGCGACGACAATGACTTCGTAGTTCAAGTATGGAACCCGGACGGAACATTACGCTACTCTTCCCAGCCCTCGATCGGCCTGCCCCTGACACAGGGGCAGGGATTTTCCGATCTTCAATGGGCAGATGGCCGATGGCGAGTGTTTACCCTCGCTTCCGGCAACCGTGTCATTCAAGCGGCGCAGCCTCAGGATGCCCGCCGCGAAACGGCTGTCGAGATGGCCTTACGCATGCTGGCCCCTCTTGCCGCACTGGTCCCGGCCTTGGCAATATTGGCTTGGATCGTGGTGAGGAAGAGCCTGTCTCCCTTGTCGCGCGTCACGGCGGAAGTGGGGCGGCGCGATGCCGCCACGATGGATTCCTTGGACACCCATGGGGTACCCGCTGAAATACGGCCACTGATTTTATCCCTTAACGATCTTCTCCGTCGTCTCGACGAGTCCATGGCTGTCCAACGCCGTTTCGTGGCAGATGCCGCCCATGAGTTACGTACCCCGCTGACGGCGTTGTCTTTGCAGGCGCAACTGGTGGAACAAGCCCGCGACCCCAAGGAGCGCGAGGAAGCCATCGATGACCTGCGTCAGGGGATTGCTCGGGCGTCCCATCTAGTGTCCCAGCTCCTGACCCTGGCCCGCCAGGAACCGGATGCGCCACGCCCCTTCGTTCGGCTGGATTTGGCGGCGATGGCCAAGCAGGTAGTGGGAGAGTTTGCGCCCCTGGCAGATGCAAAAGGGGTTGACTTGGGAATTGATGCGGACGAATCGCACTTCATCGCGGGAGAGGAGGGTGCGCTGCGGGTTTTAATCGGCAATCTGGTGGACAATGCCATCCGCTATACGCCGAAGGGCGGGAAAGTGGATGTGGCCGTCCATGAGGTAGAACACGGCGTCGAACTGAAGGTGGGGGACAACGGGCCGGGCATTCCGCATGAGGAACGCGAACACGTTTTTGAGCGATTTTACCGCCTGGCCGGGCAGGATATTCCCGGCAGCGGACTGGGTTTGGCTATTGTTCAGCAGGTGACAAAACGGCATGGCGCTACAGTCGTGCTGGAAAGTATGGACGGCAATCATGGGGCCGTTTTCAGGGTGGTTTTCCCAGATCCGTCAATCTAGCGAATGACTGCGAACTGAATTGGTCTGGATGCTATTGTGCCTGCCGTAATACGGTTGCATCGTCCGGCTCCGCAATGCGGACGGCTTCACGCGCAAACGCGCCGTGAGGGTGAAAATCCCATTTCGTCGGCGCCACGATAGCGTATTCGCCCCTCGCACCATTTTCCACCGGGACACGATGAACCAAAGGCGGCGAAGCACTTTTGCTCCCAACGCTTCGCCACCCTCTATTAGCACAAGCGCGCCGCGTCTTCAACGATTTGCAACGTACCTGCCGCCAGCGCTGTTTTCATGGCGGTTCCAGCGCCACCTCGTAAGCCACGCAGGGATCGAGCGACAATGCGAGCCATTGCGCCTGCCGTAATGCGGCTGCGTCGTCCGGCTCCGCAATGCGGCCGGCTTCGCGCGCAAACGCGCCGTGCGGGTGGAAATTCCATTCCGTCGGCGCCACGATAGCGTATTCGCCGATCGCACCATTTTCCACCAGGACGCGATGAACCAAAATGCCGCGTGCCGTCTCCACCCTCGCCAGGCCGGTATTCTGGCCGCACCGCGCCACATCTATCCAGTCCCGCGCCGGTCCGGCCTCACCACAGGCCCAGTGCGCCAGCTCAACCAGGCGCGCCGTCAATCTGGCCTCGATGTTGCGTCCGGCAGCCAGCAGGGGCGCCACCAGGGCATGTCCGCGCTGACGCGCCAGTGCACCGGTCTCACGGGGTTGTCCGAGCCAGGTCGGAGTGCTGCAGTAAGCCGGCGTACGAATTTTCTGTTCCAGACCCACCCAGTCCTCCGCAATCGTGCATGGCAGGCATGCCGCCGCCAATCCGCCCTCGCCTCCGACATCCTCCAGGCGGCGAAGCAATTTTGCTCCCAACGCGGACGAATCTTTTCGCCAGGCAGCCCAGGCTGGCTGATCCCGACTCAGCCAGTCGGCAGACGGCATGCCCAGCAATTCGGAAACCATGACGGTTTCCAGCGCCGCCGCGTGATCGCTATCGGTTTTCGCTTGCAGGCATTGGTGCCGGCAACGTACATATTCTTCTTCGTATCGTTCCAGCCCGAAAATTTTCGGCCAGTCGAGCATCAGGTGCCACAGGTGCTCGACTGACGCTTCGCGCCGCACCGTTCCTGCCCAGCATGCCTGCTGCGCCGCTGCCGGCGTCATGCCCTGCGCCGCCTGCAATGCCGCTTGCGCCGCCACGCCCTGCGCTCCGCCGCACAGGCTGAACAGCAGGGGGACCAGTTGCATCGCCTGTTCTGGCGTTTTTCCCGTGAGCAATACCGCCGCCTGCAGACGCGCGGAGACTATTTTCACCTTGGTCACACGCCCGCGCTGAAGGCGCAGGCGGAATGTCAGCCAGCCGGTGAGCGCCGATGAACTCATCCATGCGTCTCCATTGCCGCCAGCAGCTCATCGTAAAGCGCCCATGCCGAACGGGCTTCCTGCTCGGTCATTTTCTGGCGTGCATAGCCGGTATGCACCATGACGAAATCGCCGATCTCCAGCGGCTCGCCCTGCAACAGGAAAAGGCTCACTTCGCGCGAAACGCCCTTCGCCGTGCAGCGCGCGTTAAAGCCGTCGATCTCGACGATTTGCATGGGGATAGCCAGACACATGACGGGATGCCTATATGGTTAGCGTGACTGTTTTCAGTATAACGGATTAAGGAAACGCTTCGCCGGCTATTGAAAATACCCGTTTGACTTTTGCCTTGATTTTGCCGATAGTTAGGTCGTAGTCAGAGAGTATGTCGTGCCCCTGGACCGGCGATCGCCTTTGCCGGATTTTGCTGGCCAACCTCAACCGTGCTTACTGCCATGACTGTCCGTCGCAACGTATTGATCTTGGGTATCGGCAACAGTTTGTTGCGCGATGAGGGCGCGGGTATCCATGCGCTGAACTGCTTGCGCGAGCAGTTGGCCGATCGCGACGACGTCACCTTCCTGGATGGCGGCACCTTGAGCTTCACCCTGGCCGGCGCAATCGAGGAAACCTCCCACCTGATCGTGCTCGATGCCGCGCAGCTCGATGCGGCCCCCGGCCATTCGCTGGTGTTCGAAGGGGCGGAGATGGATGCGTTCATCGGCAGCAACCGCAAATGCAGCGTGCACGAAGTAAGCCTGCTCGACCTGCTGGCGATCGCCCACCTGTGCGATCATTTACCGCCGCAACGCGCGCTCATCGGCATCCAGCCGGCAGAGATCGACTGGGGCGAACATCCCTCTCCCGAAGTTGCCGCGGCGATGCCGAGGATATGCGGCCAGGCCCTGCGGTTGATCGAGGCGTGGCAGGCATGAGCCTGGAAGACATCGCCATCAAGACCGAAATCGAAGACCCTCACTCGGTCGGCAATATCACGGCCATTCTTAGCGAAATCGCATCACGGCTGGGAAAACTCGCAGGCGATGGCGAAGCCAGTCTGATCGACCTGAAAGGCCTGCCACTCTCATCCGGCGAATATGAGCACTTGCGTTTCACGCTGGGACGCGGCGAAGTAACTGCCAGTCTCGACGCCATCGGCATGTCAGAGATCGTCGAGACCCAATTTTCTGGCGTCTGGTGGGTAACGCACTACAACGACCAGGGCGATATCGTCGCCGATCTGATCGAGATCGCGGCCGTCCCGAACATCCTGCTCAGCCAACCGGAAGATATGCGTATCGGGCTGGATCTCTTGCACGCAATCATTTCACAACCCGCTTCATCCGATGACTGAGGTGACACGATGGCAGACCATGAAAGTTTGGAACATCGGCTGACGGAGCAGGGCATCAGCCGCCGCGCCTTCCTCAAGTTCTGCGCCGCCATGGCCTCGCTGATGGCCTTGCCGCCCGGCAGCGCAATGGCGATTGCCGCAGCGCTCGCGCAAGCCAGGCGGCCATCGGCGATCTGGCTTTCGTTCCAGGAATGCACCGGCTGCACCGAGTCGCTCACCCGCTCGCATTCGCCGACACTGGAGAGCCTGATCTTCGACATGATCTCGCTGGATTACCACCACACCCTGCAGGCAGCCTCCGGCTTCGCCGCCGAGAAATCGCGCGACGACGCAATGCGGGCCAATTACGGAAAATATCTTCTGCTGGTCGACGGCTCGATTCCGGCCGGGGATGGCGGTGTCTATTCCACCATCGCGGGCAGAAGCAATCTCGACCTGCTGCAGGAAGTCGCCAAGGGCGCCGCGGCCATCGTGGCGGTCGGCACTTGCGCGGCCTTCGGCGGCATTCCGATGGCCAGGCCGAACCCGACCGGCGCGGTGGCGGTGTCCGACCTGATCAAGGACAAGCCGATCATCAACATCTCCGGCTGCCCGCCGATTCCTGCCGTCATCACCGGCGTGCTCGCGCATTACCTCACTTTCGGCGAACTGCCCGCACTCGATAAACGGGGACGTCCCAAAGCGTTCTACGGCGAGACCATCCATGACCGTTGCTACCGCCGGCCATTCTATGACCAGGGCAAGTTCGCCAAAACCTTCGACGACGAGGGCGCCCGCAATGGCTGGTGTCTGTACGAACTGGGCTGCAAAGGACCGACCACCCATAACGCCTGCGCCACCACCAAATGGAACGGCGGCGCGGGCTTCCCGATCGAGGCCGGTCATGGCTGTCTCGGCTGCTCGGAGCCGAATTTCTGGGATGCGGGCAGCTTCTACACGCCGCTCCCGGCACCCACCGCAGATGTCGCCACCGTCGCCGGGATCGCCGCTGTCGCGGGCGCTGGCGCGGCCGTGGCGCTGAGCGCGCTGGATCGTGCGAAGAAAAAGCGCGCGCAACAGGCGCACGAAAAGCTGACCGTCAAAGACCTTTGATTTTGGAAAAAGCAGTTTGCCACGGATTAACACAGATGTTTACGGATTATCGGAAGGTTGCAAGGCGTTTGCTGCTTACCTTACATGAGAGTAGCCAAATGATTTCAATCACATGCTTTATCTGTGCCAATCCGTGCTTATCCGGGGCTAAAAACTGTTTGTAGGTTGGCCCAGGGAGGAATGTATATGAACCCGCAAGAACTGCTGTATTGGGTACGCGGTACGGGGCTGCAAATCGCCGCCGCCGTATTCGTATTGGGGATGAGCTACCGCATGCTGCACCTGGTGCTGCTGGGGCGCAAAAAGTCCCTCGCCGTCCCGCGCGGTTCCGAATGGGCGCCCGGACTGCGCACGATATGGCGGCGCTCGCTCGTCATGCCGGAGTTGAGCGCGCGCGGCAGGTTCACCATCGTCGCCGGGTACATCTTCCATCTGGGCTTCCTGATCACGCTGTTCTTCCTCAGCCAGCACATCGACCTGCTGCGTGCCGTGCTGGGGTTCGGCTGGCCGGCTTTGCCGCGCATCGTGATCGACATCGCCGCCATCCTCTCGATCGCGGCACTGATCGCCATGCTGGTGTATCGTTTCATGGACCCGGTCAAGCGCCTGCTGACGGACTATCAGGATTATCTGACCTGGGCGCTCACCTTCCTGCCCCTGCTGACCGGCTTCATGTTGCTGCGCGGCATCGGCTTCGACTACATGACGTTATTGACCCTGCATATCCTCAGCGTCGAGCTGCTGCTGATCGCCATTCCGTTCACCAAGCTCACGCATATGTTTTCCGTTTTCGTGGCGCGCTGGTACAACGGTGCCTTTGCAGGATTCAAGGGGGTAAAAGCATGAGCAGGAAGCAGGGGCCCCGCTTGGCGGGGATGCGACCGACTGTGAGAGCGGAAGGGTCGTTGCGAAGCAACGGGGCACCCACCGGCCTCCTCCTTGCGAGGGGTGCTTTTGGCCACCGAAACACTGAACCTGGTGACTCACCGATTGGTAAGGAGGTGGCAGCATGAGCACACTCCAGCGCGGCATCGATGCCATGATCGAACAGATCGACGCACCGATCGCGACTTTTTTCATTACATGCATGCATTGCGGTTTGTGTGCCGATGCCTGTCTGTTCTACACCGAAACGCAAGACCCGAAATACACGCCGATTTACAAACTCGCGCCGCTACGGCGCATCTGGCAGCAGGAGTATACCTTCTGGGGCAAGCTGATGTTCAAACTGGGGTTGAGCAAACCGGTCACCGATGCCGAGCTCGCCGCATGGGAACCGCTGGTCTACGATAGCTGTACGCTGTGCGGCCGCTGTTCGCTGGCTTGCCCGGTGGGCAACGACATCGTGTACATGATACGCAAGATGCGCGAAGGCATGGTGGCCTCGGGCCACGCGCCGGACGGACTGAAAGGCGCGACCCAGCGCGCCATCGGGTCGGGCAGCCCGATGAGGGTGAACCTGAACACGCTGATGGCGCATATCCATAATACCGAGAAAGAAACCGGCCTCAGCGTGCCGCTCGACAAGGAAGGCGCGGACTACATGATGGTGCTGTCCTCGGCCGAGATCGCCGAATACAGCGAGATCGTTTCTGCCGTGACGCGCATCTTCCATCAGGCGGGGGTCTCATGGACCATGGCTTCGGATGGTTTCGAAGGCACCAACAGCGGCATCCAGATCGGCTCTTCCGATCTGGCGGCGGAGCTGGTCGGCCGCATCGTGCGAGCCGCCGAGCGGCTCAAGGTGAAATACGTCATCAGCCCGGAATGCGGCCACGCTTACACCGCCTTGCGTTGGGAAGGGCCGGACCTGATCGGTCGTCGATTCAACTTCCAGGTGATCCACATCATCGAACTGCTCGACCAGTTGCGTAGCGAAGGGCGCTTGCGCATCGAGGGGCTGGACGAGACGCGCATGACTTTCCACGACCCGTGCCAGATGGTGCGGCTTGGCGGCGTGGTGGAGCAGCCGCGCAACCTGCTCCACATGGTTGCGCCGAACTTCGTCGAGATGCCTGATTCCGGCGTGCAGAACTGGTGCTGCGGCGGCGGGGGCGGCGTCAGCGCCAACGAGCGCGCCGAACCTTTGCGCATCAAGGTGTTCAGCCGCAAGAAAGCGCAACTGGATGCGATCGGCGTGGATACCATCGTCACCGCCTGCTCGAACTGCCGCACCATGCTGCTGGACGGGCTGGAGCACAACAACATGGATATCAACATCGTGGGATTGACCGAACTCATCGCCGAGCATCTTGCTCCTGCCCAGAAATAAAAAGGAACCCACATCATGACCCAGACCATCGTCGTCGATCCCATCACCCGCATCGAAGGTCACTTGCGCATCGAGGCGGAGACCGATGCCGATAACCGCATCACGCGTGCTTCCAGCGCAGGCACCATGGTGCGCGGCATCGAGATCATCCTGCGCGGACGCGACCCGCGCGACGCCTGGGCTTTCGCGCAGCGCATCTGCGGCGTGTGTACGCTGGTGCACGGCATCGCCTCGGTGCGCGCGGTGGAGGACGCGCTGAAAGTCGAAGTCCCGGCCAATGCCCAGTTGATCCGCAACCTGATGATCGCCGCGCAGTATGTGCACGATCACGTGATGCACTTCTATCACCTGCATGCGCTGGACTGGGTCGACGTGGTGTCGGCGCTGAAGGCCGACCCCAAGGCCACCTCGCAGCTTGCGCAGACCGTGAGCCCGTCCTACCCGCGTTCCTCGCCCGGCTATTTCGCCGACGTGCAGAAAAAAGTGAAAACCTTTGTCGAGGGCGGCCAGCTCGGCATCTTCGCCAACGGCTACTGGGGCCACCCTGCCTACAAGCTGCCGCCGGAGGCCAACCTGATGGCGCTCGCGCACTATCTGGACGCGCTCGCATGGCAGCGCGACGTCGCCAAGCTGCACACCATCTTCGGCGGCAAAAATCCGCACCCCAACTTTCTGGTCGGCGGCGTGCCGTGCGCGATCAGCATCCATCCCGAGCATGAAGGTCATGGCAAAGGGCCGCATTATCGCGGCGGCGAGGGCGCGACTTCGCTCAATATGGTGGGATTGGAGAACGTCAAGAACATCATCGAGCAGATGCGCACCTTCGTCGATCAGGTGTATGTGCCGGACACGCTGGCCATCGCCGGCTTCTACAAGGACTGGGGCGCACGGGGCGAAGGCATCGGCAACTTCATGACCTATGGCGATTTCCCCGAAAAAGGCATGAGCGATCCTTCCAGCTATCTCATCCCCTCCGGCGTGATCCTCGATCGCGACCTGTCCGCCATCCATCCGGTGGACTTGAATGCCGAGGACCAGATTCAGGAATACGTCTCGCACTCCTGGTACAAATACAGCGTGGGCAAGGACAAGGGGCTGCATCCCTATCAGGGCGAAACCGAATTCGATTACACCGGCCCCAAACCCCCTTACGAGCACCTGGATACCGCCAGGGATTACTCGTGGCTGAAATCGCCGCGCTGGAAAGGCAAAGCGATGGAGGTGGGGCCGCTGGCACGCGTGCTGATGCTGTATGCAAAAGGCCATTCGCAGACCAGGGAACTGGTCGGCATGACCCTCAAGAAACTGGATCTTCCGGTTACCGCCTTGTTTTCGACCCTGGGACGCACCGCCGCGCGCACGCTGGAAACAAAAATCATCGCCGATGCCATGCAAGGCTGGTACGATCAGCTCATCGCCAACATCAAGGCGGGCGACGTGAGGACTTTCAACGAAAAAAAATGGGACCCTTCCACCTGGCCGGCAGTAGCCAAAGGCGCGGGCTTCATGGAAGCGCCGCGCGGCGCGCTGGCGCACTGGGTGGTGATCAAGGGCGGCAAGATCGACAACTACCAGGCGGTGGTGCCTTCCACCTGGAATGCCGGGCCGCGCGATGCGCAGGGACAGGACGGCCCGTATGAAGCCGCGCTGAAAGGCCATCAACTGCACGACCCCAGGCAGCCGATCGAAATTCTGCGCACCATCCACAGTTTCGATCCGTGCATCGCCTGTGCGGTGCATGTGACCGACCCTGACGGCGAGGAGCTGGTCGAAGTCAAGATCAAATGAACGTGAGCCGATGAAGAGCATGGAACGAAAATCGACCGCACAATTTCCCGGCCTTGCCGATTCTGCCGCGCGCCAGCGGCACCGCCGGTGAATGGAGCCAGCCATTGCATACGGCCAGTAGCACTACCGAAAACGATAACGTTCCTATCGGTGTAATCGAGGAAGTACATGGGCCGGTGGTGGATATCGCCTGCGAGCGCCTGCCGCCCCTGCATCAGGCGATATTCGCCGTTTTCGACCATGAGCGCTTCATTTTCGAGGTGCACCTGCATCTGGACGAGCGCCGGGTACGAGCGATCGCCTTGCACCGCACCAGCGGCCTCAAGCGCGGCCAACCGGTGTTCGACACCGGAGGCCCGTTGCACGTGCCGGCCACGCCGGATTGCCTGGGCCGTCTGGTCGACCTGTTCGGCGCGCCTCTGGATGGAGGCGCGCCGCTCCCGGCGACGGAATTTCGCCGCATTATCTCGCCCCCGGCCCCTCTCTCCGAGAGCGTTTCTTCGACCGGCATTCTGGAGACGGGAATCAAAGTGATCGACCTCCTTTGCCCTTTCGTCAAAGGCGGGAAAACCGGCCTGTTCGGTGGCGCCGGAGTGGGCAAAACCGTGCTGATTATGGAATTCATGCACGCAATCGTGCACCTGCATCAGGGCGTTTCGGTTTTCGCCGGAGTGGGCGAACGCATTCGCGAAGGCCACGAGCTGTGGCACGAAATGCAGGCGGCCGGAGTCATGCCCCGCACCTTGATGGTGTTCGGCCAGATGGACGAATCCCCCGGCGTGCGTTTCCGCGTCGGCCTGTCGGCGCTGGCCTATGCCGAATACCTGCGGGACAAGCTGTCCACGGAAGTGCTGTTCCTGATGGATAACGTGTTCCGCTTTGTTCAGGCGGGCAGCGAAATTTCCGGGCTGCTGGGCCGCATGCCCGCCACGGTCGGCTACCAGCCGACCTTGATGAGCGAGGTGGCGGAGCTTCAGGATCGCATCATCTCCTCCCGCAAAGGCGACATCACGGCCGTGGAGGCCGTCTACGTGCCGGCCGACGACATGTCCGACCCGGCGGTGAGCGCCATCCTCACCCATCTCGATACGGTGGTAATCCTGTCGCGCGTTCAGGCAAGCAAGGGCATCTACCCCGCAGTCGATCCGCTGCAATCCATGAGCAAAGCCATGGACCGGGTATCGCTGGGCGCACGCCATTACAGCGTTGCCTCAACCGTCCGGGAACATCTGGCGCGCTACCGCGAGTTGGAGGACATCATCGCCATGCTGGGTCTGGAAGCACTGTCGGCAGAAGATCGCCGCATCGTGTTGCGGGCGCGCAGGCTGCAACGCTATCTCACCCAGCCTTTTCACGTGATGACCGAGCATACCGGCATCAAGGGCATAGCAGTGCCGCTGTCCGACACGCTGACCGACTGCGAAGCGTTTCTGCGCGGCGAATACGACGACACACCTGAAGAGCAGTGTTACATGCGCGGCTCGATGCGGGAGACTGTAAAATGACGCCTTTCGCTGTGCACCTCCAGTGCGCCACCCAGTATCAGCGGGTCGAGGGGGTGACCAGCTTCGTCGGACAGGACGAGTCCGGCAGCTTCGGCATCCAGGCCGGCCATGCGCGGATGATGACGGTGCTGTCGTACGGGCTGGCACGCTACCGCACTGGCGGCGACATATGGATCTATCTGGCCATGCCCGGGGGCGTGCTTTACTTTGTCGACAACGAGTTGTTCATCACCACCCGGCGCTATTTTGTGGATACCGATTACCAGCGCATCAGCACCGCCCTCCTCGAGCAGTTGCTGCAAGAGGAGGAGCAGTTGCGCAAGATCAAGGAGAATATTTACCGGCTGGAGCAGGAAATGTTGCGGCGGTTGTGGCAAATGGAACGCGGCGCGAGGTGAGGCCATGGACAGCGGCGACAACCTGAGGAACAAGGTGGAACAGCAGGCCCGCCGCATGCAACTGGCCGAGAAGGAGCGTTCTTCTTTGCTCGCCCAGTCGATTTACCTGGGCACGCTCGCCCTGCTTTTCGTATTGCCGGTCATCGGCGGGGCATACCTGGGCAGATGGCTCGACGGGCTGATCCAGGGATATTCCGTCCGCTGGACAGTGAGCCTGATCTTGCTGGGCGTGGCGGTAGGGGGATTGAACGTGTATTTGTTCGTTCGGGAGCACGGCTGATGGAAAAGGCGTCCGTTATTTTTCACATCGGGCCATTCGGGATAAACGAAACGATCGTGATTACCTGGGCGATCATGCTCGGGCTGGGATTGTTTTCGTGGCTGGCAACCCGGCGCCTGACCCTCGACCCCGGTCCCTTGCAGACCTCGCTGGAGGGTATCGTGTCCGCCATTGAAGACGCCATTCGGACCGTGCTGCCGGATAAGGCGCAAATGGTGCTGCCGTTCATCGGAACGTTGTGGATTTTCATTCTGGTAGCCAATCTGACGGGGCTGATTCCCGGTTTGTCTTCTCCCACCGGCAATCTTTCCGTCACCGCCGGGCTCGCCATTCTGGTGTTCCTGTCGGTGCACTGGTTCGGCCTGCGCAGCGAAGGGTGGCGCAACTATCTGCGCCATTACACCCGCCCCAGCCCGATCCTGCTGCCGTTCCACGTGATCAGCGAGATTTCCCGCACCGTCGCGCTCGCCGTGCGGCTGTTCGGCAACATCATGAGCCTGGAGATGGCGGCCCTGCTGGTGCTGCTGGTGGCCGGGCCGCTCGTGCCGGTGCCATTGCTGATGCTGCATATCGTGGAAGCCCTGGTGCAGGCTTATATCTTCGGCATGCTCGCGCTGATTTATGTTTCCGGCGCCATGCAGTCGCAACAGTTGCAAATGAGAAAACAAGGAGAATCGCATGAATGACATGACCTGGTTTACCATCCTATCCACCCTCGGGGCCGTTCTCGCCATCGCGATCGGCGTGATGTTCCCCGCCCTCGCCATGGGCCGCGCCATCAGCCAGGCGCTGGATGCCCTGGCGCGGCAGCCGGAAGCGGAAAAATCCATCACCCGTACGCTTTTCATCGGGCTCGCCATGATCGAATCCCTGGCCATTTACGTGCTGGTGGTCGTGCTGATCGTGCTGTTCCGGAACCCGTTGCTGGAATACCTGCTGCATAAATGACGTTGAGGTGAGCCTGTGGAACTCGATTGGACTACCTTCTTTCTTGAGATCGTCAACTTTCTGGTCCTGGTATGGATACTGAAACGGTTTCTTTACCGGCCCATCCTTGATGCTATCGCCCAGCGCCGCGCCCACATCGAGGAAACCCTGGCGGATGCCAGGAAAATTCAGGATGAAGCGTCGGCGCTGAAGGCCGAGGGCGAGAACCGGCTTGCCGAATGGGGCAGGAAGCAGGAATCCCTGCAAGCCCAATTGATGGTGGAAATCAGCGCCAAGCGCGATCGGATGATGGCCGATCTCGCCGCTGCGGCAGAACAGGAGCGCGAAAAAAACCGTGCCCTGGAAGAGCGGCGCCACCAGGAGTGGCTGCGTGCGACGGAAGAAAAAGCGCTGATCCAGGCATCCCGGTTCGCGGCCACGCTGTTGTCGCGCCTCGCCTCGCCTGAACTGGATGCCGGGCTGTTCGATATATTGATACAGGATTTGCGGCAGCTCAGCCCGCAGGATTTGCATGCCCTGGTTGCCGCTGCCGATCAGGCGGAACTGCGCGTGAACGTGGTGAGCGCGTTCCCCCTCGATCCGCAGCACCGGACAGAGTTGATCAAGACCCTCGGCGATCTGGCGGGGCGCACCCTGCCCACGGATTTTAGCGAGGATCCCGGCCTGCTGGGCGGCGTGCGCGTGAACGTCGGCCCCTGGGTGCTGCACGCCAATCTGCAGGACGAACTCGCCTATTTCCGGGGAACAACGCACGGTGCATCCTGACATGGCCCAAATCGAAAGCTCTCCCCTCGCGGCCCAAGCCGATTGGCTCAAGAGCTACAGCTTTCGCATACGGATTTCCGAGCAGGGAACGGTCATCTCGGTCGGCGACGGCATCGCCTGGATCACCGGGCTGCCTTCGGCCAGCATGGACGAAATCATCAAGCTGGAAGATGGCAGCGAGGCACTGGTTTTTCGTTTGGAGAAAGCGCGGATCGGCGCGATTCTGTTGCGCCAGACCGAGCGTCTTACCGCAGGCACCGCGGCTTATCTTTCCGGCCAGCGCATCAGTATCGGGGTCGGGGATGGCTTGCTGGGGCGGGTGATCGACCCACTGGGCATGCCCCTGGACGGCATGCCCCCCCCTGAATTTGCCAGCAGCCGGCAACTGGACGTATTGTCGCCGCCGATCGTCAGCCGCGACTTCGTCAACAAACCCCTCTACACCGGGAACAAGGTCATCGACACCCTGATCCCCATCGGCAAGGGACAGCGCCAACTGCTGATAGGCGACAACGGCACCGGCAAGAGCGCGCTGGCCATGGATGCGGTGATCAATCAAAAAGGAAAGGACGTTCTCTGCATCTACGTGCTCATCGGCCAGAAACGTTCTTCGGTCGTGAGCGCCATCGAAGCACTGCGCCGTGCCGGCGCCCTGGAATACACCACGGTCGTCGTTGCCGAAGCGACCGCGATGCCCGGCCTGAAATACCTGGCCCCCTTTGCCGGCTGCACGCTGGCCGAAGCGTGGATGTGGCAGGGCAAGGATACCCTGGTGATCTACGACGACCTGACCACCCATGCGCGCACCTACCGCGAACTTTCGCTGCTGCTGCGCAGGCCGCCGGGGCGCGAAGCCTATCCCGGGGATATTTTTTACCTCCATGCCCGGCTGCTGGAGCGCTCCACCTGCCTTGCCGCGCGCCACGGCGGCGGCAGCATGACCGCTCTGCCCCTCGTCGAGACGGAGCAAGGGGAAATCGCCTCGTACATCCCCACTAACCTTATCTCCATCACCGACGGCCAAATCTATCTGGACGGCCAGTTGTTCGCCCGCGGCTTCCTGCCGGCCATCGACGTCACCAAATCGGTATCCCGCATCGGCGGCAAGGCACAGCATCCGGTCATCAAGAACGAAGCCGGACGCATGAAGCTGGATTACCTGCAATTCCTCGAGCTGGAAGTCTTTACCCGTTTCGGCTCGCGCCTGGAGGCCACCATGGAAACCCGCATCAGGCGCGGACAAACGCTTCGGGAATTGCTCAAACAGGAAAGGCTGGCGCCCCTGCCAATCGAATTCCAGATGGCCTGGCTGGTTGCCTACAATGAAGGGCTGTTCGACAGCACCGCCCGGCCGGACATCGCGCGGCAGCTCGAACGCCTGCAGCATCATGTGGAAGCATCGGGTCTGACCCTCTCGGACGGCAGGGAGAAATGGAAAAACTCGATTCGGGTATGGCTGGCGGAGAACACCCATGAGCCGGCGCCGTGACCTGCAGCAGCGGCTGGGAAGCCTGGACGAAATCGAGGGCATCATGGTCGCCATGAAGAACCTGGCCTTCATGGAAACCAGAAAGCTCGCGCAATTTCTCTCCACCCAACAGCGCGCCGTGACATCGATCGAAGCCGCCGCAAGCGATTTCGCAAGCCATTACCGGCACGCCCTGCCGCGCCCCGGATCGCTGAGCGAAGTCTATCTGCTTATCGGCTCGGAACGCGGCTTTTGCGGGGACTTTAACGAAAGCGTCGCGCAAGAAATGTTCAGCCGCGGCGATGCGCCGCCCATCGTGGCCGTCGGACGCCGGCTCGAGCCGATCCTCAGCCAGAATCCCGCCTTGCTGGAGCTGGTCGAAGGCCCGAGCGCAACCGAGGAAGTGGCGCCGGTTTTAACCGGGCTGGCCGACAGGCTGGCCGAAATCGAGCGCAACCTGCGCCCTGGTACCGTGCTCGGCCTCACCGTTTTTTATCACAGTGACGAAACGGGCGGCGTGAGGGCGCGCCGCCTGCTGCCATTGCCCGAGCCAAAGCCGCCCGGACGGGCATTCTCCCACCCGCCGCTGCTCAACCTTGCGCCAACCGATTTTTTTGCCGGACTCACCGAACATTACCTTTACGCCGCCCTGCATGAGGCCTTCTACAGTTCGCTCATGGTGGAAAATCGCTACCGGCTCGACCATATGGAAAACGCCATCCGCCAATTGGATAAGCGTGTCAGCCGCCTCAAGCTGGCTTACAACACGATGCGCCAGGAAGAAATTATCGAGGAAATCGAGGTCATCATGCTCAGCGTGGAAGCGCTAGGGAAACAACCTTGACAGTAGAAAACATCGGCGAACTCGCCCGCAAAATTCCCCCGAAATAACAGATGAATCCGGATTCTGGACAGGAACCCATTTGTTAACTGGAGATCGCCTGTTTCTCCGGCGCAAAGTTGCCACTTGCGAACGGCAGCTCCCGATTCGTTTGAGACAGGCGACCTCCTCAGAAGCAGCCGTTCGATATGTAAAAATCCGTGTGCCATAAAATTTCATTGGCCCTGCTACCAAGTCAATTGATAGCCGACATAAGACGAAAACTGGTTTGTCATATCCACGTTTGTCAGACCACGGCCAGCTGAAAAGAGCAGATGGTTGTGCTCATCGAAGTTGTAGAATCCGCCAAGGTTGAAGCCGGAACTCGATCCTGCGCCGGGCGCTTGTTCAGTGCTGTGGTATATTTCCCCGCCCAGCGTCAGGTGCTCCGAGATATCCTTCTGTAACTGCCAGCCGAAGAACCAGTGGTTCTTCGTGTTCTCCGCGTTGTTAATCCAATAGCCGCCACCTCCATAACTCTGCCACTCGCCCCACTTTTTCTGCAGCCAGACGGGCAGAAAAACCTGACTGGCACCGTTTCCGAGACCCTTATTGGCGTCGCCGGTGCGGATTTCGACAAGCGGGAAAATGCCCACCATTGGCCGGTTGTCGGTTTCTTGTATGAAGCGGTATTTGGCCCCCAATTCAACGTCACCCAGCCCACTTTCGCGTTGGCCGTTCATCGGGCTGTTGAAGGCGTAGGGAACAATAATATGGAGTTGCAGATCGGGTGCCGCACCGTAGTTGTATTCAAGATGAGGAAGCGTTCCGATTCTGCCATCTTGCGTTTTCACCTGCTGAGAGGCGATATAAAACTCGTGGTGCTGATATTCGACCGGTTCGGGGTCATCCGTCATGAACGGCGGGCCGGCCAGTGCCGGACGCGAAGCCATCAGCATCGTGCATACCACTAAAGAGCATGCGCCATATATAAGATTGTGGTTTTTCATTTTCATATCCTTTTTTGATTATGGCCGCAGCCTTGTTCCCAGACTGGCCCCCAGTTTCACGGGGGTGGTCATTAAGCCGATCACCCCCGCCCTGACCATATAGCACAAACTGTTCGCGGGCTATTTTCCCTGCAGCAGATCCATAAATGGCGGGAAAGTCAGCAAGAAGCCAACCGCCAGCAGCACGAAGGCCACGACACTGATACGCTTCATCGCCACATCCCGCCCGTCCCACATCTTCGCCAGCACGAACCAAGATGCCAGCCAGGCAACGATTGCCAATATCGTCACGCCCGAGAGCGGTCCGGTGGGATTGTAGAAATTCAAGAAGTTCTTTATGCCGCTGAACGCATCGCCCAGCAGGGCTAAAACACCCAACGTAGCGCATCCGATGCCCGCTGCCAGGATTGCCGCTGCCCCGGCGCCATTTTGCAGATCAGCACTACCCATTGAGGATTCATTAGTATTTGCCATGATTATTCTCCCTTCATCAAGTGAATTGTTTCACCGCCGCGTATCGGCGCGTATTTGTTAAGGAAAGCGCCGAATCCGCCCGCCACGGCGGTGGCCAGGAAGGCCGCCAGCGTAAAGGTCAGCGCAGCCTTGCGCAAATCACGGTGCTTGGCGAGAACCGGGCCGTACTTCGCGAATACGTAGGCGACCATTGTCATCGCTATCGGGGCAATCCAGGCTACATGCTCCTTCCATTCCATACCGAAGTCGTGCCATCCCTTCGTGGTCATGCTCGAGATCAGCAGCTTTTGGGGATAACCCGCGAGATCGACCGTCCCTGCCGGCGGTATAGCGCGATACCATGGATAGACGATGTAGGCACCGGAAAGAACGGTCGCCCAAGCCAGCACGACCATGCCGATCAAATAGAACCGCAGCATCATCTGATCCTTGGGATTCGGGATTGCCGAATAACCGGGCGCAGACATCCGGAACAACTCAGCAATCGCTCCGGTAAATGCCAGCATGAACAATGCCCCAAAACCCATCCCGTGAAACACTGTCAACAAGTCACGCATACTGATTTCCATGATGAACCTCCTTTTTCCTAAGGTTTAATAGATGCTACAGTCTCATTGTGCTGCTTGCTTCCAGTCAGTTGCGTGACGCGCACATTACAAATCTGAAATCTTTACAAAGCGGACATCTCTACCATGTACGCTATATCCATCCTATAACGGTAAGGCATGACATGAGAATCCTGATCATCGAAGATGAACCCAAGACAGGAATGTATCTTCGGCGGGGCCTGACCGAAGCCGGCTTCGTGGCGGACGTGACAGGAGATGGGAGAGACGGCCTACATTTAGCGCTGACGGAAAATTACGATCTCATCGTCCTCGACGTGATGCTACCGGGGATCGATGGCTGGGAAGTCCTGCGCGAAATGCGGAGTGCCGGCAAGCAGTTCCCGGTCTTGTTCTTGACTGCACGTGATCAGGTGGATGACCGCGTCAAGGGGTTGGAACTTGGCGCCGATGATTATCTTGTAAAACCTTTCGCCTTCTCCGAGCTGCTGGCACGGGTACGCACCCTCATGCGTCGAGGGAAGGTCAGCCAATCGCTCGAAAATCTAAAAATCGCCGACCTGGAGATCGACCTCCTGCGCCACCGCGTCATGCGTGCCGGCAAACGGATTGACGTTACCGCCAAGGAGTTCGCGTTGCTCGAGTTGATGATGCGGCGGCAAGGGGAAGTGTTGTCGCGATTTTTGATTGCATCCCAAGTCTGGGACATGAACTTTGACAGCGACACGAACGTCATCGACGTCGCCGTACGTCGCTTGCGCGCCAAGATCGACGACGATTTTGACGTCAAGCTCATTCGCACCGTGCGCGGCATGGGGTACGTACTGGAATTTCCTGAACCATGAAAAAACCTCTTTCCCTGACGGCACGTATCAGTCTGCTCTTTGCGGGTTCGGCGGCCTGCGTTCTGTTTGTCGCCGGGGTGCTATTCGAGCGCGCGGGCGAAAACCAGTTCAAGGAGCACGATAGGGAGGAACTGGACGGCAAGATGGCGTTGGTCCGCGACGTGCTCGGGAATATCACCAAGCCCGACACTTTGGCAGCACTTCCGTTGCAGTTGCGCGATGCGGTGGCGGGCCATCCCGGGATTGTGATCACGGTGGTCGCGAGCGATGGCGCCGTATTATTTTCAGTTGGACAGGCGGAAGTCGTGAAGCGTTTGCTCGAGGGTGCCGAAATCGACAAGCCACAGCCGGTGACCTGGTCACTCAATAATCATACCTATCGCATCGTCGCCAATCGTCTTGCGCTCGGAATACCCGCCAGCCAACCGGCCAACGTAGCGATTGCGCTCGACATAACCAGCGACCAGGAATTCATGGCGGAATTCAGGGAGTTCCTGTGGTTCGGTATAGCTCTAGCTGCGCTGGCTATGGGGTGGCTGGGATGGATGGCTGTGCGCAAGGGCATCGCGCCGCTGAATGATGTGTCGGAGATGGTGGCGAACGTGTCGGCTCAGCGGCTCGACAAGCCGTTGCCGACGGCAGGCGTGCCGCGCGAACTGCAAGAACTGGTTTCCACCTTCAACCGGATGCTGACGAGGCTCGACGACACGTTCCGGCGGCTTTCGGAGTTCTCGTCGGATATTGCCCACGAACTGCGTACGCCGATTAACAACATGATGGTACAAACGCAGGTTACCTTGAGCCGTGAACGTGATGCTGTCGAATACCACGCCAATTTATTGTCTAACTTGGAGGAGCTCGAACGTCTGTCGCGAATGATATCTGACATGCTTTTTCTCGCCAAGGCCGACAATAGTTTAGTCGTCCCGAAACGAGAGCAGATTGATCTGCACGATGAAGTGGCAAAGTTGTTCGATTTCTACGAAGCCCTGGCCAGCGAGCGCCGTGTTCAGATGGCTCAGAGTGGAGTGGCAACGGTTTTCGCCGACCGACTGATGATCCAGCGTGCCCTGTCAAATTTGCTGTCAAACGCTATCCGCTTCACGCCTGAAGGAATGGTGGTCGAAGTAACCCTTGGAGAAAACGCGGACCAGACTATGGTCGCCGTAGCGAATCCGGGCCCGGAAATTCCTGCCGAACATCTGTACAAAATTTTCGAACGCCTCTACCGCGTCGACGCCTCACGCCGGGAAGGGCACACCGAAAACGTGGGTCTGGGGCTGGCGATCACCAAGTCTATCGTCGAGATGCATGGAGGCACGATCAGTGCTGAATCTGCGAAAGGGCGAACATGTTTCACGGTGATGTTTCCGCTGCGATAAGCGGCTTGGCCGTGGAGTTTGCATCGGTCAATGTAAGCGTTCTTTCTAGGGCTAAAGTGGACATGGAATATTCATTTTCAGACAGCCATAACCATAAAACCATAACATGATGAAAAATGGCCCAAATATTTCATGGTGAACAGAACATTCGCGAATGACCGCTCCTGGCCGATTCTGTTGAAAAACTCCCCAACTTAAACGGCGCCATGGCAAAATATGCCCATATCATTTCAAGGTTATGGGTGCCAAGATGATGGGTCAGCAACCAAGCGGTCAGGAGAGATTGTTCTACTCCTTCAATCTCGAAGACCACATTCCACAAAACCATCTTTTACGAGGCATTGATCGCTGCCTCGACCTGAGCGAGCTGCGCCAGCAGTTGGCGGAC